>Ga0164293_10000722_pt1 | contig 27069 bp, 26 predicted proteins | sample GEODES118metaG_FD_111487 | JGI IMG/M metagenome (GOLD analysis project Ga0164293, IMG submission 111487) | Eutrophic lake water microbial communities from Lake Mendota, Wisconsin, USA - GEODES118 metaG | ecosystem: Environmental > Aquatic > Freshwater > Lake | place: USA: Lake Mendota...
GAAGACCAGTCACTAAAATTATATATCGTGCTTCAAACCCATTAAAAATTTGTAATAATATTGAAATATATAAACAGAAATTACAAAATGCTACATTATTAAATGAAGATTATAAAAAAGTTATATCTCAATATGATAGTAAAGATACATTCTTTTTTTTAGACCCACCTTATGAAAATACGAGTTCTTCATTTGGTTACGCTGAAGGTTCAAATACTTTTAATTTTGAAGAATTAAGACAAATATGTGATGCTATAAAAGGTACATTTATGCTTACTCTAAATAATAGCCCATATATTCGTAAATTATTCAAAGGTTATAATATTAAAAAAATAAATGTTCCTAACACATGGTCTTATAAAATGCCAAATTTAAAAAAATATAGAAAAGAGTTAATTATCATGAATTATAAATTTTAATTATTATATATAAATATATATGAACGAACCATTAAATAAAGAATTGTATGAAAAGGTCAAACGCATGGCAGATGCAATATATTCTGTCCCAAGTGCATTTAAATCATCATACATAGTACGTGCGTACTCTGATTTAGGTGGAAAATATAGTGGAAAAAAGACGACAGAAGGTCTCACACGATGGCACAAGGAAAAATGGGCAGACGTTGGAAATAAGCAATATCCTGTATACCGTCCTACAAAACGAGTTAATAAAAAGACACCATTAACTGTGCAAGAAATAGACCCTAAAAATCTGAAAGAACAAATTAAACTAAAACAAAAAATTAAGAGTAAAAAAAACTTACCACCATTTAAACCTAAATAATTATGTTCCTTCTAATAAAATTTCTAAATCTTTAATATTATCGATGATATCTCTATTATCACCCCATAATACATAAGCAGATAGCAATGAAGGAGACATTATTAAATTAAGTATTCTTTGTTTTTCCGTTTTATTTGCCATGTGTCGTTTCCAGTAATTTTCTTTTGTTTTTTCACTCGCTCCATCAATATATGTAAATGCACTCGGACTTCCAAAATAATATTTTCGATCGTTATATATTGCCATAAATCGTTTTGCAGGTCTTGGAGATTTATATATTTGTAACATTTATATATTATGAGTATTTTATTCTAAAATAATTATACTTATAATATATAATGACATTAGACGAAGAATGGGACTTGTATTTATTAGTAGATAATTTATTATATTATTTATCGATTGTTGAATTGTTAGGATTGTGAGCGGAATTGAACCGCTATTGTTGGGTTCAAAGCCCAAAGTAATGACCATTATACGACACAATCACGCTTCCAGTTGGATTTGAACCAACGACCTCTTGATTAACAGTCAAGCGTTCTAACCATCTGAACTATGGAAGCAAGTATCCTTATTAGGATTTTAACCTAATTCCCCTAAATAATATTATGGTATGTATTCAGGTGCATTAACAACATATGCTATAAGGACTTGGTGTATCGTAAGGGATTTGAACCCTTGAATGTTCCGTCTTAAGCGGAATGCGTTAGACCACTTCGCCAACGATACATAATTATATTTAATATTTTATTTTTATATTCTTTATTTAAACCATCATTTTATTTTTAATTGTATTAATTTCTGTTTCAAATATGCCTTCGTTTACCATATCAATGCATATTTGCCTTTCGAATTCACGCCAAAAATAATATAACGGATTATGAAATGTTTTATACCCACTCTCATACATGTAATGTACGGCTTCATTCATATTTTCCATGGAATTATCCCCTAATATTTCTTGTATTTCTTTTTCGTCATATTGGTTTGCGTCATAATTACATATAAGTTGGTCTTTCCAATTATCCTCTTGAAATTGCTGTCCTGCTGACTTGTATGCCCATTCTAATTGATTTAATACCTTATTATGAACCATTTCACGGAATGCAGTCATGAAGTCGCTATACTCATCTTCTCCCATTATATTATATAATTATATTATTTTTATATAGATTTTTTCCTAAATTATATAATATTATTACGATTTATATTCTTTTTTTCCTAAAACATCACCTACATGACCTCAACCCCTTTTTTAATTCGCCATAGAAATAGAAAAGTAAAAGAGCAAAGTATATCTTTTTTTGACGGTCGATTTTATAGCAATTTGACGAAAAAGGTGATGTCAGTGATGTCAACAGTAACAAATTATTTTTATTATTATTTATTTGTTATGATAAATGATAAGAAATGTATTGACATGACCTTTGACATGACCTCGACATGACCTTGACATGACCTCCAAAAAATGAAATAATCTAATTCGTCCATCTCTCATTTTAATAAAAGTCCCTTTGTATATTTAACAGTAATTCGTTGTCCTTCTTCGATATAATTGCAATTAATTTTCTGTATATTATATTTTTCTATATATTTAATAAACTTCATTTCAAATGATTTTCTTGTAATATTTTCACATTTAATTCCTTGTTGTCCACACCATATTTTAAAGTCAATATAATTCTCTTGTGCATGTTTCTCACCTATAAACTGCAATGCATATTCTTCAATGTTGTCTCTGTTGTATTCATATGCCTTATGCATTGTTTCAGTAACAGGAATATCTTTAATAGTAATAGTTCGTCTTGTTGGATAGCCCATCATTTCTTTAAAAAAACTATATTGTATATTTTTATCATTAATACATCTATAAAAATTATTAAAATATTCAGTATTACCACGTAATATATTTTTAGTTTCACAAGGAAAATAACGTCTATCATTTTCTTTAATATCCATTACCATGTCATTATTCGTTGTTAAAATATAACGTCCCAAGTTCTGTTCAGTATATGCTTTCAATCCTTTATTATGTATTTTAATAGTTTTTTCTGTAATGAGAGGTTTAATTGCATCATAAAATGCACACATATTTTTACGACTTACTTCATTTAAATTAATTAAAACTTTATTGGATAAATGCCCGTTAAAATTACCAAATAATTCAGTCTCAGGGTTAGTAACTGAAATAACCTTATCTCCACCAATAATATTATTTAAAAACTCAACAAAACAAGTCTTCCCAGTCCCTTGGTCACCATTTATACATAGCATTATAGAACGAGATGACGGAAACTGAAACATGTTTGAAATCCATAATAAGATAAAATTAACTTCTACTTCATCGAATAAATGACGCAAATGAGTATAAATTGGTGATGTATCTACTATTTGAGGATTTTCATATTTTTCAACAAAAAACCCAGTCCATAAATTAAGTATCCCATCAGGACATACAGTATCGTGTGGAAATACTCCAATATCATCATAAGTTAGTTTATCTTCATCTTTATTCCATAAATCAAAAAAATTATTCTTACCAATAATAACATTATCAAATTGGCGATGTATATCACTCAATGAATAAAACTTGATTTCATTACCAATTTTGTATGAATACATTGTTGATGCACGAATAAATGATAATTTATAATCATTCTCATATTTCTCTTTCATGTCTCTGTATATTTGCTCATGGTCTGTTGAAGTCCAATCATCAGGAATAACTAATTCACCCGTTTTTAATGGTTTAATTTTATATTTTAAATCAAATCCCATTACACGTTTAATGTATTCACCCATTTCAATACATATACCCTCACTTATATCACCATATACCATTAAGCCGTCAAACATAAGAACTCCAATTTGTATATTTTTGTCTTTAAAAAATTGAATTAAATGTTGTAAAATAATTGTTTCATAAGTCGCACCAATATTATACATAAAAGTTCCGACTGCATTTTTAGAATGTGATGTGTCCTCCAATTGTCGTTTATACATTTCGTTACTCATTAATGTTTTCTGAATTTGTTTAATTTCAACATCAAATGCTTCATTAAATGGTGATACATAATTTTTTAATTTGTTCTTTTTATTCAACATACACAATACTTGTTCTTTTGATGTATTACCATTTTTAATTAGTTCGTCTCGTTCATTTACATATTTTTCGAGGTAAGGACACAAAATATTATGTAGTTTGCAAACATTTAATAAAATACTTGGAAAACAATTAACACAATCAATATCAGTCATACCTTTGCATACAATGCCACGAAAACAAGACGGCAATGACTGAATACCCTCTGCATAATCACGATACAATCCATGTTTATCGTTCTTACCTTTTTTATAAAATGCTTTGTTCATACCTTTATTTTTTGAAAATCGTTGCAATACTCGTTTAATAGTTGTAAAATTAATTTCTTCATCTTTTTTGGTTTTGTGAGTTAAAATGAACTCGACCGATAATTTTGAGAGCAACCAATCAACTGCACGAACATCTACTTTTTCGATCAATTCCATTATATATTGTATAAATATTATATTTTTATACCTTTTTTTTCCTAAATATTATATTGTTTTAAATTGTTCCGTTCGTTTTTTATTTGAATTATTAAATTTCTCTGTCCGTAACATCTCATAGTATGTTACATAACCAAATAATTTAATTTTCTCATGTCTTTCATTAACAGAAATATTTAAATCTTTCGCATATTTATTTACTGAACGTTGTAGATTAATAAAACTCTTATTTTTGTTGTAATATTTCAAAAAATATTCAGGGTCACTCGTTAATTTAGTCTTAACTTCCATTATATATATTGTATATATATTTTTTATATTCTTTTTTTCTTAAATTATTCAAGTTTTGAATAAATCATACCTGCATCTCGTCCTTCTGCTATACGCTTACGTTCTTGTCGCTTCCTTGCATACATCTTCTGTAATAATCTGTATCGTTCTAAATTTGCGAGCCTCCATGCTTTCGTCCTCTCACTTGGGGTCATTAATTAAAAATATATTATACTTTTAATTAATTTTAATTATGAAATATTAAACTGTAATTAAAAAAATTTCTTTTTAATGTCATCAAAATACATTTGCCTTTGTTTTTTTATATATTCATTATCTGTTTGACCTCCTCTTTTTGAAACATATGAAATTTTATATTTATCCGCCCATTTTTTAATATTTGATAGGTTCAAGTTTAGTATATTCGTTTAATTTTTCAGTAGTATAATCAACTAATTTTTGTTTTAATTCCCTTTCTAAAGGATATACAATTTCGTTGTAATACGAGACAATATTTGAGTGTCTTTTAGTAGATTTATCAGTTTTTTTTTTTAAACCTAACCCAAAATTATATTTTGATGACTGAACTTGTAAAATTACTTCATCTTTATTAATATTATTTTCTTTTGTAAATAAATTAATTTTATTTTTAAAATCATTAACTACATCATTTGGTGTAAATATTTTATTTTTATAAGTCCCTAAATTAGTATTACCAAAATTAGACATTTCTTCTTTTGTTAATTTAGGTTTTTGTTTATCAAGTTCAGTTTTAGTTTTTTCTTTTAAAAAATCATTAATTATTTTTTTATTTTTAGTGTTAAAGCGTTTTACAATTGATTTATTTATATCATTTTCTATTTTTGCATCACTATTAATATGTAATACTATATCATCTAAACCGTCCATTATTATCTGTAATGATTTCATGTTAGACCCATAATATTCAAATAATTCATCTACAATATCTTCAATAAAGAATATAAACTCTGTTAATACGATATATTCATCTTTTTTAACTTTTTTATTAACAAATTGTTCCATTTGTAAATATTGTTTTGGTTCTAATTGACTATATAAAATACTTATGTATGTATCAGTCCAATTTTCTATTATTTTTTGTTTTATTTTTGGTGGTGTTTGTAGTATAAACTTTGTTGTTTTATTTAATTCTTTTAGTGTTTCATTTCTAAATATTCGTGCTTCATCTTTTTTACTTAGTTTAGGTTCAGGTTTTGGTATTAAATCCATGCGAGATTTTGCAGGTTGTCTGTTCTTTTTAGTTGCTAACACAAATTTAACAGGGTTTTCTTCTCTAAATATAACATTATCTAAAAATTTAATTAATGATTTTTTAGAAATAACAGGTGGTAATTCATATTTGTCTTTCGTAATTGATTTTACTTCTCCAATAATTTTAACTAAATCCATATATAGTAATACAACAAAATAAAATTAATAATTCAATTTTAATTATGAAATTAATTATAAATCTTTTCTTGTAATTAATGAAATATTAATTTTAATATACTATACGATCGAAAAATAATTATAGTATATAGTAAAGTAAAAATCCTTTCTAATCTATAAAAATAAATATTTACTAAAATACAATTAATTAATTATAATTAAATTCATAATTAAAAATATAATAATAGTATATAAATGGTATCAGTATTACAAGCAACCCACAACATAGACCAATATCTAAATAAAATAGATTTCTTACCTATGGATGACCACGCATATAATTTGTATGAATATTTAAAATTTGAATTATATGGCATTGTCCCATCTTATTTAGTAGACTGTGATGATGCCGTATTTATTGCACCAAAATATTTTAAATGGGTTCTAAAAGGTATAAAAGATTTAATTAGCGTAAAATTAGATTAATTTATTATATTTCTATAATATAAATGAAAAGTTGCCGTGTTTGTCATGAAAGTTTAGGAGAAAGTATGTTTGTTATGCGTGGTTCAAAGATTACAAATACATGCATTGAATGCTCTAATAAACGCAAACAATATGATTATTGTCATCATAATACAAGATATCACGACTGCCCTGAATGCACTGACCCATTAGTAAGACGAGCAACTGCAATAATACATTCATCACGTATAAGTGATAAAAAAAAGAATAGAATATGTGATATTGATTTTCGATGGGCAATTAACCAAATAACTCAGAACCCAAAATGTAATTATTGTGATATTGAATTACAATACTTAGCCCCATACCTACCAAACCATGCAACTATTGACCGCAAGAATGATACATTGGGACATACAAAAGATAATTGCGTTATTGCGTGTCGTGGTTGCAATTGTTATCAAAATAAGTATAAATATTTTTTAAAATTATGAATTTAATTATAAATATTATTTTGTATTTTATGAAATAATATTTTTATAACCTATAAGACAAAAACAAAATACTATGATATAGTAAAATAAAAATCCTTTCTAATCTATAAAAAAAATAATTTCAGTAAATACAATTAATTAATCATAATTCATTTCATAATTCATTTATACCTTCTTGGGACTTTTTCTAATTTCATTTTACCTCCTTCTGCATCACCTACAAGACCACCTAATAAATCACCCACCCTACCAATCATATATTTTAAATTTTCTTTATCTTTTAAATATTCGTCAAATTCTTTATCATTTAATTTTTCTTGAATTGCGATAAGAATATTAGTTGCAACATTTTTTAATGTTCTGCTTGACCATTCATGACCAATGACTTTATCTTCATCTTCTTCATCAAATACCTCTTCATATACCTGTGCCTTACCATCTGCAGATACTTTAATATTTTTATTTTTAGGTTTGCTCCAAATATCCTGGATTATATCTAATATCCCATTTACATCATTTTTAAATGCTCGTTCAAACAAACGTGTATAATCGCCAATATTTTCGAGTATTTTTGCGTAAGGAACAATAGCAAGTTCCTTTTTCTTTCGTCCTTCTATTTTTTGTTTAACTTCTTGTAAAGTTTTTAGTTTAGGTTTATCAATACAGTTCTTTTCGACATATTTTTCGAATGCAACCAATTTACTTGAATTCTTGCCACTTATCAAATCATTTAATATTCGTTGAGTAAATTCATGTTCTAATCTGTAAGCCGTTGCTAATCCATGAGACACAAGAAAAACGCATATTCTACTGTATAACGGTAATTTAGTAGTTGCATTATTCTTTTTACGTATAATTTTGTCATAAAATGGTGTCTTTCCATGTGCAGATACCTTCTCAATACTTACTCCTGTTGGTTTTAGTATTTCACTTACAACATCCAAAAATCGTTCAGGTGTAAGGTTAATATTTTTTAATAAATATGTATTTACAAGATTTTTTAATCCCTTTACTCTCTCGAATGGAACATTATATATATCACCTTCTAAAATAAGTTTTTTCTTACCTTCACCAAATTTATTATTATTTAAATCAATAAATTCATCACTTTTAGGTTTGACTGCATCACATTTTTTAGGGCGACCTTTACCTTCTTTCTTGGGTGGTCGAGTTTTTTCTTCAGGTTTTTTTGGTGGGCGACCCCTCTTTTTTTGTGGTGTTAATGGTGTGTCAAGACTTACATCTTTCTTTTCTTCTGCTAATTTCTTTTGGCGTTTGCTCTCAGGGTTTACCTTGCGTCCTCTCTTTTTTGGTGGTTCTTTAATTACTTCTTCTTCTTTAACAGGAGCATTTAATTTTTGCTGACGCTTACTATTAGGGTTTGGAGGTCGTCCTCTGCGTTTCTTAATAGGTTTTACTTCAAATTCTTCTGCAAGTTCAGGTTCAATAATTTCATTTACAGGTATTTCGACTTGTTTCTTTTGTGTCAGTCTTTCACGAATACGTTTTAACTGGGCTACTTCTTCATCTGTCAATAACTTACCTGTTCTGTCACGATTTCCATGTAATTCAGGGTAATGTGGTTTTAAACTTTCCTTTGCAATATCACTGACAAGGTCTTTGATATCTGCAAATAATCCCTTCTTAAGTTTTGCAGGAACACTATATATGACTGGTTTTACAATAATATCGTCTTGAACAGGAAATAATGGAACATCACTTGGAATTGGTTGATTTTCCATATCATATTTTTGTTGTTCTTGTTGTAATTTGGTTAATTTTTTAACTTTTTTGAGAGCAACTATTGCATCCTTTTCTGCTTTTAATTTTTCTTGTTCTGCTATTTTTGCATCACGTGCAAGTCGTGCATCTTCTTTTTGCTGACGTATTGCCTTCTCTGCTTCGTCCTTTCCTTTATTAATAATTAATGATTTTTTGTATTTTTTACCTTTAAATACTTCATATAAATTTAAATAAATATCGAAAATATCATTAATCCGTTTTAATTCTGCATCGTCCGCAGGTTCAAATGGTTTGGGTGACCATTCACTTTTTGCTTTTTCACGTTGTTTTTTAGGTAATTTTTGAATTCTTGCACCTTCTCTATCGATCGTATTTACATGTCTTTGTTCTGCTTTTGGTAATTCAATATTATACATTTCCCTAATACCTTCGATAACTTCATCAATATTTTCTGCGGTTGGTTTTAAAGAACTCCAATATTTTGCCTTACCTTCTTCTAGTATTTTTGCAATACTTACATTAAAATCTTCATTAAGATAAAAAAGTAATGCTTTTTTTAATTCATCAGGTTTTTTCTTTAATTCTTTTAATGTTTCTTTTACTGTATCTACAGATGACTGTATCATTGAACTAAATACGGATACATTTTCTTCATCTTCAGTGTAATCATACTTTGGATTTAATGTTGTAAATAAATCTGCGATTTGGTCTAAGATGTCAGTAATTTCATCATTTTTAACATATTTGGATTTTTTAAGCTCTTTGAAATACCTTGTCCTACCTTCACTCAATGCATTATTAACATCTTCTATTGTTGCATCACTTAAATAATTAAGTAATGCTTTTTTTAATCCTTCATAATCAGTTTTATATGTATCCATCGCTTCTTTTATCGTGTCACTTGCTTCTTTTTTTATATCTCCAAATACTGATACTCCTTCTTCCATGTAATCATATTTTTTTTCTAATTTATTCATTAGGTCTGCAATTTGTTTTAAAATACCATTGACCTCTTCATTTTTAGTTAATTTGTAAATAAAAGACATTATATATATTCTACTAATATTTTATTTTTATATTTATGAATTAATTATTAAAATAATTTCTTGTAATTTCCTAAATAAATATTTTTATAAACTATACGATCGAAAAATAAGCATAGTGTATAGTAAAATAAAAATCATTTCTAATCTATAAAATAAATAATTTCCTAAAATACAATTAAATAATAATAATTCATTTCATAATTATTTATTAATAAATATTAAAATATAATATATTATATATATATAATGTCTCGTGCATATGGTTACGGTGCTTTGAATAATAAATACAATACTTTATTGGCATTAAGTTTAGGACAAGGTGGAGGTGGTGGAGGTGGTAGTCAAACTTTAGACCAAGTATTAGAAGCAGGTGATACTGCATTTAATAAGGAAGTTATTTTGAAAGATTTTAATGGAGATATTACTTCTACATTATCAGATAATAGTCTTCGTTTTGAAAATCCATTTGAAGAAGGAATAATTGCAGTTTACGACCGCACATCTATAAGATTTAATAATAATGCTATTGGGAGTGACGCAATGTTACTAGAAAATAATGGTTTGTCTCTAATCTCACCTGACCCAATAGACCCTGAAATTTCTTTATTTCCTGTTACGATAACAAGAGATAATTTAACTTATATTGATAGTACTAATACTGATAATCAACTTAGTTTAAATAGTGGAGGTATATCAATACAACAAGTTAATGAAGAAGATACATATACACTTTCTTTAGGAACAACAAGTATTATATTAGAAAGTGTTACAACTGACCCATTAGCAAATCGTCCATCTTCAACATTAGATGTAGGGGCATTGGTATTTAACAATGGGGCTCTAAATGCAGACGATGCAAGGACAAATTATACACAAGGTGTTATGTCCATGTCACGAACATTTTTAGGAGAGAATAAAGATTTATTTCAGATAGTAAGCAATAAAATTGCAATGTATGATTTGTCAGCAAATCAGACAGAATTAGTTGAAATAGCACATAATGAAGATAATGGATTTATTGGGTTGCGTGACAGGACTAATGCACATACATCATTATTAACGAATAAAAATTTAAATTTTAATTTTGGAAGTAATAGTATAGCAATAGGCGAAGGTCTTATAGTAACAGGGGATGACACTAATTATTCAAGAATAGATGCCAATCGTGTTATATTACGATCGAATAACTCACTTGCATATTTAGCACCGACAGAAAATGAAATACTAAAATCACAAGATATTATTAAAGGAATTGGTGTAACTCTTTCATCTGTAGGATTTAGTCAAACAAATACCGCATTTGGTGCATTTGATTTGTCTTTCAGTCAATTATCCGTAGGAGGAGTAGCAAATGACCCAACAAAAAATCAAGTATTAGGTGTTAATTCGAATGGAACACTTGAATATAAAGAAAATTGGACAGGTACAGCAACATCTAATTTGAATATGGGGACATATGACATTACCTCTACAAGTGGAACATTAGACATTTCTGCAAACAATATTCAAATAACAGGACAAGCAAATTTCGTATCACCTCCGCATATTCCTGAACCAATTTTGGGCAATGATGCAGCCTCAAAGGGTTATGTAGATAGTCTTGTAGGTCAATACTCAGGAGGATTTAATTTATTTTTGAATTATAGCGAAACAAGCACATTCAATCCATCCTATAAAGTATTATCACAAACAGTAAGCATTTCTGCAGGACAAACAGTAGATATAACTTTTTCAAGTGGGACACAAGAAGTTGCTCAATTTATAACAGAACCACTTGGAGTTACAGAAATTCCAACAGGATTATGGGACGCTTTTATTTTTGGTTCGGTTTCATCAACTGGCGGTGATGTTCATTATACTTTTCAATTATTTAAAGTTACTGCTCTTGGTGTATCTACATTAATAACTACAAGTGGTATCAGCCCTGATGTAAATGCCTCACCAAATAATAATCCAACTTCATATTCTATGATTGCACTAATATCATCACCTGTAACTTTGGACTTGACAGACAGAATAGCATTTGTATTAAACGCAACAAAAACAGGAGGTAGTTCAACAACATTACGAACTTTCTTTGAAGGAACTTATTATTCATTTGTTCAATCTACACTGAATGCAGGAACTACTCTATTATCGAGTAATAATACATGGACAGGAATAAACAATTTTGCATTACCACCAACCACACCAACTAATCCAACACCTGCAAATGATGCAATTATTAATTATGGAGATATAAGCACACTATTGGGAAATACAGACCCTATTGTAAGCACATTAAATTATTATATAACAACATTAAGTCCATTCTTCCAATATCCCCCATCCCCTCCAACACTTGCATTAATACAAACATATCAATATTATGGTTGGTATTTTATTAACTCAGTAGCATTACGAAAAATAGACTGGTATTTTGCTCCTGATTATCAAATGACTGTCGAAGATGTAAAAGGATTATACATGAACTATTTAAATATAACTACCACAAGCAATGACGATTTACCATTTATTTCTATTTATACCAAACCAACAGGTACGAACGATGCAATCCCTGGCTTTGCCCATTCAGTATGTACATTCGTAGCAAATTTTACACCAACCGCAGGAACTCCATTCTGTTCTTTTATGAATATTTCAGGTACTCAACCTGACCCATTTCCGTACGGACATCAATTAGGGTCTATGATTTTGTCGCCTGTTGAACCCAACCCAAGAGGTGAATATCTACCAACAGAGGAAGTATTGGCAGTATCAGTAGGAACAAATAGTGGGTCGTCAGTTAATCAAGTCAATTTTATAATGAGTAAGGTAGGTATATGTTTAGAACAAGGTAACCAAGAATTAATATTAAATCCACAAAATTTAAGTGAGCAACCTACATTATCAACAGTATTGGGATTTGGTAATACTGCAAGTAATCAAAGTATTAGTGGTGTAAATAACTTATCAGCAACATCAATAACAACCCCAACACTTTCAAATGGTTCATCAACTTTGACATTAGGAACACTAGGACAAATTACAAATATTGTTGGAACATTACAAAATAACGGAGCAGAATTATCAGCATATATATCTTCAAGTGGTGTAGCAAGTGGTTCAATAGATATGAATAGCAACTCTATAACAGAATGTAATAGTTTAGATAGTGTATCTTCATTAACATTGGGAGGCACAACTGCTCTTGGTGTAAATGTAGGACGAGCAACACAAACAACCAATTTACTTGGAAACGTCCAATTTAATAGTTCAAGTGGAACAAGTGGACATGTTTTAACAAGCACTGGAGCATCAACTGCACCAACATTTCAAGCATTACCAACACCATATATATCTTCAGGAGGTGTAGTAAGTGGAACATTAGACATGAATAATAACTTTTTAATAGAAGTAAATGGAATAGATGCTTCAGGAATACCTGTAGCCATAGGTCAAGGGTCAACAAGTCTTGGTGTATCCATAGGACGAGGAACTCAAACAACTAATTTGAATGGAAATGTAACATTTAATACTCAAGCAGGGACAAGTGGTCAGGTTTTAACATCAAACGGAACTGGAACTGTTCCAACTTGGCAAACATTATCAACACCATACATATCTTCAGGTGGTGTATCAAGTGGAGCAATAAACATGAATACTAATTCAATAACAAGTTGTCCTAGTTTAGATAGTGCGTCCGCATTAGCATTAGGTAATACTACGGCAACTGGTGTATCAGTAGGACGATTAACTCAAACAACAGATTTGGTAGGCAATGTTAGGATAAATGGTTCAAGCGGATTAACAGGTCAAGCATTAATTAGCACTGGTGCTTCAACTGCTCCAACTTGGCAACCATTAGCAGTTAATACTACATATTTTCAATCAACAGACACTAGCGTTACCTCAGCGGGTGGGTCATCTCTTAGAGCAAAACTAACATTTAACGTTCCTACTTCAACAGCAACATATCTATTTTCATTTTCAGCGATTGCTGGCCCTAATGGAGCAAGTGGTGTAGGTGGACAAACTTTTATGACATTTTCATATGAAAAGGGAACAAGTACTTCATTTACTAGCAGTAGAAATTTTATTGATAATGCGGTGGCAAATGTTGCTCTAACACAATCCACATGTGTCTCCGCAGCTGTCAATCAAGCAGTAGGTTTGACTGCTTTGGCAGGACAGCGTATATATACAGTTTCTACTGGAACAGCATTTGTTGCAGGAGATTATTCATTTTGTGCCTTATTATATAATTCAGGGCCATTTACCGTAAGACAAATGACATTATCCGCAATACAATTGACCGCTTAATAAAAGTAATTTCGTTATTTGCATTACTACATCTTAAAATAATATGATATATATATGAGTAAAACATCAAGTGAAGAAGGTAAGACAGAAATTGAAAATTTTGTGATTGATTTCGAAGGAAATGAAATTTGGACGACTGATATAACAAATTTAATATATAATTATGAATATAATTGTAGTGTTATGTGTGAGGAATATAAAAATAGTTATTTATATTTAATTAATTTGATTAAGTATTTTAAAATACCTGTTTTGGTGTTAAGCAGTGCAAACAGTATTGCATCTATAGGATTATCTGCATATGTAGGTCAAGAAATGACATCATCCATTACATGTTTAATTTCGTTTATATGTGGTCTTATTTCATCCATAGAACTCTATTTAGGTCTTCAAAAACGAATAGAAGCAGAAATAATTGCATACCGTTCATTTTATTTGTTATCGATTAAAATTAAAAATATAATGAGTTTGTCCCCATGTAACAGAGAGATACGACCTGATATTTTTATTAAAGACATTGAGGATGAATATAAGGAATTATTTTTAAATTCAAATGTAATTAGTACTAAAATAAAAGATAGACTATTATCTATTACAAAACAAAAACCAATATTTAATAAATTATTATCTTTCGATCGTTTGCCTAAAAATGAATTATGATTTTAATTATAAATAATTAATTGTAATTTATGAAATAAATAATTTCATAAACTATAAGACAAAAAATAAAGTATAGTATATAGTATAATTAAAATCTTTTCTAATCTATAAAAAAAATAATTTCATTTAATACAATTAATTAATCATAATTAAATTCATAATTAAATTGGTACAAAACCTGCAATCATACTATCGACACTTTTATTTGCAAGTTTAGATTTTTCTAAAAGAAATCGCTCAAAATCAGGAGGACTAAATCCCATTTTAGTAATCATAGAAACTGCTAAAATACAGTATCTACCACATACCTGAGACCTTTCATTTTGGAATGCATTCTTATTCCATGAACAAGTCTTACCATCAAGAAGACGTGCAATTTCTTTATTTTCCTGTCCCAATATTCTACGAATACACATAGGAACAACACTTAAATCTGTATCATATTTTTTACCATAACTATTAAAATAATAGTATTTATCATTATCATATTTCATTAAGCAAGTCCAATGTCCATGGTTTTGACTATCTTCTAAAAGAAGAATAACAAAATCGTTTATATTAGGCAATAAATCATTTATTGTTTCATAATTCTTTAACTCACTATATTTTAAAATACGAGTTCCAAGTCCTAATGCACTCTCTACTTGTGATGCAGATAATGGTTGATAAATTTTATTCATTATAATATAATATTATAATATTTTATATGAAATTAAAAGACGCAATCATACGATTAGGTAGATATCTATATGATTTAGGAAATTTCGAATATATAAGGAAATCATGGTTAGATAAATACAATCAAATAAAAATTAGTATTTAATAATAATTCTAAAACAAAAAATTCTAATTCTATAAACAATTTTTTTCATATATAAAAAATAAAATATATTATTATATTATAATGTCTTTCGCAAACTACGGTTCTAACGTTACAGATGGCAATCTCCCAATTTCGACAGGTGCTAATTATGTATTACAATCCACTGCTGACCCTGATGTTCAAGTATGGTCAAGAGATTTAACACTTGATAGTATTGCTGGGTCAGTTGGAGCAGATGACGTTCTTAATTTAGGAAATGTCAGGTTTGATGTTGTTGCTGATGGTGGTATTGCAACTTTAGCACCTGCCTCTTCTATTGCCCCAACTACTGATGACAGTCTTTGTAATAAATTGTATGTAGATACTGTTGCAGGTGTTAATGCCATTGGAAATGTTACTTCAGTAACAAATGCAAACACAGTACCTTACATAATGACTGCACTTCCTAATTCTCAAGGGTCATATCCTGTTCTTCGTAATGCGGCTAATAACAATTTTTTAACCCTTGATATTGATGCTGGATTTATTTATGCTATTCAATGTGAGGCGTACATGACACTTGCTGACGGCCCCTTTACTTGTGATGCACTCGCATTAGGTTGTTCTTCTACTCTTGGTGGTGAGTTAGATATTGGTGCTTATTCTTATCAGAACGGTATTTCACAACTTAACGTAGCAACTGCATCAACTGATAACACTTTGTTTATAACTAACACAATTATTTATAAGTGTTCTGCAGATGATACTATTACTATGTTTGTTGAAGCAAGGGCTCAAAGCGAGGACATGACCCTTGGTGCTGGTGCTGGTCAGGCAACATTAACTGCAACTGTTATTGGAACATTTACTCCATCCCCTTAAAATGCGGATTAGATTAATTAAAGATTAAATTATATATAATTATAGATTAATTATATATGATTTTAGATTAATATTTATTAATTTAATTGTTTTAGATTAATTTTATATATAAATAATGTAAAAATTTATAAATTTATTCATATATACATATCATTTTTAATCTATTTTTAATCTGTTTCGATTAGATTATTTATAATTAATCTAAAATCATATATAATTAATCTATAATTATATATAATTTAATGTAATATTAATTTAAAAGTCCGCAACTCTGTTGTAATGTTTTAAACAACTGGAATATACGAGAGACCTGCACTATCTACAACCTTTGTAACATTAAATGAAATTGCATTAATTTGACTTCCACCAACTGGGCAACCATTTACATATGCTACAAGACAGAAGAAATATGACTGCCCCTCAGGAATTACATATGCAGAACGATTTACAATCATTCTATAATTAACATTTCCTTGTCCCATTGTTGCACCGCCACTTGTATTTGATGCATTAAACATAGATGTAGCAATAGGTATTAAACTATTACCTGAAGCATCACAACGGCATATAGATACCTGAATTTTTTGAACTGCTGTTTCTAATGGGTTGATTGCCAATGTGACACGTGCTTCCATGTCTAAACTTCCACCCTTTCCGTCTGTAAATGGGATTATAATATTAGTATCATTTGTCCTAAGACATAATGGAACGACTACATCATTAACACTGTTGAGTGGTACGGCTGGTAGTGTAACAGGGAGACCGTCAGGAACGGCGTAGTAAGTGCTTGGATTAAACAAATAGTTCGAAAAAGACATTATAATATAAGTAAATATTTTTTTTTTATTCATCCTTTTTTATATATGTGGAATTTGCAACACCAATTGATGTTCCCATATCGTGTGTATCTTTCTTTAGTTCTTTCATCGTGTCACCAAACTTTTCACTCAAAAATACATTTCTTAATACACTTACCCCTATATTATTATTACCAAAACTTTTTTTAAGTAATGCGGTCATTTCATGTGCTGTGTATGGTTCATTTGTCGATACCTTTACTAGTAAATGTTTATCTTCACCTTTCTTAAACTTAATCCACATTTTTAATATATTCTGTAATTCTTCAGGAACATCAATTGTCTGCATTCCTGTTTTCTTTGTTTTGAAATTATTGAAATGAAACTTACCATTATGATAATAATTTAATTCTTTATTTTCTGTTGGTTCTCCTACAATCATTGCTGAAAAGTCTAAACATCGCCTTGGAGGAAGTAGTGTATATAATGATGTAATTACTAAATCATGTAATTTATTATATTGTTCATCCGTAATTTTACGTTTTTTCTGTATTTCACTCATTACAGAAGATAACTCTTTTTGTTTCGATAATAGGTCTTCCATTTTTATTGCGGATTGCTTTTCTTTTGTTTTGTCTGTCTTAAAACTTTCCTTATTTAATACTGAATTAATACCCATCATTTTTTCGTGATATGTATCATAATATTTTTTAAATGGTTTCTTGTCTTTTAATACAGATACGACTGCAATCCAATAACTACGTCTTGTATTTGGGTTTTCAATCTTTTCAATTTTTTCCATAACCTTGGATGTATCCTTTAAAAAATTTAGATTAGTTGGAATTTTATTATCATCTGTAAGACGTTTTAAATTTGAAAGGTATATTTTCTTAGAACTTTCTGCAATGGATGCACCACCAAATAAATCTGTTTTACTCATTGTATATTAATAGGATATTTTAATTTTATATTAATTTAAACTAATCTGAAACATTTTAATAACTTGTTTTAATTCATGGTTCGTATATTCCCTAAATTGTGGCGTAACATCTCTCTTAATTGATTTATAATATTTATCAATTAATACTATTAATTCTTTCCTCTTCAATGCATCTAACTTTTCAAAATCCATTATATATAAGTATGTTATTAAATATCTCCTAAAAATACATAAAAATAATTATGAAAATAATTATTTTTAATTTCTTGTATTAAATGAAATAATTAATATTATAGACTATACGATCGAAAAATAAATACATAATATGTTAAAGTAAAATTCCTTTTAGGTTTATAAAAAATATTATTTCATTAATTACAATTTAATATTCATAATTATTTTCATAATTAATTTAGGTATTTTATAGTATTATTTTGTAGTTATATATAAATGAAGACACTTGATATGATTGATAATAATGTAGGTGATTTAATCGAAAAATTTGCAGTTAAAGGTAAAGTTAAATTAATTGGTTCTAATCAACAACGAGGTCTTCTATTTACAAGTGATTATGATATAATGACTAAATTAAAAGGTCGTGCTGAAATATTAGCAAATTACTTTAAAAGAGTAATGCAAGAAATACCAAAAAAAGAATATTATTTTATGGATTTTAAATCAGGATTGGACAAGCGATTGATATATGATTTCGATGAAGACAACTTAAAAGAATATTTAAAAAATCCATTAATTCCTAAATCTTATAAGAATAAAATACTTGATGCAAAGGGTGAGGATAGAGTAAAATTAATACGTGATTTATTTATTTTAAGATGGACACCACAAGACATTATGAATGGTTATGTAGATTTAATTGATGGGGCTAAATACGATTTAGTGGATGCATTACAAGACAATACCATTATTAAATTAGACATTATTATTCCTGTTGGTGATATGTTTGCAGAAGTAAGTGAAAATTATATATACAGACAAGATGAACCTGATACTAAACAAATTATTCAAGATTTAGCAGATGATATTGAAAAATATAGACATAAGAACACGATGAAATCACTCAAACGATTATATTCTATTATTTCTTTAAAAAATCCTGATGATAAAAGATTACTAAAATTAGAAGAGTTTTTTAACTCACAATATGGGTTAATTAATAAGGTTGCTGGTGATTTTGATTTATTATTATTATTGAATGAAAAACATAATATTCCATGGAATAAATTATATGATAATATGCAATTATTAAAAGAAAGATTAGCACTAACAGATAAGGTCAGTAAATCAAAAATACTAAAAATAAATAAAATAAATGCAACTACATTTAAAAAAGAAGTTACACAATTGATCGATTATTTACGTGGTTTAATTAATCCACAAGCAAAAAAATTATTATCGTCCATATAAGTATTTTAGGAGAATAAATTATATACATATATATTAAATGTTGGGTAATTTAAATTTCGAAGATATTGGAAAAATGGTTGCAACTGTTGGTAAAAAAACACTATATTTAAGTGATAAACCTGTTGAAGAAGGTATGAATGAATTTAAGTCAAAAAATGATACAAATATTCAACATATACCTGACAAGAATACAGAAAGAAGTGTTTTATATATTACAGGTCAATCAGGGTCAGGTAAATCGTATTATACTAAACAATATATTGCAGAATATCATAAAATGTATCCTAAACGAAATGTATTTGTATTTAGTAGTTTAGCAGATGACGAGACATTAGACAAACTCAAATATTTAAAACGAATTAAAATTAAAGAAGAACCCTTTTTATCGAGTGATATTGGGGCAGTTGATTTTAAAGATACATTATGTATTTATGACGATATTGATGTCATTTCGAATAAAATAATTAAAACAAAAGTATTTAAACTTTTAAATGAAATGCTTGAAATTGGTCGCCATTTTAATACAAGTGTTATTTTTACAAGTCATAATGCAACCATGGGGCTTGATACTAAACGAATATTAAATGAATGCACTTCTATTACATTATTTCCTAAAAATTTGGGTGGTAAGACATCTAAATATTTATTAGATGGTTATTTAGGAATTGATAAAAATCAAATTAAAAAATTAAAGAAAGTAAATAGTCGTTGGGTTACTATTTTAAAAACATATCCTATGATGTGTTTATCTGAAAATGAGGCATGGATTATAAATTCTACTGATTAATTTTTATAGTTTATGAAATAAATAATTTCATAAATTACAATTTAATATTTATAATTAATTTCATAATTAAATAGTTGGGTTTCCTTGATACATAGAACAATATCTTAATGGTTTATCTAAATTGTATCCTCCTACTAATTCAGGATTTTGGGTTGACCCACTATTATATGCAGTTATTTTTGTGCGTAATGTGGTAATAATTTCTCCTACATCAAACCGTATATTAGTTAATATATCATTTGTTGCTTTTGCTGTATCAGGGTCTAAATTATTAGGAGCAGGACGATTTATCATTTCAACTATTGTATCCATATCATTTTCGACAATATTTTTAAAATTAGTTAATGTGTCAATATGTCCTAATATAGTATCTATATCATCTTGTGGTAATGCAGTTAATTTAAATGTTTTTTTTGCAACTTGTTTTTTTACATTTTCTAATGTGTTATATAATTTATTTGGGTTAAATGGGTCAGTTGTAAAATCATTAGAAAATGCTTCATTTACAGATGGGTAATATGATGCTAATTGCGTGTCAAGACTGTCTAATAGTTCATTTATTTTATCGAATGTCTCACTGTCTCCTTGTGGTGTTCCAATATATCCACTTACTGCATGTTTTTTCATTTGTCTCTTTGCAACTTCTTTATTTACATTGTAAAATGTTCTAAATTCAAATGGGTGTGGTTGTAAAAATACTGGCATTTATATATAGTAATAATATTTTATTTGTGTTATAAATATTTTGAATATTTTTAATGATTTGTTTATGTTGTAGTTAGGTTTTATAATCATTAATCCACATGGAATAACACATATTTACTTGATGTATTTACTTGATTACTTTATTTATTTAGGTTTGTATAAACCATTTGCTTTTACAAATTTACTTGCTTCAATCATGGACATACCCTTATCTGCCATTACCTTTTTTACAACAACGGCTCGTGCATTTACTTTTTTGGGTTTTGCACCTGCCATGGTTTTTGCCATATCTGCTAAACCTAATGCCTTCTTGGCAGTGTCTTCTGCGTAATCAGTCCATTTCTTTGCTTTACGCATACGGTTTACTTTACCGCCCATTTTTTCTTCATCACTTGAACTTTCTTCTTTCATTTCTTCCTTTACTGCTTTTTTTACTGCCTTCTTTACTGCTTCCTTTACTGCCTTTTTTACTCGTTTCTTAGGCATTGCACCACCAACTGGGCGTTCCATAAGTAAAGCACCACCCATTGCCTTTTGTTCTGCTAACATATGAATAGGAGGATACTGCCCACTATTGCCTGGTAGTAAATGGCGTTGGTATTCATGCGACCCACCACCTAACATTTCAGGTTGATGATTAATAATATCAACGTGTTCTAAATCATATAACATTTTACGAAGTTTGTCATTGTATGCATTGTTTAACGAAATCGACTGGGCTGGCATTATATTATAGACAAATATAATATTTTTATTATTCATATTTTTTATTTATGATTTTAATTATTATTATTTAATTGTATTTTCTAAAAGAATATTTTTCATAAACTAAAAGGGATTTAATTTAATATTACTACACCTTTATTTTTCGATCGTATAGTTTATGAAATTATTTATTTCATAAATTACAATTAATTATTTATAATTGATTTCATAATTAATACATACCGTGGAGACGGGACATAGCAGGTCTTGCACCTGCGGACACAGCACCACCTGACATAGCACCTGCAGACATATGCTTTACGTGACGCTTATGTTTTGCCATAGAACTATTCAAGAAATTAGCACCACCAATCATGCGGTCTTCATCATCAACAGGTTTCTGTTCTTTTGCCTTAAGAACTGCCTCTCGTGTAAGAATGCCTGTGTAAACATTGGCAGTACCCTGTTGAAGAACAAATATGCCTGAATTACATGCGATAACGCATAACTCAACATTAGGAACGGTCTCATCAAACTGATTGTATACGGAAACTTGGAACTGGAGTTGGAATGCACCAAGCGAACCACTTGTGAGGTAATCAGGAAGAGACAAATCAGTAGGCGAGACCATGAACATAGAACCTGTAGTTGGGACAAATGCACCATTTCCTGCCTGTGAATAAACAAATGCCTCACCTGAGAACTGGGGCCATGCCTGTTGCGACCCATTCTTAACAGACATACGCCATAAATCCTGAGTAGATGCAGACGAGAGGAGACCCGACTGATTGTTAAGATTGATGCTAATGTTACGAATACTTAAGAACGACGAAGTATCACCTACAGTTTGGTCTACAACTGGTTTACGAGCAACAATAATGAAATAATCAGGTAACTGAGATAACTGTATCGACTGCGACGAAATAGAACGGGTTTGACGAGACCCAAGATTTAGATTATTTGCGTTAGATGTGAGGTAACGAGGAAGGTCGAAATATGGGACTACATTACGAGGTTCAAGACGGTCGCTTGGTTGGGACGATAACAAACGAAGACGAATTGTGGGGCCACCTGACGACGAAGTCACAATGGCAGGGGATGCATAGGCATTGCGGAATAACTGACTGTCAGCAGACCATTGCTCAGGTAGAGCGACATCTGCCTGAGCAGGAACACCCGCAGAGATTGCAACAGATGCACCTGCAGGGACAATGCAAGATGCTAAACGATTAAGGGTAGAATTTACATTAAGGGTAAAAGACATGTTGTTAATTCCTGCCATACCTTGACGATTACGAACAGGGTCACCGTATGTAAATGGCGATATGAAAAGGGGCTCGCAGACGGAAGTAAATACAATTGCCCTAAAGGTCTCACCTGCAACACCTGTGGATATGTTAGAATGGTCTACAAATACACCATTTACTAAACGGTCGACTTGGACAAAGCAAGGAAAAGCACCACGAGGCAACTGGTCATTGTCATATGACTGATTGTAGTACGATGCAAGAGGCGACGAGTTAGCACCAAAACTATCAGCATAAGCACCCCAATTTTGGTCAGGAAGGGTTGGGGTCATGCCATTGTAACGGTATAACTCACGATTAGAATTGAGACATAGTAACTGAGGGAGGATGTCCTGAAGGTTGACACTGGTTGTGGTATTGTTAATAGTAGCCGTGGCAGTTGTTAAACACGACGCAAATGGAAATGCCTGAAGGGATGCGGTCTGACCCCATGCGACAGCAGTCTCACCAACAGGTACATTAGAAAAAGTTAGAGTAAATTGAAGAGGAACTTGGATTAAAGCATCACGTCCAACAATGATGTTCTCACTTGGAATTTGAATGTTAAAGACTACTACACTATTTGTTGCGGAAGTAGAAGGAAATGCCTGATAAGTGGTGGATGAAGCACCTGATTTAACAGCATATACTAAATCATCAGTAATATCTGCGATTGTTGGGTCTTTGCTTAAACAAGTCTTGAAGTCAGTTGCCATTATATAATAGTAAAAGATAAAAAATTTATATATTTATTTTATTTATTTTCTTTTTTTTCGAATAATATTTTCATTGTCATACTTTCATTACTCAATAATCTGAAAGGAACTAACTCTCCTGTCCTTAATTTATAAAAAATATTTATGTCTAAATTATACAATGGACGATTTCCTTTTAATGCAATTCTGCGATATTCAGCAGAAGGATTATATACCAAATTTGGGCGATAATTACCATCTACACTGACAATATCAGTAATAACATTTGCCAAATCACTATTATTTCCTCCTAAAGAAACTTGTAATCCATTACTAAAAACCAAAGGTGTTGAATTTTGGGCGGGGTCAATTGGTAATGTATTACTTGTAAATACGATCGATAAAATGGCAGACCAATTTGCAATTGTGCTTTGTTCTTGTGTCCATGTAATCGCCCTCCATGAAAGATAAGAGTTAGGAGCAACAGGGACTTGTTGACCTGGTGGAATAATTTGAGTGCAATTTGTTCCTCCAATATCTACTAAAGGAAGTTTATAATTTTTGCCATTTGTTACACCTTCATAACCTCGAAATGTTGCAGGAAATGTACTAAATAATGCAAACAATGGAGCATTCATGAAAATTTCAATAACACCATTTCCATACACATCATTTACGGCATACCACTCACTGTCAGCAAATAATGTTGCGGAATTTGTGGTTGCATCCCATGATAATACTGGTGGAAATGTTCCTACATCACCCTGTACCACTGGTGGGGGTGGTACTCCTGCATTTGCTACTAAATCCTCAAATGCAACGACAAATGCTTGATATACTCTCTCTATAAACCAAGAATATGAATAACAATTATAATATCCATCTTGATTGTATTGTTGCTTATTAACTGTTTGACTTGGTGGAGGTGCTAGTGGTGCGGTTACTAATTGTGGGTTCCAATCTACAAAAACTTGTTTTTCATACCCATTATATGCTAATGTGATAGAATAAATAGTTAAATCTCTGTCTGCTTGGTCTGTTTGTATTTGTGGAATAAAGACTGGTAACGAATTCGTGTCTAAAGTAAAACGAACAATGGACATTACATAATCTTCAGGGTTTTTGATAAATGGCACTGTACGTGTATCATTATATTGAAATATTTTTGGACTTATTGTTGTACTTTGTAAATTAGACACGCATACATCATAATAAATATGGGAGCTACTTGCTTGATTTTGTCTTTCGTTTAATTGGGACATTATAGTATATAGTAAGATATTAATTTTATCTTATTATACTAATTATGATTTTAATTATAATCTAATTTATTGTATTTTTTCAAATAAACTTTTTATTAGTTTAAATGGTATCCTATATCCTTCATTTGTATTATTATATTTATTAGTTAGTTCAAGTTTAATATTTTTATTATTTCTGTATTTTTCTCTATCTTCTTTATTTTTTACTTTAATAAGAGTTCCATTTATTTCTATCATTTTTGAACATCCAAAATTATTACGATGTATTTTATTTTTCTTATCTTCGACGATATTACCACAATTACCATTACATAATTTAGGTTCAAAATCTTCTAAATTAGTCCATATACGAGTTCTTTTTTTATAACCAAAATCACTATACATGCAGTAATCTACGTCGTAATGTTTGTGATGTGTCATATAATTTTTCATTAATCCTGTTTGTGGATTTTCTATAAAATAATATTTTGGTTTAAAATAATTAATTATTTCTTCTGTTTTCCTTAATATTGGTAATCCTATGTCATCTATGTCTTTTTGCAATAATTCATGCGTACATACTAAACCATTATGACATTTTAATTTACGACCAACCCAAGATTTCCTTAATACACTAAATGTATCACACGGAGGACTTGCCCATATAATATTAAAATGACCAACAGGATAAATTGTATAATCCCATTCTAAAATATTTTGATTAATATCTGCATTTTTTAGATCGAGTGACACGACATCCCACCCTTTTTCATTACATATTTTACCTACACTGTGAGTTCCACTGAATAATTCTAAAACTCTCATTATTATATATCCATATTTTAATCTACATATATCTACGAGGTATTTCTTCAAGTTGGTAATAATGAGGAACAAATCCTCCACCTTCCATTTTGTAATTCTTTCCATTATGCGAGTTTATATCTATATGAACTAATTCACCTAAACCAAACATCTTGGATGCATCTTTTTTACGTATAATATCAGCAGAATGTTGTGCCAATGGGTTAAATGATTTTGCTTTAATTACATTAACTTTTCCTTTTTGTTTCGAAGTTGGGACAAGTACACTTACAGGGTCAAGGCTAGATTTAATTACCTGTTCATTCTTCTTTACTTTCTCTCCTTTTGATGCAGGATTTACCATAATTGATTTATTTACTAAACCCTCTTTGTTTAATTCTCTTGCTATAATACCTGATTGACTGTGTGCAATATTTGTTGTGTTTTCTTTGCCGTATTTATCTAAAACCGCTTTTTGTGTTTTCTTTGCTTGTTTATATCTATCTGTTTTTTTGTATGCATCTGCTCCTAATGTTCCATAAATTAAATTATTAGACCAATCACTTGCAGTTCCTGTTGTTCCACGGTTTGCAATAATCGCTTTACCTTCAGGATTTGCATAAACTTTTACTTTATTACTTGAAAGGGATTTATCTAATTTATAATTACCAATTTTTTTAGTATCTCCCTTACCTTTTTCGTAAGATGCAGAAACAAATTTTTTAACCTCTTTTCCTGAGATTGCACCACCTACCATATGCAATAAACGCATCTGTGCCTTTGCATTTTTTAATGAACTGTGTTTTGCATGTATCTTACCTGTTTCACTGTTAAATACTTCGTAGAGACGAGGGCTAACCTTTTTTAATTCATACGGCATTATATATAATAATTATATTTTATTTATAACCATTTATTTTTTATAGGATTGTATTGTATCTGTTTTTTAGATTGACTTACAAATAATGATAACAAACCCATACCATATATCCCTACTATCATATAACTTATTCTCTCTTTCATATATATTTAATTATGAAATTAATTATTAATATTAAATTGTAATTAATGAAATTATTTATTTTATAGATTAGAAAGGATTTTTAATTATACTATACACTATACTTTATTTTTGTCTTGTAGTCTATTAAAAATAATATTTCATAAAATACAAGAAATTAAAAAATAAATATTTCATAAATATATATGCCTAAACCACCATTTTCAAGACAAGGTAATAAAATGCCTATCATGGAGACTATATTAGCATTAATACCTAAACATAAATTATATGTA
>Ga0164293_10000723_pt1 | contig 27064 bp, 20 predicted proteins | sample GEODES118metaG_FD_111487 | JGI IMG/M metagenome (GOLD analysis project Ga0164293, IMG submission 111487) | Eutrophic lake water microbial communities from Lake Mendota, Wisconsin, USA - GEODES118 metaG | ecosystem: Environmental > Aquatic > Freshwater > Lake | place: USA: Lake Mendota...
GCTCAGGTTCTGCCGGCGCGAGACGCGCCGCATCGCGCTGGTAAGCGGTACGATCACGACGTCGTCCTGGTCAGAACCGAAGAAATTGAAACCTTTGGGCTTGAGGACCCCGACGACCTTGAAGGGCAGGTTGCGGATTCGCAGCGTCTGCCCGATCGGATCGACGTCGGGGAAGAGATTGGTGACCACGGTTTGACCGATCACCGCGACCTTGGCGGTGCTGCGCTCGTCCGCGGCGGTGAACATGGCTCCGGAGGACAGCTCCCAGTCGCGAATACTGAGGTACCCTGGTGACTCCCCGAGGATGGACGTATTCCAGTTGAGGCCATTGGCGAGCACCTGCTGCCGGTCGCGCACTTCGCCGCTGACGGCGACCGCGCCGGCGATCTCGCGCTCGATCGCCTGGGCGTCCTCGATCGTGAGCGTGCTGCTTGTTCCCCAGCCGCCGCGCATCCCACCGGTGGTGGCGCTGCCCGGGAACACGGAGATGACATTGCGGCCCAGACTGGCGATTTGTCCCTCAACGAGTGACTTCGCCCCGTTGCCGATGCTGACCATGGCGATCACGGCGGCGACGCCGATGATGATGCCGAGTGCGGTCAGGACGGAGCGGAGCTTGTTCCGGCGCAGGGCGCGCAGCGCGATGACGACGGTGGCGGTGAGGCGCATGGGGAGATCAGGTTGAGCCGATGAGCTTCGCGGCCGTTTCGGCCTCGCGCAGACGCTGCATTTCGACTGCGGCCACCAGGCGGTCGGGGACCGCCTCATCGCGCACGATGCGTCCATCGCGGACGATGAGGTTGCGGCGGCAGAAGCGGGCGATGTCGAGCTCGTGGGTGACCATCATGATCGTGATCCCCTCTTCGTTCAGCTTCTGGAAGACTCCCATGATCTCCACGGACGTACGACTATCGAGATTGCCAGTCGGCTCGTCGGCCAGCAGGACCTGCGGCCGATTGACAAGCGCCCGCGCGATGGCGACGCGCTGTTGCTGGCCGCCGGAGAGCTGATTGGGAAGGTGTTCCGCGCGATCGGAGAGTCCGACGATATCGAGGGCTTGCACCGCGCGACGGCGGCGCTCGGCGCTGGAGATCCGCTCGGCGCTGTAGAGCATGGGCAACTCGACGTTTTCGAGGGCGGTCGTGCGGGAGAGCAGGTTGAATCCCTGGAAGACGAAACCGAGCTTGCGGTTGCGGAGATCGGCGCGCTCGTTGCGTTCGAGGCCGGAGGTATCGACTCCGTCCAGCAGATAGCGGCCGCTGGTCGGCCGGTCGAGGCAGCCGAGGACGTTCATCAGCGTGGACTTGCCCGAACCGGATGAGCCCATGATGGCGACGAACTCGCCTGGCATCACCTGGAGGGTAATTCCGCGCACGGCGTGCACCTCAACCTCTCCGTTGGAGTAGGTCTTCGTAACGTTCTCAAGCTGGACGACCGGCTGCATAATCGGCGTGACAGTCGGACTAGAATGGACGGCGGGCACCGCTGAACGGATTCCGCGCGGGCTGGTTGCTGGCGCCGGCCTCCGGGGCGGCGAAGCTGGAGATCAGCACGTCGCCCTCGGCCAGTCCCTCGAGCACCTCGGTGAACGATCCGTCCGTGATGCCCAGCTTCACGGTGACGGGCTCGGCGAGAGGCTGGGTCGGGGTGCCCGCCAGCTTGTGGACGGTCCGCGTGGTGACCGTAGCACCGGAGCCTCCGTTGCCATTGCGGCCGCCCATGAAGCGCTCTGGCAGTTCAATCCCGCGCTCGCGGGCGAGGGCCTGCAGGCGGGCGAGGGCCTCCGGGGCCGGGGGCCCGGCCCGGAAGTCGACGCCGGCATCGGCCATGAGTTGGCGGAACTGTTCCCGGCGGTCACCGCCGGGGCGAGCCTCGCCGCCCGACTTACCGGACGCGGCGGGGGCGGATCCCGGCGCGGGTGAGGTCGCGATCGCCGCAGGTCCGGTGGGAGCCGGCTTGGCCACGAGGTATGCCTCCGGAATGCGCGCGCGAAGAGCGGCGTTCGGGATTCGAAGCGTGGCGCCTCGCCGCGCGATCACGATCGAGACGTTCGCGGTCATGCCCGGCTTCAGCTTCAGGTCGTCGTTGCGGACGTTGATGATGGTGGCGTAGGTGACCACGTTCTGGGTGGTCGTCGGGAGATTGCGCAGTTGCTCGACCCGGCCGCGGAACTGGCGATTCGGGAATGCGTCCACGGTGAAGGTCACTTCCTGACCAACTTCGACGTTGCCGACGTCGGCCTCGGCGACTGCGGCCTTGATTTGCATCTGGGCGAGATCGTTCACGAGCGTGAACAGGGTCGGCGCGTTGAAGCTGGCGGCGACCGTCTTCCCGACCTCGGCGACGCGATCGATGACGATGCCGTCGATGGGCGCGTAGAGCGTGCAGCGGGACAGGTCCGTCTTGGCATTCTCGACGCTCGCGGTCTGGATCAAGAGCTGTGCGCTGGCCTGCTGGAATTGCGCCTCGGCCTGATCGAGCTCTTGCTGGGAAACGAGGTTCTTCGCGAAGAGTCCCCGCGCGCGGTCGACGTTGAGTTTCGAAAGCGTGTGGTTGGCGCGCGTGTTGGCGAGTTGCGCCTCGGCCTGGCGCAGGCGCGAATCGTACGTCGCAGTGTCGAGGCGGGCGAGGACATCACCCCGTTTCACGCGGCTGTTGAAATCGACCGTCACCTCGACGATTTGGCCGGAGATCTGCGAGCTGACCTCCGTCGTGATCACCGGTTCAAGGTCTCCCGTTGACGTGACCGCCTGCACGATTTCTCCGCGACTTACGGTCGTGGTGATGACCTCGGGTGGTTTTTCTGCGCTCCGGTTCCAGTACCAGTACGCTCCGCCGGCGAGGACGAGAAGCGGTACGACAAGGGTGAGGATGCTGCCGAGACCTCGGGATTTGGCCATGAGGAAGGGGGAATGGGAGGGCGAAAGTCGGATGCGATGGGGCGAAACGAGGGGCGTCCGCTGCAAACCGGCGTGATGAAGACGCTAGGCGTCCGCCGCGGGTTACCAATGCTTTTTTGGGCTCGATTGCGGTTGCTGTGGAAGTACCCGCGGCCTAAGACGCAGATCGCATGCGCCTTCCTGCCTTCGCCCTCGTGTGTGTCCTGACCGGAATTACTGGGAGCGGTTGGTTCGCCCGTGGTCAGACGCCGGTGCCGGAGCACGACGTTCAGCCTGTGGCGTATGATTTCTATTCCCGGGGCCCTTGGCGCGCAACCGTCCCGCGCCCTGCGGCGCTGCTTGGCTACGAGCCCGGTGAGTTTCATACGTCCTACGAGGCCTATGAGCGGGTGGTGCGCGAGATCGCGCAGGGCACGGACCGCCTGCGCACGTTTCGGATCGGCACGACGCCCGAGCGCCGGGCCTTGTACCTGCATGCGGTGAGCGCCCCGGCCAACCTCGCCCGCCTGGAGGAGATCAAGGCGAACGTGCGACGGTTGGCGGATCCCCGTGTCTCGCTGTCGGACAGCGAGCGCGATCAACTGATCGCGCAGACCCCGCTCGTTTTGTGGCTGGCTTATTCGGTCCACGGGGATGAGTCCGCCGGGTTCGAGGCCGGCATGCAGGTTCTCTACCAGCTCTTGGCGAGTGATGACCCGGCGATCCGGTCCGCTCTGGATAACGTGGTCGTGTTGCTTAACCCGTGTCAGAATCCTGACGGGCACGAGCGTTTCGTGGTCTGGTACAACGCTCATGGCCGTGGTCGTGCGGAGCCCTTCGCCTGGGAAAAGACGAATCCTTGGAACGTTTCGGGAAGACTGAATCATTCCTATTTCGACCTGAACCGTGACCTCCTCGCGTTGTCGCAGCCGGAGACGCGGGCGGCGGCGGCGGCTCTCTTGGAGTGGCAGCCACAAGTCGTCGTGGACCTTCACGGCGAGACCCCCTCGTATTTCTTTCCGCCCTCGGCCCTGCCCATCAATCCGAACCTGCCGCGTGCGCAGCTGGAGCACTGGCTCGAGGTATTCGGACGCGGCAATGCGGCCGCGTTTGATCGCTATGGTTGGATGTACTTCGTGCGCGATACGTTCGACGTCTTCTATCCAGGGTACTGGGATTCGTGGCCCTCGCTGCACGGTGCGACGGGCATGACCTACGAAACCGAGGGTGGCGGGAAGTTTGGCTTCCGTACCCGGCGGGCGGATGGAACCCATGTCACCTTGCGCGAATCAATCGCCATGCACGTGACCGCCAGCCTGGCGACCCTGGAGACGGCGGCGAAGCACCGCGCGGCGCGCTTGCGTGACTTCCGTGAGTTCTTCGTCGCCTCCCTCCGGGCGGGAGGCGAAGGCAACGTGCGACGATTCGTTTTTCCTCCGGCCGCTGATCCGGGGCGCCTTCATCGGTTGATGGACGTTCTTCAGCGTAACGGGGTTGAGGTTGGTCGATTGGAGACGGCGATGGAAATCAAGGATGTCCATTCCTACGAAGGCGCGGTGGAGGCCCTGCGCACGTTTCCGGCCGGCACTCTCACGGTGGACCTCGCTCAACCCAAGGGCCGGGTCGCCCGGGCGCTGCTCGAGCGCGACTCGGCTCAGGATGCGAGTTTTCTGGAGAGGCAGGAGGATAAACGGCGTCGCAACGAAGCGCGCGGGGAGAATGCCTCGAAGGCTGAGTACGACTTCTACGATTTCACCGCGTGGGCGCTCCCGCTGGCCTTTGGTGTGGAGGCGTATTGGACGCCGGACGTCGGTGCAAAGGCGGTTCCGCTTGCGGCCGCGTGGGCCCCGGAGAGGCCGGCCGCCCCCGCGCGGGCGTCCTCGGCCTATGTCTTCTCCCCTGAGAGCGAGGCTGGGTACCGACTGGCGTTCTCGTTGCTTGCGGAGGGATTTCGGGTCGGAGCGGCGATCCGCCCCCTACGGGCGGCGGAGCGGACGTGGCCGCGCGGAACCTTCGTCGTGCGCGTCGAACGGAATCCGGCCCTGCTCCACGAGCGCATCTCCAGCTTGGCCCAGCAGGCTGGTGCGCTGGTTGTGCCGGTGGACACGGCCTACATCGATGAAGGCATCACAGGCGTCGGTTCCGGTTCCGTTGTGGCGTTGAAGCGGCCGCAGATCGTCCTCCTTGCTGGAGAGCCGACCCAGCCGAGCAGTTATGGTTCGCTGCGGGCCGTGATCGAAGACGTTTACGGATTCGATGTCGTGCCGGTCTCCGCGGACGCGCTGACGGAGATGCCGTTGGAGGACTTTCATGTCGTGGTTCTGCCCCAAGGATCGGACTCGGCCTACCGGCGCAGGTTGGGTGACGAGGGCGTTGCTCGGCTCAAGACGTGGATGGAGCACGGAGGGACCCTCGTGGCGGTAGGCGGCGCGGCGCGCTTTCTGGTCGATGCCGAGGCGGAGTTGACGACGGCGAAAGTGGTGGGTGAGGAGGAGTCCCCCGACCTCGCGGATGACGCGAGACCCTTTGCGGCCAGAGCCGAGCGCACGACTGCAGGCGGGGATCAGCCGCCGCTCCCAGTCAGCGAGCCCAGGAAACCAGCGTCCGGGAAGCCGCTCAAGCCCCTGGCTGTCCCGGGTGCGATCCTGCGAGCCGAGGTGGACCATTTCCACTTCCTGACGTTCGGGATCGAAACTCCGATGCTCCCCATCTTGGTTGAAGGTGACTTCTTCCTGCAGGGCAGCACGTCGGGAACCAACGTGTTGCGTTTCCCCGAGCAGCCGACGGACGCTCTGCGCGTGGCGGGATTCATCTGGAAGGACAACACCGAGCCCTTGATTCGCGGCACCGCGGCGGTTGTCGAGGAACCCGTCGGCGAGGGTCGCGTCATCCTCATGACGCAAGAACCCGGGCTGCGCCTCGTGTGGCATGCCAGCACCAAGGTGCTGATGAATGCCTTGCTTTACGGGCCGGCCGTGGGGCACACCCCCACGGGCGACTAGGAGCACCGCGCCGGTTCCCTCAGGGCTTGGGCGCGGTGAAGGATCGGCGGAGCGCGGCGGCTACGTTCGCGGGGACAAAGTGATTTACGTCCCCACCGTACCGTGCGACCTGCTTGACGAGCGTTGAGCTGCAGTAGCTGAACTGCTCGTTGGGCATCACAAAGAGCGTCTCGATGGTCGGTTCCAGATGGCGATTCATGAGCGCCATATTGAACTCAAACTCGAAGTCAGAGAGTGCGCGAAGTCCGCGGATGATGGCATCGGCCTTCTGCTCGCGGGCGAACTCCATCAATAACCCTCCGAAAGACGTAATGGCGACGTTGGGCCACTCGGCCAAGTGCGGCTGAATCATCGCGATTCGCTCGTCGGCGGTGAACAACGGCCCTTTCCCCGGATTTACGGCCACGGCGACCGTCACTCGATCGAAGAGGCGAGCGGCCCGTCGCAGCACGTCAAGATGGCCATAGGTGATGGGATCAAACGTGCCGGGATAGATGCAGTGGCGCATGGAAGGGGCGGGGGATGCAGCGTCAGACCAGATCGTAGTGACACGCGACCGTATGACCGGTGCGCCCGGCGACCTCGCGCAGCGCGGGCTGCTCGGCGCGGCAGCGCTCGGTGGCGTGCGGGCAGCGCGTGTGGAATGGGCAGCCGCTCGGCGGATTGATGGGTGAAGGGACATCCCCGGAGAGCACAATCCGCTCGCGCACGCGCTGCGGGTTGGGCTCGGGGATGGCGGAGATCAGGGCCCGCGTGTAGGGATGGCGCGGATCCCGATAGACATCATCGGCGTCCGCGAATTCGACGATTCGCCCGAGGTACATGATCGCGACGCGGTCGGAGACGTGCTTCACGACCGCGAGATTATGCGCGATGAACAAGTAGCTGAGCCCCATCTCCCGCTGCAGATCGAGAAGCAGGTTCAGGACTTGGCTCTGGATGGAGACATCGAGCGCGGAGACCGGCTCGTCGCAGATGATCAGACGCGGCTCGAGTGCGATCGCCCGGGCGATGCCGATCCGCTGCCGCTGGCCGCCTGAGAACTCGAATGGGTACCGCTCCGCAGCACCCGCCGGCAGGCCGACCTTGTCGAGGAGTTCGAGCACCTTGCGGCGGCGCCATGACGCATCCCCGATGCCATGGATCAGGAACGGTTCGGAGATGATCTCGCCGACCATGTGGCGGGCGTTGAGCGACTCCACCGGATCCTGGAAGATCATCTGCAGGTTCCGCCGGTGGGCCTTGAGTTGCTTCGTGGATAGGGGGGCGAGATCGACGCCGTCGAAGCGGATCGTTCCGGCGGTGGGCCGGTTCAGCCGGACGATGCTCTTGCCCAGTGTTGACTTGCCGCAGCCGGACTCGCCCACGAGGCCGATGGTCTCGCCGGCCCGCAGGGTGAAGCTGACGCCATCCACCGCCCGGCAGACCTTGCGGGCCCGCTGGAACACGCCCTCCTTCACCGGAAAGTGCATCTGCAGGTCGCGGACCTCGAGAAGTGTGGCACTCATGAACCAACCTCCCCGGGATGACCGAGCGCACGCCACCGGTGGCAGGCAACGTGGTGCCCGGCGGAAACTTCGTCCGTCGCCGGCTGGACGACGCACGCTTCGACGCGGTGTGGGCAGCGATTCTGGAAGCGGCAACCGATGGGCAGGTCGGCGAGACCGGGGACCATGCCCTCGATGACGCTGAGACGGCTTTTGCGCGGCGTGCTCAGCCGGGGAATGGACTGCAGGAGTCCCCGCGTGTAGGGGTGCGAGGGGGCTCGGAAGATTTGTTCGACCGGACCGCACTCTGCGACGCGTCCCCCGTACATCACGACCACGTCGTCGCACATCTCGGCGATGACGCCGAGATCATGCGTGATCAGGAGAATCGCCATGCCCATGTCGTGCTGGAGCGACCGCATCAAATCGAGGATCTGTGCCTGGATCGTCACGTCGAGCGCGGTGGTCGGCTCGTCAGCGATGACGAGCGACGGGGAGCAGGCGAGGGCCATGGCGATGACGACGCGCTGCCGCATTCCGCCCGACAGTTGGTGTGGGTATTCGCCAACCCGAATCTCGGGCGAGGGAATTCCTACCTTGGCGAGCATCTCGACGGACAACCGCAGCGCCTCGCCGCGATCCTTTGTCCGGTGCAGCAGAAATACCTCGCTCAACTGGCGACCGATGGAGTGGACCGGGTTGAGGGCGGTCATCGGTTCCTGGAAGATCATCCCGATCTTGCCTCCGCGGATGCGCCGCATGCTCTCGATCGGGAGGGAGGAGATGTCTTCTCCTTCAAACAGAATCTTGCCGCTGCGGATGCGACCCATGGGCTGCGGCAGCAGGCGCATGATTGACAGCGCGGTCACGCTCTTGCCGCAGCCCGATTCCCCCACCACGCCGAGGGTGCGCCCTCGGCGCACCTGCAGGCTCACGCCGTCGACCGCCGTCAGGGTTCCCGCGTCGGTGTCGAACGTGGTGACCAGATTGCGGACGTCGAGGATGACGTCGGGCTGGTTCGAAGAAGGAGGGGCGGCGCTCACTGCGGATCGGATCTCAGCGGGCGAATTGATCAAAGGTCAGGACCTGCTGCGGGAACGTCCGGCCGGAGCGACGAGCCTCCTCGCTCTCTCGGCGGGCATCCTCGTCGATCCACGAGAGGAAAAACTCCTCTGCGGTGCGGCTCTGGGCGACATTGAAGCCGGCTGGCCAACGGATGTGGCGGGCATAGCCGACGCGATAGAAGGGCATGGTCCATCCGTTCACCCACGACGCATGGTCGTAGATGATCTGCTCGATCTGGGCGGCGATCCGGCGGATCTCATCCATGGTCTCCGCTTTGTCATAGGCCTCGATCAGGCGATCCAGTTCGGGGACGAATGTCATCGTCATGTTGTTGGTCTGGACGCGGACCTTCGACGGCGCGGGATTCGGCGTTCCCTCGAAGGTCTTGGCCACCGGCTTTCCGGCGGCATCGAGGTAGGCGTCCTCGTACGCGTTCGAGCCGTGGTAGATTTCCCAGTAGCGTGGGTAGGGTTCCACGGATCGCGCGAGGGCGACGAGCGTGATTTCGTGGTTCTTCTCTTGGACCTTTTTCCAGCCGGTGGTCTGATCCAGGACCTCCAGTCGCAACTCCAGACCCGCCTTTAGGGCCTCTTGTTTGAGAATCGGGAGCAGGTCTCGCAGATCGGGCCGGGACGTGGTGAGCGTGAAGGAGAGGCGCTCTCCTTTCGCGGTGGTGAGCACGCCATCGGGTCCTTGCTGGGTGAAGCCGGCCTTGGCGAAATGGGTTCTCGCGAGATCGGGATCGAAGCGGCGGTAGGTGAGGGTGGGGTGAGCCCTGAAGGGATAGCCGTCCGAGCGCGTCTCCAAACGGACTGCATCGCCGCGGAAGAACTGCTGGCACACCAAGTCGAAATTCGCCGCGTGTTGGATGCCGAGCCTTACCTCGGTCTGGTTGAGGATCGGCTTGTGGGAGTTGATCCACAGGCCCCAGTCCGGACGCGGAATGCGATTGAAGAACTTCGCCTTTACGATGGCACCGGACTTCACCGCGGGGTGGTCGTCGGGAATCGTCTCGTACCAGAACTTGGGTAGGGAAAGCGGGAACATGTCGAGGTCGCCGCGAGCGAAGGCTTCGACCGCCTTGTCTGGATCGCGGATGACTTCGAGGCGGTACTTGTCTGGATTGAAGCGTCCGCGGAAGAATCGTTTGTCCTTGGCCCACCAATCCTGCACGCGCGTCAGCGTTACTGAGCGACCCTTTTCGACATCGCGATCGAGGAGGGTGTAGGCTCCGGTCGTCGGCAGCGTGCGCCACTGATAACGCTCCAGCCAGCCGGGGCCAAAGTCCTTGAAGGCATGCCGAGCGTAGAGAGCGAATTGGCTGATATCGACGTCGAGGCTGGGCTTCCGCTCGGGAGCCGTGAGAGAGAACGTGAGGTTGTCGTAGACGGTCAATCGTTCGTAGCGCTTGCTGTAGAAATTGTTGTACCACGGTTCGCCGAGATCCGGGCTGCGCATCATGTAGAAGGTGAACACCACGTCGGCGGTCGTGACGGGGCGGCCGTCGGACCAGCGGGCATCGGCGTTGAGCCGGTAATAGACGGTGCGATTGTCGGCATCGACGGCCCATTCCCGCGCGAGGCCTGGGTACATGCGGCCGGCGACGTTGGGATGAGCGTGCAGGATGTAAACGGCGACGTGGTCGAGCAGGTACGGTCGAATGCCGCCCGTGGCATCGGGCCCAATCGTGCGCAGGGTGCGGGGAAAGTCCTGCATGTAGTAGCGGAAGGTGCCGCCCTTGCGTGCGGCTGGATCGGCGAATTCCGGCAGGTCGGAGCCGTCCTGCCAGGTGAGCGATGCTGGGATGTCCGAGAGCGGGCGCGTCTGGTAGAACGAAGACTGCGCGGCAACGGTCCGGGCGAGGTCTGCCTCCATGTCCGGGCCGGCGGTGGCCGCCGCGTTGGTGGATGTAGCGCCGGACTCCGGCGGCGCCTTGGGGCCGCACCCCGTGGTAAGGAACAGGATGAGTGACGATGCGGTGACGGCCAGCAGGCGACGCACGAAGTCCGGAGAAGTGGAGGATGAGGTCATGGGATCACTGATACGTGGTAAATTTCTTGGGGTCGAACGCCTCGCGGACTGCCTCGCCGATGAACGTGACGAGGACCAGGACGACGACGAGGGCCGAGAAGGCGGAGGCGACGATCCAGGGCGCGTTGAGGTTGGAAGTGCCTTGGCGGAGCAGTTCACCCCAGCTCGGGGTAGGCGGCGGCAGACCGAAGCCGAGGAAGTCCAGCGCGGTCAGCGAGCTGATGGCTCCCGCGACGGTGAAGGGAATGAACGTGACGATCGTCGAGAGCGTGTTCGGCAGGATGTGACTGAAGATAATCCGGCGGGTCGAAGCCCCCAGCACTTGGGCAGCGTGAACGTAGTCGCGGGCCTTCTCGCGATAGGTCGCCGAGCGCATGTAGTAGGTCATGCCGGTCCATGAGAACAGCACGACGATCGTGAGCAGGACCCAGAGGCTCATGCCGACGCCTGCCGGCACGACGGAGGCGACGATGATGACGACGAAGAGGAAGGGAACGTTGGACCAGATTTCGATCAGTCGCTGGACGAACAGATCGAACCACCCGCCGAAGTAACCCATGAGACAGCCCACGGTGATGCCGATCAGGTAGGTGAGGAGGATGAAGCACCCGGCGAAGACCAGCGCGTTGCGGAACCCGTAGAGCAGGCGTGCGAGGATGTCTCGGTTGATCTGGTCGGTGCCGAGGAAGTGGCCCTTGGACCAGTCGGGTGGGCGCGGCCGAAACGTCTCGTTGCGGTAGCAGTTTTCCACCGCGCTATAGGGGATCGGAGGAAGGAGGACCCAGTTGTCGGTGCCGGCGAACTGCGCCTTGAGGTCCCGGTAATTGACCTCGTAGTCGTAGCCCATGCCGAAGTCCCGCCCCGTGTGGATGGCGCCGTAGGTCGGGAAGTACCAGCGATCCTGGTAGCGGACCACGAGCGCGCGGCTGTTCACAAGCAACTCGGCGGCGACGGAAAGAACGACCAGTCCGCAGAGGATCAGGAAAGAGACATATCCACGCCGAATCTGCCGGAAGCGCAGAAGCTTTTTCCGGGTGAGGGGATTGAGGCGAAGGCTCGGCAGCGGGAGGCGCATGGGTGATGCGGGGCTGGGGCTACTTGAATCGCACCCGGGGATCGACCAAGGCCACCAGCACGTCGGAGAGGATGTTGCCGAGCAGCAGCAGGAGTGAGGAAATCAGTAGCACGCCCATCACTGTCGGGTAGTCGCGATCGACCACGGACGTGTAGCCGAGCAAGCCCATGCCGTTGATATCAAAGATGAATTCGATCAGGAACGACCCCGAGACCAGCAGCGTGAAGTTGTGCCCGAAATGGGTGGCGATCGGGATGAGCGAATTGCGCAGTGCATGACGCACGACGGCGGTGCGGAACGACACCCCCTTGGCCACGGCCGTGCGCACGAAGTCTGCGGCTAGGTTGTCCATCAGGTGATTCTTCATCAGGAGCGTCACCAAGGCGAAGCTGCCGACTGTGTAGCAGAGCAGCGGGAGCGCGGCGTGGTGTGCGAAATCGATCACCTTGCCTCCGAGTGAAAGGTCGGCGAAGTCGCGACCGACGAAGCCTCCCATCGGAAACCACCCGCGCCGCGCGGCTAGGTAGACGACGAGGATCGCGCCGAGCGCGTAGCCGGGGATCGCGTAGCCGGTGAACACGATCGCGGAGGTGATGTTGTCGAGGGCCGTGCGGTGCTTGATCGCCTTGAGGACCCCCAGCGGGATGCAGATCGTGTAGACGAGCACCAGCGTGATCAGACCGAACGTCAGGGACACCGGAAGCCGCTCAAGGATGATGTTCAGGACCGGTTCGTTGAAGCGATAGGACGTTCCGAGGTCACCCCGAAGCACCTTGCCGAGCCAAGTCACGTACGCGGTCAGGGGCGGCTGGTCGAAGCCGTAGTACGCCTTGAGTTGCGCCAGCTGTTCCTCGGAGATCGCCCCCCGACCGGCATCGGCTCCGCCGGCCATGGCGTTCTCAGCGGTCTTTGCCTCCATGATCGCGCGCTCGATCGGACCTCCGGGCACCACGCGGGTGATCAGAAACACGATCAGCGTTATCCCCAGCAGCGTCGGGGGGATCAGGAGGAGGCGGCGTGCAAAATAGTCCCGCATGCGGGGTAGTTAACGAGGGGAGGGGTAAGGCGGCACCAAGAATGGCCGGTCGGCAAGAAGATGTCGCGTGAATGCCTCCGGAGCCAGCGATTTGCTGCAAAAGTCCGCCTCGGCGGTGCGAAGCCTTCGGCCCCTTCGGGGTTCGACCCTGCCACGCCCGCCGATACTTCAAGTCATGCGTCTTGGTCTCCGGTAAATCGAGGACGGATCATCCATAAGGATGATCCTGCGGCCCGGCTCCTTTTGCGTTTACTTCAGAAACCCCGATAACTTACTCATCTCCCTCATGTCCGACGCAGTTCCGAGTATCGATCCCTCCCCTGTCCGGCCGGAGGTGCCTGCCAAGACCTTCTCGCCCGAGGACGAGGTCGCGATGCGCGAGTCGCTGAAGCGTTGCTCGGCCGCCACGGTTGAAGCGGCGGTACAGTTTCGCCGGACGCGGGATCCGGGGGTTCTGCCGACGATCGTTCTTGGCGTGATTGAGCGATTCGTGGAGTCGGAACTCCGCCCCAAGCTGCGCGAGGGCGATGACGACCTGCGTCTGGTCGAGGACCTCGGCGTGGACTCCCTCACGATGATGGAAATCGTCATGCTCGTCGAAGAGGTGCTGCAGATGCAGACCAATAACGACGAGCTGCGCAATCTTCGCACGGTGGGGGACGTGAAGACCTTCATCGACTGCAAGGTGCGCGGGCTCCCGTTGCCGAAGCCGACGCGATTCCTGCCGGTGGAGCAGGTGGCGTCCATCATGCCGATCCAGCCTCCATTTCTTTTCATCAACGAGGCGCAGATCGGCTCGGCCGGGGCGCAGGGCAAGTACAAGATCACCGGCCAGGAGTTCTTCCTGCAGGGGCATTTCAAGGACAACCCGGTGCTGCCTGCGTCGATCATGCTCGAGGCGTTGGGTCAGCTTGCGGTGCTCTTCCTGCTCGAGGGTTCCCAAGCCGAGCCGGGGAAGCGGGTCGACCCCAGCCGGATCTTGTTCACGAGTTGCGAGGGCGTGCGGTGTCACCGCATTTGCCGTCCCGGCGATACGCTTTCCCTGAGCGTGCGTCCGCGTCGCGTGAAGATGCCGCTGGCGACGTTCGAGGGCTCCATCCGCGTTGGACAGGAGAAGGCGGCTGTTGCCGAGGAGATCACGCTTACGTTCGCGTACGTGGATGAGGTCGGGGGCGAATTCGCCCCGCGCGAGAGCAGCGCTGGGTCGGCGGCTCGTCCCAGGGATGTGTCCGGCGGTCAGCCGCCGCTCGGGGCCGCCTCCGTCGCTGCGTCCTGAGTCCGCGGAGCAGGAGCAGATCGTTCCCGCGTTGACCCCGCTTTCCGGGGCGCCACCATTTTCAATGTTCCGTCCCAGCGCGGTGCGCTGCGACCGGGCGTACATCATGTCTCGGATTTTCGTCACGGGAGTAGGCTTCATCACCAGCATCGGCAACGACCGGGATTCGGTCGTGCAGAGCCTGCGGGAGCTGCGCCACGGGATGCTCCGCTATCCGCCCTTCGACAAGCCGGAGGTGCCCGTGAAGGTCGCGGCCCCAGTGCGCGGGTTCGCGGTGGATTCGTCCGATCCCGAGGACTGGACGTACCCGGCCGATTATCGACTGAAGCGCGAGGTGTTGCGGAGCCTCTGCCCGAATGCGCTCTACGCCTACTGTGCGATGCAGCAGGCGATCCGGGACGCGCGGCTGGCGGAGGGGGAGGTCTCCAACGAGGAGACTGGCCTCTACGCCGCGTCCGGCGGATCCCCGGTGATCCTCGGACGCCTGCTCAATCAGATGAGTCAGCAGGGCGTGATGCGGTGTCCGCCCCTTGGAATCGTGGCGTCGATCGCCGGTACGGTGCAGTTCAATCTGGTCGCGCATTTCAAGATCAAGGGCGCCTCGTGTGGATTTTCGTCCGCGTGCGCGTCCTCGTCGCACGCCCTCGGATTCGCGTTCGATGACCTCAAGCTGGGCCGGCAGAAACGGATGTTCGTGGTCGGAGCGGAGGACGGCAACGTCGAGACGATCCTGCCGTTCGCCGGCATGCGAGCGCTCTCACTCAATCCCGATCCCGAAACCGCCTCGCGGCCCTTCGATGTCGCCCGGGATGGCTTCGTGGGCACGGGCGGAGCGACAGTGCTCGTGCTGGAGACGGAGGATGAAGTCCTGCGGCGCGGGGTGACTCCCTACTGCGAGGTCGCGGGGTGGGGTCAGGCCTCCGACGGACACAACGTGGCGATCTCGCATCCGGAGGGGCACGGCCTTCGTCTCGCGATGCAGCGTTCGTTGCAGTCGACGAGAATCGCCGCGGCTGATGTGGACTACGTGAATGCGCACGCGACCTCGACGCCGATCGGTGACGTCTCGGAGGTGAAGGCATTGCGCGCGGTCTTCGGGCCGGACCTCAACCGGGTGGCGGTGAGTTCGACGAAGGCCTTGACGGGCCACGGTCTTTCGCTGGCGGGCGCGATGGAGTCCGGTTTCTGTGCGTTGGCCCTCCGGGAGGGCTTCATCCCTGGGTCGGCCCACATCACACGGCTCGATCCGGAGTGTGCAGGAATGAACATTCCAAGGGAGACTCAGTCGGTCGCGCCGCACGTGGTGCTGAACAACAGCAGTGGTTTTGGCGGCGCCAACGTTTGCCTCGTCTTTCGCCGTGCGTAGCGGCGAGTCAGTGGCTCCCAGTGAACCCGAGCCGCGTCGCCGCACCGCGTGGGTGTCGGGTGCGAGCGGGGGATTGGGCGGGGCCTTTGTCGCGATGCTGCGCGCAGATGGATTTGAGGTCTGGGGAACAGCGCGGGAGGTCGACCGGCTTGAGACCTGGTCGGGCGACCGACGGTTTCACGCGGTCCGGCTCGATCTCGCCGATCCGGCGGGTGCAGAGGCGGCGTTCACGGAGGCGCAGCGCGCGGCGGGAGGGGCGTTCGACGTCTGCATCCAAAATGCCGGCGCGGGCGAGTTCATCGGCTTCGCGAACGCGGATCCCGCGGCGTGGGAGCGCAACGTGGGCGTGCTGCTGCTTACCACCGCACGTTTGAGTCGACTGGCCTTGCACGGATTCCACGCTCGACGGCCCGAGCGCGGTACCTTGGTCCACGTCTCTTCGCTGGCTGCGGAGTTTCCGTTGCCGCTGATGAGCAGCTACAATGTGGGCAAGGCCGGGCTCTCAGCGCTGAGTGAAAGTTTGATGTTTGAATGCCGCGGAACCGGTGTCACCGTCATCGACTTCCGTCCGGGAGACTACCGAACCGCGTTCAACAAAACCATGCACGTCTCCGCGACCCTCGATCACGATTGGCAGCGTCGCCTCTGGCAGGGGTTGGAACACAATCTAGAGCACGCTCCGGAACCCGAACGTGCCGCCCGGGATCTGGGCGTCGCGCTGCGGCGCGGGCGCTCGGGGGTGGTGCGCAGTGGCGCATTCTTTCAGGCTCGGCTGGCGCCGCTTCTGGCCCGCCTCGTTCCCCAGCGGCTGCTTCGGGCTTCGCTGGCCTGGTATTTCGGGGGCCGCTGACCGGTGGAGCAGGTTCGCATCCTCGTTCTTACCTCGAGCACGGGCGGCGGTCATGACGCGCGCGCCGAGGCCTTCGCTGATTGGTGCTTCCAGCTTTACCAGCATGGGGTGGACGTCCGAATCGAGCAGATGCTCGAGCGCTCGTCCGTCGTGAACCGCGGCGGCGTCCATCTGTATAATTGGATCCAGCGCCGGATGCCGTTCCTGCATAGCGCGTACTACGCAATCATCGAACTGCTCGCTTTGCTCAATCGGCGGACTGTCGCGCTGGGGCGGGGCTACTACACCGAGGTGCTGCGCGACTATCGACCGCATCTCATCCTAAGCGTTCACGACTGCCTGAATCGCGGCTACTTCCAGCTCGCCCGGGAGGTGCTCGCCCCCCAGCGCGTCCGGTGCGTCACGTACTGCGGCGAGTTCTCCGGTGGCTGGGGTTACTCGGTGAACTGGATCGAGCCGACCGTCGATCTGTACTTTTCCCGGACGCCCACGGCGCGCGACTTCGCGGTGCGTCGGGGAATCCCGGCCGAGCGTTGCCGGGTCCGGGGTCACCTGATGCTGCCGCGGGCGCACCGCGACGTCTTCGACGCCGCCGGACTGGCGCGCTTCCGCGAGTCCGAGCTTGGTCTGCTTCCCGATCGTTTCACCGTGTTCCTGGCGACGGGAGGCAACGGCGCGAACAATCACTTTGAACTCCTTCCGGCACTGCTGCGATATGCGAACCACGTGCAGGCGATCGTGATCTGTGGACGCGATAAGGAGACGCACCATGCACTCGTGCACTGGCGCGCGCAGCATCCGGCGTTGCGCATGTACATCGAAGGGTACTCGGAGCAGGTTCACCGTCTGATGCAGGCGAGCGACGTCATCGTGACGCGCGGGGGCACCACGACGTGCGCGAAGGCCCTGCACTTCCGTTGCCCGATCCTGTTCAATGCCTTCGGCGGCATCATGCCCCAGGAGCGGCTGACCTGGAAATTCTTCCGCAACGGGGCGGGCTCGGAGAAGATCGAGTCGGCGGAGGATTTCGAGCGAATCCTGATCGCGTGGATGCAGGATCGTCGCCGCTTCGACGACTACCGACGGGCTTTCCTCGGCCTGCGTTACGAGGAAGACCCGACGCTGCTCATCGACGAGATCGTGAACCTGGCCGCCGAGGCCGCGGGGGTAAGGCTGGAGCGACGGCCCTTTGTTTCCATCGAACCCCGGGAGACGGAGGAACGGAAACCGTGACCCGAGAGTCGGGGACAGTCGCGTACCTCTTTACGACGTTTCCGAAGACGTCGGAGACCTTCTTGCAGCGCGAAGTGCGCGCGGTGCGCAAACTGGGCGTGGACGTGCGCTTGTTTTCGTTCTGGGGAGGAGGTGGCTCGTTTGACGGCGTACCCGTTGCGTCGTTCAACAAGTGGCGTCTGGCGACCTTGCTCTGGATCATCCCCTGGGCGGCGGTGCGTTATCCCCGGGTCTTCTGGACGCTCGTGCGAGGAGTGCTGACACGGCGTCCGGGCTCGCCGCTGACCCTGCTGGAGAACCTGCTGGGCGCCGGTTTTGCTGGCGTGCACTACCGGGAATTTCGGCGCGCAGGTTACGGATGGATTCATGCCGTGTGGGGTGGGGCGCCGGCGACGGCGGCTTGGATTCTGTATCGCCTGAACGGCCACCCCTACAGCGTGGGGGTTCACGCCTACGACCTGTACGAGCACGGAGGAGATCCCTGGTTGGCGGAAAAGATCGCCGCCGCTCGTTTCGTGCACACCTCGACCCAGATGGCGGCAACGACCCTGCGCGAGCGCGGGCTCGGAGCGGGTAAGGTCCACGTGATCCGCCGCGGGCTGGATTCTCTTCCGGCGCGACGGGCGCTTCGCACGCCGCGGCGGCCTCTCCGCATTGTCTGCGTCGCACGTCTGGTCGAGAAGAAGGGACTGCCTGATCAAGTGGCACTGTACCGCCGACTCCGCGATCGAGGCTTTCCCTTTGAGGCTCGGATTATTGGTGACGGTCCGCTGCGGGATCGATTGAGCGAACAGGTCGAATCGTCCGCGTTGCAACCGCAGGTCCAGCTTCCCGGTCAAGTGCCTCACGAGCAGGTCTGGAGTGCGCTGGAGTGGGCGGACGTTCTCGTGCATACGGGCATTGTCGCGGCGAGCGGCGATCGGGACGGATTGCCGAACGTGATTCCGGAAGCGATGAGTGCGGGGGTGGTAGTCGTCACGACGCCGCAGCCGGGCCCTCTGGAGGCCATTGCCGATGGCGAGACGGGTTTGGTCGTGGCCCTTGCCGATGGGAAAGGATGGGAGGCTGCATTGTGCCGGATCGCGGAGGACGACGCGCTGGCGGAGCGACTGCGGAGCGGCGCGCGCACGTGGGTCGAGACGCATTTCGACGCGCGTCGTAATGCGGCGAGTTTGGTGGCGTTGTATTTCGACTCAGCCAGGAGGGGAGCGTGATCTTTCTTGATGTCACCCAGGCGGCGCGGTCGCGCCACCACTCCGGACTGAACCGGGTGTCGGCCTGCCTCCGCGCGCAGGGCGGCACGGACGTCACCCCGATTGTGTGGTCGCAGTGGTCGAGAAGCGTCTCGCTCGGCGACTGCTTTCTCACGAGCGAACTCTTCTCCAGTGAAGAGCGTCCGGGACTGGTGGAGTGGCTGCGCACGGGCTCGATCCGTACGGCGGCGATTTTCCACGACGCGATTCCGCTGCGACATCCGTTGATTACGTGGGGCAAGAGCGTGGGACGGCACGCCGCCTACGTGAAGCTCCTAGCCGAGTTCGACGACGTGATGTGCGTCTCGGCGGACAGTGCGCGGGACCTGCAGGCCCTGTGGCGTTGGCAAGGTCTCACGCCGCGCGCACGCGTCCGCGTGCTGGGCTTAGGTGCGGATGGACTCGGCGGGGAACGCCAAGGCCTTCCCGCTTCGCCCCCTCCGCGTTCGGTCGTGGCGGTGGGCATTCTCGAGCCAAGAAAGAACCAGATCATGCTCCTGGAGGCGGCCGAGGCGCTGTGGCGCCGCGGCAGGCTGTTCCGCCTCACCGTGGTCGGACGGGTCAATCCCCAGTTCGGAGCGACGATCGTCCGGCGGATCTCGCAGCTGCGCCGCGCGTTTCCTGGACTCTTGGTGCACGAGACGCGGGCCGACGATGCCCGCCTCCGGGGGTTGCTCGCCAGCGCACGTTGCACCGCCTTTCCGAGTTTGGCGGAGGGGTGCGGTCTGCCGGTGCTCGAATCGCTTTGGGCGGCACGACCCTGCCTTTGCAGCGATTTGGACTCGATCCGCGAAAGCGCGGTGGGAGGCGGCTGTGACTTGCTTCCGGCGCGGGATGCACGGGGCTGGGAGCAGGCACTGGAGCGCATGCTGTTTGACGAAGCCCAGTGGTGGGTGAAGACAAAGGAAGCCGTGACGCGGCCCCTGCCGCGCTGGAGTGACACGGTGGCCGAGGTGAGACGCGTGTGCCGTTGAGTACCGGCGGGTGGAGTCGCTAAAGCGACTTCACGGCGTGGGCCATCGCCTCGCCGATGCGATCGATCTCCTCGTCCGTGTGCATCGCGGAGACCGCGGTCCGGATCAGATCTTTCCCTGGGGGAACTGCGGGAGCGATCGACATCACGGTGAAGATGTCGCGGTCGAGCAGCGCGCTCCAGAAGCGGTAGGCGTTCTCGCGCGAACCAAGCACGATCGGTACCGCCGGAGTCTGCGTCTCCCAGGTGTCCAGCCCGAGTGACTTCAGGATACCGACGTAGCGCCGGGTGTTGCGCCAGAGCCGTTCCAGATGCTCTGGCTCGGACTGCATCAGCTGGAGGGCGGCGAGGGCAGCGGCCGCTTGGCTTGGAGCGATGGCCGCGGAAAAGATCGTCTGCTTCGAGTGGGTGCGGAGATACTCGATCGTCTCGCGTGAACCGGCGACAAAACCGCCCGTGCTCGCCAGAGACTTCGAGAGGCTGCCGCAGACTAGATCGATCTTGTCCGTGAGACCGAAGTGGTCGGCCGTCCCGCGTCCCTGACGCCCAAGCACGCCGAAACCGTGCGCGTCGTCTAGCACCGTGAAGCAGCCGAACTGCTGACCGATCTGCGTGAGCTCCGGCAGACGGGCGATGTGACCCTCCATCGAGTAGACGCCCTCGATCACCAGCATCTTGACGACATCGCTACCGGCCGTCTCAAGGAGCTGGCGGAGATCGTCGGGATTGTTGTGGGAAAAGCGCTCGACGGCCGCGTGGGAAAGGCGGATGCCATCCCAGAGGCAGGAATGCAGATTCTTGTCCGCGAGGACGAGGTCGCCCTTCTGCGCAAAGCCGGCCACGCTCGCCATGACGGACAGGTAGCCGGCGGAGTGGACGTGGCAGGCTTCATGACCGAGAAACTCAGCCAATGCCTCTTCGAGGCGGAGGTGATAGGTCCGCGACCCATTGGAAGGTCTCGCACCGGTCGTGCTGGTACCCCACTGGCGGATCGCCGCCTGTGCCGCCTCGATGACCTTCGGATGAAAGGAGAATCCGAGGTAGTCATTGCTCGACAGCATGATCATCTCGCGGCCCCGCAGGCGAATGCGGGTCCCGGCCTGCTCCTCCATTGCGTGGTAGTACGGCGCGTACTTCAGGCGCATCTTCGTCGCGTAGTCGTTGCGGCACCGTTCGAGGAGCGGCTTCGAATGCTTGGTGAAGAGGGAGAACGCCATGAAGGTGCAACGGTGTCCCGACGACTCGCCGACGCAACAGGTTTCAGTTGGGAGCGCCCGAGCGGCGAGGCAGCGCCGTCATCCAGTCCAGCAATTCGCTGGCGTATGTATCCCAGTGCCGTCGCGGACGCGATGCCGCCTCCTGTGCAAGTGCCTGGAGGCGATTCGGGCTCTTGAGGAGACCGTCCATCGCCGCCGCGAGCGCGGGTGCATCGACCTGATCCAACCCGACGCAGCCGCCGCCCCGGGCGGATTCACCGAGCGCACCGCGGCGGGAGCAGATGCAGGGCTTGCCGTAACCGATGCTCTCAAGCACCGGTAATCCGAAGCCTTCCATCAAGGATGGGTAGACCGTGAAAGCGCACTCGTGGTACGCCGCGCGGAGCGCGCGCTCGCTCAAGGGGCCGTCGTAACGCAGCGGCCGGCCTTTCTGTTGGAGGCGACGGATCTCGTTGAGAGCCGCGCGCCCGGTCTCCGACTGAACGAGGCCCACGAGCCGGAGTTCGAACGCCGCTCCGGACGCCCAGAGAGATTCCGCCGCCGTAAGCAGCGCAAGGTGGTTCTTGCGACCTTCCAGGCTCCCGACTGAGAGAACGACGGGAAGGGCCGTCATCCGGGCGAGGACGGTGTCTTGTCGCGGCGGGTCCACGCCCAAGGGAAGCGCGATGACCGGCGGTGGGCGATCGATTCTCAGCCAGCGCCACCAGTCCACCAAGGACTCGCGGGAGTCTTCCGAGACGGCGGCGACCCCGTCAAACTGCAGCAGTTGCTGAAGGTAGGCAGGGAAGCGGGCCACGGTCGACCGCGGCGTAAGCTCCGGCAGGCGCAATGCGATCGCGTCGTGGAACAGCGCGATGCGCGGCCCGCTCACCGACGCGAGCAACCGTGGCAGCGCGGCACCGACCCGCGCCGAAAAGATCTCTGGCACGATGAGCCGCGCTGGCCCCACGGCGATGGGCTCCTCCGCGCGGCTGGCCCGACGTGCCCATCCGCGTAACCGGAGCGCGAGCGGCCACTGCGAGCGACGGCGCGTCGATGCCTCTTCCGTGGAAACACACGTCGCCTCCGCTTCATCCAAGGCGCGCCATGCGGCCGCGTAGGGGTCCCATGTGATCGGACGGATCGAGTCCGGGCGAGTGAGCGTGCCGAGCGAGCGGTGAAGTGAACGGCAGACGCGCTGCACGCCGGTCCGAGCCTGCGTGTGGCTCGTGTGGCTGAGATCCAGCAAGGTCAGCGGAGCGTCCACGGAATCAACTCCTGAAGAGCGAGGGTTTCCAACCGTCGGCGATACAATTGGCCGATCACTCCGGGCGCGAAGCGTTCCTCGATTCGGAGGCGGGCGGCGTCGCCGATCTGGCGGCACAGGCCCGGGTCCTCTGCCACGCGGCGCATGCACTGCGCTGCCGCATCGAGATCCGGTTCCGCCCAGCGCTGGCCGCGTCGGTAGGGGCCGTGGTCCTCCGACACTACTACTTCGCGCGCCGGAACCGGCAGCGCGGTGGTCGGATCCGCGAACTCCGCCGTGGCCGACCAGTCCGTCGTGATCACGGGTTTGCCGAGGTACATGCACTCCGCGACCGCGAGTCCGAAGCCTTCCGCGCGGTGGAGGCTGACGTAGCAGTCGCACGCTGCTTCCAATTCGTAGATCTCCGTCCGACTCAGCGCGCCGGTAATCAGGTGGGCCGCGGGAAGATCCGCGATACTTGCCTTCAGGCGTTCGAGATCGACGGCGTTGCCCTCGGTCGAATGCACCTTGATCACGAGTCGGGCGCCGCGGGCAGCCAAGCCGCTGCGCCGGAACGCGGTGAGTGCGGCCGCCGGATTCTTCCGCGCGGAGTAGCTGTTGAGATCGTACAGCACCAGAAACAGAAAGGCATCCGGTGGGAGACCGAAGCGGTGCCGAATCTCCTGCGCGGGCGCGGTCGGACGGGGGAAGTCGATCGCGTGCGGCATCGTGAGCACGGGCACGGGTGACTTCGCGGCGATTGCGCGACGAGCAAACTCGCTGGGGCACCAAATCTCATCGAAGAAGGCAAAGGAGGACAGCCACGCGTCGGGAAACTCCGGGAGCTCCCACGCCCAGTACCCGATCTGATAGCGTCCACGACGGAAGGACTTTCCGTGGTGATGCTCAAGATCCCGGCTCGCCGGCGGGTCGATGTGGACAACGGTCACCGCCTGGTCTGGATCCGGACGCAGGCGCGCCTCCAGCGAGCGATCCGCGCGTGGATTCTTGCACGGGAGCCGCAAGTCGATCGGGGTGACGGCGATTCCCGCAGCGTCCGCCGCCCGCACCATGCAGCGCCCGCTCTCTCCGATGCCCAGATGGGCCGTGAGAAAGCCGGCGACGTTCAGTCCCAGCGAGAGATGATTGCGAACGAACGCGCCATCGAGGCGTGCGGCCCCGCCGGAAAAATCGTACAGGGTGATGCCGTCCTCGGTGGCGATCCGCGTGATGCGGAGGCGGCGATTGCCAGACTGCCGGCGGTAGGGCTGCAGTCGTGCGATCCCGGTCACGCGTCCCAACCACGCCAAGGCGTTGGTGAAGGTCACGCCGAGGAGTTCGAGCGTGATCGTCTCCGCGCCGGTCGCCCCCTGCGGCAGGCGTAGTAAGAACTGCCACGGGCCCGGGGACTGCGGGATAAGGGCGGCGTGGACTATGCCGACGCGCGCGCGCAAACCGACGGATGGCGCGGACGCGCACGGCAGTAGTTCGCCCTCGAGACGGATAGCCTGCAGGCCGCGGAGCGGAGGCAGTCTCAGCTGCGCGCACTCGCGCAGCCATGCACCCGGAAGGTCCTCGCCGTCAAAAAAGAGGCCCTCGGATCGGGAGCGTTCGAGCGTGTGCAGGGCCATGGCGCGGATCAGAGGATGCTAAAGGAGCGCCGTTTGTGCAATGGCACTGGCCCTGACGCAAAGCTTTCCGTGCATCGCGGCTTCGGTTTGGGCGCGCACTGGCTCCGGGAATAACTGCGGGCGCGCTGCCCAGGCGTTGTCGCCTTCAGATTCGCGGATTGGCTGGCGCCGGGTTCGACCATAAAAGCAACGTCACCCCTCCGATCAGGCTGCAGGCGATGGTGACAGCCCACACCGACGTCGCGAGCAGGAGAGCGGGGTCCCGGGTCGGCCCGCTCGCGGCTACGAGATCGAGAGCGGCCAGCGTGGCGAGCAGGGCGCCCTCGCGCACCCCGTGGCCGCCAATGCTGATCGGCAGGACCGTGGCGACATAGGCGGCGGCCGCCGCGACACTGCACTCGAGAAACGGAAGTTCGAGCCCGACCGAGGCTGCCAACAGCCAGATGGAGACGAAGTCCACCCACCAAATCGCGAGGCTGCACCCGAGCGCGAGCGCGTGACGCCCTGGTTCAGCGAGGGTGCGCAACCGCAGCGCTTCGATCGCATTCAACCGCTCGGGTCCGAGGCGTCGCCGAACAGCGCTGGGCCAGCGATGGATCGACCCGAACAACCCGAGGCCGCAGACGATGCCGAGACTTCCCGCGCCGCCCACGGCGAGGAGGCCCAAGGACTGGAGTTCGACGGAATCGGCATGGCTCGGCAGCAGACCGACGAGCAAGCCGGCGCACAGTGCGAAGAGCACCAGCAGGCCCATCACCCGATCCATGGCCAGACTCGCCATGGCGGCCGCCTTCCGCTCTGGAAAGGCGCGCAAAGCATAGACGGCGCGGGCCGCGTCACCGCCGACCCCTCCGAGCAGCAGCGAATTGTAGAAGCCTCCGATCCAGCTCACCGCCTGCGTCCAGCCATGGCTGATTTCGAGGCCTTGCGCACGGAGCAGCAGGTGCCAGCGCAGGCCATGCAAAGGGTAGGCTGCCACTGCAAAAAGTAGCGCCCAAGCGGCGAGATCCCACCGGAGCCGCTGGCGCAATTCGCCGAGCGCGCTCCAGTCAATCAACCCCACGAACAATGCGACGAGTCCGATCGAAAGGCCCGTGCGCAGGATGCGCCCGGTCGGGCTCTGAAGAAACGAGTACAGGGAACGAACCACGGTCGAACGGGGGCGAACGCAGGAAGCATGCAGGCCGTGCGGATGGCCCGGCAATGGTTAATCTTGCCGCCGATACCGGCCGACCTGCATCGTAACGCCGTGCAGACGGATGAATACTTGCGGCTCGCCGAAGTGGAGGATCGCCACTGGTACTTCCGTTCGCTGCATGCGCATGCACGCCGCGAACTCCTGCGCCGTCACGCGGCTAGTGCTGCCACTACGCTGCTGGATGCCGGGTGCGGCACCGGGGGGTTCATGGGTCGCCTGATGCCGGACCTGCCCCAGTGGAACTGGTCGGGTATCGACTTCATGCCGCTGGCCTGTCGCCTGGCCAAGGCTCGGCTACCGGCGGCGGGCATCCGCGAGGGATCGATCACTCAGCTTCCCTTTCCTGACGCGGCCTTTGATGCGGTGACGGCGCTAGATGTCATTTCGCAGGTGTCGTATCCGGAGGAGGTGAAGCGCGCTTTTTCCGAATGTCATCGCGTGCTTCGTTCCGGGGGGACGCTGGTTCTGAACGTGGCGGCCTATCGCTGGCTTTGGTCGTACCATGACGAGGCGTGTCAGACGCGCCACCGTTTCGCCGCGAACGAGCTTCGCCGGTTGGCGGAGGGGGCGGGCTTTGCCGTGCAACGCCTCACGCATTGGAATGCCCTGACCTTTCCGCTCGTTGTCGCACGGCGTAAGGTGTTCCCACGATTCGCGGGCAGTGACGTCCAAGCGACCTCCTCCCTTGTGGATCGAGCGATGGGCGGGCTGATGAACCTTGAGCATGCTTGGCTGGAGCGGGGCGGGCGCTGGGCTTGGGGCTCGTCGCTGCTGTTGGTGGCCGAGCGCCGTTGATGTGACGGCATCGGAACTTTCCGCTTTCATCGCGGCGGAAGCTGCGGCACGTTCTGGACCGACCCCTCCATGGCTTTCTTCGTGGCCGCCTTCGCGCTCGTGGGCAGCGTGCTCCTCTGGGGCTTCGGTCTCGCCTGGCTGGCGACGCCGCGGCGGTGGCGGATGCTTTGGCCCCTGTTCATCGCCCCCTGCGGTCTCGCGCTCCAGGCGGCGGTGGTGTGGGCCGGAGCGCACACTGACCTAGCGGGCACGGATGTCTATGGTCGGTTTGCCCTGATCCTGCCGCTGGCCCTGCTGGGGCTCGCGTGCTGGCGACGTGGCGCTCCCGACTGGCGCGCCTTGGTGCGATTACGCGGCGTCGGCTTGGTGATGCTCGCGGTCCTGTTGGTCGTGGCTGGATCGATGTCGTCCGCCTCGCGTCGCCTGACCTCGTTTTCCCTGGGGAGCTGTGATGCCGCGGATTATGCGGCGGGCGCGCGGGTGTTTCGTGAGTTCGCCGCCGGCGATCGGGAGGGCTTCATGGGGCTGACCGAGGTCGTACGAATCCTGTCGGTCGACAACTTCCACGACTATTGGGTTCGCCTGAATCACTTCACGCCGTCCGCCATTGCCGCCCTCAATGCCACGCTTCTCGGACGGGAGCCGTTTGAGCTGATTTCGCTGCTGGGAGGGGTTTTCCTCGCCCTGGGGGTCCCGGTGGCGTTCCTGCTGGCGCGTTCCGCTCTGCGGATCGGCTCCGTCGGCGCCGTGGCCGTCGCGGCCGTGTACGGGTTTTCGCCGCTGCTGTGGTACGCGGTCGCGCACGTCGCCCTGAGTCAGTTGGTGGCGGCGGTTGCGTTGGGCCTACTGACGTGGAGTGGCGTGGTGCTGTGGCGGGCCGGGGCGACGTGGCGGCGCGGCTTCGAGCTCGGGATTCTGTTGGTCGTGGCGTACACCCTCCTCCTCGGGGCGTACAATTTCATGATTCTGTTCTGTCTGCTCCCTGCGGCCGCGTTTGCCGTGGGTTGGTCGATGTGGGCTGGGACCTATGCGCGCCTCGGGCGCTGGTGGGCCGGAATGCTGGCACCGCTTGCTGTATCCACCTTTCTGATGCCGGAACGGGTTGCCGGGCTGGCCGAGCGGTTCTTGTTGCTTCGTCAGTACAACTTCGGCTGGAAGATCCCCGCGCTTTCGCCGGAGGGGTGGGTCGGCATCGTGGGAGGCGTCCTGCTGCAGGGCTACGACACTCGGGTTCGCTGGGTGCTGTCGGCCGTGGTGATGGCGGCGTTCCTCATTGCGTTAGCCGTGGCGCTGCGGAGGCGTCGTTCACTGGCGTTCCTCGCTCTCTGCCTGACGGTGCCGATCTTGTCGGGGTATGCGATCCTGCTGATCCAGGCCCGTGCGCAGGGCACGAATGGCAGCTACGATGCCTACAAGCTGCTGGCAGCATTCTATCCCGGAGTTTTGGCGGGGCTCTGCTTCTGGCTTGTGCA
>Ga0164293_10000724_pt1 | contig 27058 bp, 25 predicted proteins | sample GEODES118metaG_FD_111487 | JGI IMG/M metagenome (GOLD analysis project Ga0164293, IMG submission 111487) | Eutrophic lake water microbial communities from Lake Mendota, Wisconsin, USA - GEODES118 metaG | ecosystem: Environmental > Aquatic > Freshwater > Lake | place: USA: Lake Mendota...
AAATGGCTGCACCGCTTCCGGAATGCCAATCCCATAGATGAAAACTGTAAAGTGCTGGTTCCCGGCGATCCTGAACGGATGATGGAAATAGACAGAAGGGCAGCAGGCATACCCCTTTTACAAGCGGTGGTGGACGACCTTAAAAGCCTTGCTGATAAATTTTCGGTTCCGTTCCCTGAACGTTGACGTGATTGTTCATCTGCCATTTTTTCTCCATATTTTTGGCATCCTCAAAAAGGGAAACGTATGAAAATAATGAAGTTCGGTGGCACTTCTGTTGGCAAGCCTGAAAGGATGCACGAAGTGTCGAGGTTGGTAACGGCAAGCGATGAGCCAGCCATGGTGGTGTTGAGCGCTTTGAGTGGAACCACTAATAGTTTGGTATCGATAGGTGATGCCCTGTCGAAAGGAGATAAGAAGCAGGCCAGCCAGTTGATCGGTAAGTTGGAGGATCATTATAAACAGTTCATTGCAGCACTTTTGAAAAATGAGGAGATGGTCACCAAGGCTAATGCGGTGATCAGCGAACATTTCGAATTCCTCAACATCATACTAAAGATCTCTTTTAATGAAGCACTGAATAAAGACATTCTTGCCCAGGGCGAGCTGATGAGTACAAAGTTATTCAGTTTGTACCTGGAAGAGCAGAACATTGATCATGCCCTGCTTCCTGCGCTTGAATTCATGAGTATAGATAGCAATGAGGAACCGCAGATCGGCACAATAAAAGTGAAGTTGAAGCAATTGCTCGAGCAGTACAAAGGCAAAAAGCTTTTTGTAACACAGGGGTATATTTGTCGTAATGCAAGGGGTGAAGTTGATAATTTGAAACGGGGAGGCAGTGACTATTCAGCATCGCTGATCGCCGCGGCGATAAATGCATCTGTTTGTGAGATCTGGACGGATATCGACGGCATGCACAATAACGATCCAAGGGTGGTGAATAAAACAGTTGCCATAGAGCAGTTAAGTTTTGATGAGGCTGCTGAGCTTGCCTACTTCGGCGCCAAGATCCTGCACCCGGCATCCATATGGCCTGCGCAGCAGTATAAGATCCCGGTCAAATTATTAAATACCATGCAGCCCTCTGCCCGGGGGACACTGATCACTGAAGAAGCCGGATCGCAGGGTATAAAAGCAGTTGCGGCCAAAGATGGCATTATTGTGGTGAAGATCAAGAGCAGCCGGATGCTGTTGGCTTATGGTTTCCTCAGGAAGATTTTCGAAGTGTTCGAAAAGTACCGTACTCCGATAGATATGATCACTACTTCTGAAGTGGCTGTTTCGCTTACCATCGACAGTGGAACGCATTTGGAAGAGATATTGAGGGAGCTCGATCCCTTTGGTGAGGTTGAGGTAGTAAAGGACCAGACCATCATTGCCATTGTTGGAAACCAGCTGACCACTACACCCCATGTATTGGCGAATCTGTTTGCTGCACTAAATGAAGTTCCCATTGGTATGGTGAGTTTCGGGGCAACTCCCCATAATGTGTCTATCCTGGTGCCTTCCGGACAGAAAATCAATACACTTCAATTATTGAACAGCGGCTTGTTCGGGCTGTAGTAGAGGTGGATTTGCCTGATAACCACAGGTGACCCATCATCGGGCCACTGCAAAAGAGTAGTGGTCACCCATGATCCTCATACTATACAAAAATAGGAGTGGTCCTGGTTTGGCCAATGTATAAAAGCGTTAGAGCATTTGCATGTGAGAAGAACCTTTTGGGAACTCACATACAAATGCTCTAATGCTTTGAAGAACGTTGTGATGTTAGATCACAATCATCGAATCCCCGTAACTAAAGAAACGATATTTGTCTTTTATTGCTTTTTTATATGCTTCCATGGCGAGATCATATCCTGCAAATGCGCAGACCATGATCAGGAGGCTGGTCTTAGGCAGATGAAAGTTGGTGATCAGTGCATCTGAAATAGAAAAATTATAGGGAGGATGGATAAAAATATTTGTCCAGCCTTCGGAGGGTTTAAGGAGTTTATCAGCGGTGAAGGAGGTTTCCAGTGCCCTCATGGTAGTAGTGCCTACGGAGCAGATCCGGTGGCCTTCTGTCTTAGCTTTATTAACGATCTTACAAGCCTGGTCTTCGATGCTGTAAAACTCAGCATCCATTTTATGTTTACTTAGATCTTCCACTTCGATGGGCCTGAATGTTCCCAAGCCGGTGTGGAGTGTTACTTCTGCAAACCTGATACCCTGGATCTCCAGTTTTTTAATCAATTCAATGCTGAAGTGCAGGCCTGCCGTTGGAGCAGCAACTGCTCCTTCATGCTTTGCATATACCGTTTGGTATCTTTCCCTGTCTTCTTCATCCGGCTTGCGCTTAATATATTTTGGCAGTGGAGTTTCTCCCAGTGAATTGAGCACTCTCTTAAAGTCCTCTTCCGGACCATCGAACAGGAACCTGATCGTTCTACCCCTGGAGGTAGTATTGTCAATGACTTCAGCAACCAGTTCGTCGGCGTCTCCAAAATAGAGTTTGTTACCCACCCTGATCTTCCTTGCGGGATCAACGATTACATCCCACAGTCGATTTTGTTTGTTTAATTCGCGAAGCAGGAACACTTCAATTTTAGCGCCGGTCTTTTCCTTGCGTCCATACATTCGCGCGGGAAATACCTTTGTGTTGTTTACAACAAAAACATCTTTATCATCAAAGTACTCGAGAATATCACGAAAATGCCTGTTCTCGATTTGGCCGGTTTTTTTGTGAACCACCATCATTCTGGCATCTTCTCTTTTTTTCGCCGGGTATTGGGCAATAAGGTTTAGGGGGAGGTCAAAACGGAATTGAGATAATTTCATGAATTATAGCTTTTTGTCAGAACAGCCATCATGAAACAAATCGAGGGATCGATAGAACAGATTTTCCAAGTCAAACCTGATCTTACGGCACCAGATTTGTCCATGTTATATGGCTAAACGCGTGCAAAGTTAAGGAATTTTGCTTCATTCCCGTTCACGTCCTGGATATACCATGCTGGAAGCACCGGGTATGGCGCTGATCAGCCTCTGGGTATAGGGGCTGGAGGGGTTATGGTAGATCTCCGAAGCGAGCCCAATTTCTTCGATCTTTCCTTTGTTCATCACCATGATCCGGTCGCTGACATGGTGTACCACAGAAAGATCGTGGGATATGAAAAGGGTGGTAAAGCCGTACTCTTTTTTCAGATCATCCAGCAGGTTCAGCACCTGGGCCTGCACGCTAACGTCAAGTGCCGACACGGACTCGTCGCATACCATGAAAGCCGGATCCAGCGCTAGCGCGCGGGCAATGCCGATCCGTTGCCGCTGTCCTCCTGAGAATTCATGTGGGTACCTGTTAAAATGCTCGCCTTTCAGGCCAACTTTTTCCAGCAGATGAACGGTTTTTTCTTCCTGCTCCTTGTGATTTTTTCCAAAACCGTACACCTCCAGGGTCTCTTTGATGGCAATTCCTATCGGCATCCTTGGATTGAGTGACGAGTAGGGGTCTTGAAAGATGATCTGGATCTCCTTGCGAAGCGGTTTCATTTCCTGTCGGCCTAACCCGGCGAGATCCCGTCCTTTGTACAGGATCTGGCCCTCATGGATGTCTGCCAGCCGGAGTATTGCCCTGCCGAGAGTGGTTTTTCCACACCCGGACTCACCAACAAGTCCAAGTGTTTCGCCATGGTACATCTCGAAACTTACCCCGTCCACGGCTTTATTGAAACTGATTGGTTTGCCCAGCATGTTTTTTTTGGACGGGAACCAGACCCTGAGATTTTTGACTTCCAGCACTGTTCTTTTTTCTGATGTAATAGCCGGGTCTTTTTTTACAATCGGTTTTAAAACCACGTTGCTGTTCCCGGTTCCTTCATCTTCCATAAAATCACTGACCATGGGAAGTCTCGTGCCGGGCGTATGAAGGATAGGCCTGCAAGCCAAAAGCGCTTTGGTGTAAGGGTGCGCAGGGTCGGCAATGATTTTTTTTGTAGCGCCCTGCTCCACGATTTTACCTTTATACATGACCACCACCTGATCCGCTACTTCTGAAACCAGTCCAAGGTCGTGCGTAATAAATATGACGCCCATTTGCAGCTGCAATTGCAACTCTTTGATGAGGGAAAGGATATGTTTTTGTACGGTGACATCAAGGGCGGTAGTTGGTTCGTCTGCGATCAGCAGCGAAGGTCCGCAGCTGATCGCCATGGCGATCATCACCCTTTGTTTTTGTCCGCCGCTTAATTGGTGCGGGTATCGTTCAAGCATGTTGGCCGGATCAGGTAATTCAACCCTTCGAAACAATTCCAGGGTTTTTTCGCGGGCATCGCGGTTTGATCTGCCCTCGTGCAACCGGATGGCTTCCATCACCTGCTCCCCGCATTGAACGAGGGGATTGAGGGAGGTCATGGGCTCCTGGAATATCATGGAGATGCGGCTACCCCTCAGTTTACGAACAACTCCATAGCCGGCCGATAAGATATCAACGGGGGCATCACCGGAATCATTGAATAATATTGCTCCTGAAAGATATTGTGCAGCAGCAGGAAGCAGTTTCAGCACCGATAATGCGGTAACCGATTTCCCGGAACCGGATTCACCAACGATGGCGGTGATCTCGCCTTTCCTGACGTCAAAACTGATATCACGCAGGGCATCAAAGATGCCCTCTTCTGTGTTGAACCGAACCGTCAGGTTGCGGACAGATAACAAGGGAGCTTCATTCAAAACCGGAGATGTTTTACTGTGAGGCCGTTATTGATCAGTTGTTTCAACGAATCGATCCCGATCTTGAGGTGGCGTTCTACAAAATCAGTGGTTACTTTCTTGTCACTCTCCTCAGTTTTTACGCCTTCGGGAACCATGGGAGAGTCGCTGATCAACAGAAGGGCTCCCGTTGGGATCCTGTTGTAAAAACCGACGGAAAAAATAGTAGCCGTTTCCATATCTATGGCATAAGCACGTATGCGCTGCAGGTATATTTTGAATTCTTCATCATGTTCCCACACCCTCCGGTTGGTGGTGTAAACCGGGCCTGTCCAGTAATCCTGCTCATAATCCCGGATGGTGGTGGAGATCGCTTTCTGCAGTGCGAATGCCGGCAACGCGGGCACTTCCGGCGGAAAATAATCATTGGAGGTGCCCTCGCCGCGAATGGCTGCAATGGGCAGTAACAGGTCTCCGATGCTATGTCTTTTTTTAAGGCCCCCGCATTTCCCAAGGAATAACACGGCTTCGGGTTCAATGGCGGTCAGAAGATCCATAACTGTTGCAGCAGTTGGGCTACCCATGCCGAAGTTGATAATGGTAATCCCGCCTGCCGTGGCCGTTTGCATAGGTTTATCTTTCCCGGTGATCTCTGTGTTGTGCCAGGAAGAGAATAAATGCACATAGTTGGAAAAATTGGTCAGCAAAATGTACTTCCCGAAGTTTTCCAGTTTTTGACCTGTATATCTCGGCAGCCAATTTTCTACGATCTCTTTTTTGCTGTTCATGGGTTCTTTCTCCTTCTGATAAAATTAGTAATTACTTTGCAGGCATGATCAACCCGATTTATCCTCCTCATGAATTCCGGATCAGGAAGGAAGGTGATCTGTCTAGGATCTTTGATGAGGCCCGGAGAATGTGGGTTAAGTTAACGCCGGAAGAATGGGTGCGTCAGAATTTTTTCCAATACCTCATTACTGAATTGAAGTATCCGGCGTCCATGATCGCCGTGGAGAAGGAGATCTGCCTGTTTGATCTGACCAAAAGGTTTGATCTGCTGGTATACGATCGGGACCACAAACCCTGGATGATCGTGGAATGCAAGGCTCAATCCGTGCCGCTCACCGAAAAGACGCTAATGCAGGTCCTTCGTTATAATTTGGCCATGCCTGTGCCTTATATCGTAATGACCAACGGTTCTTATTGCCGGGCCATACTGAGAAATGGGGACACGGTTAAGGAACTGGATGCATTGCCGGCGTACAGCTAAAATAAAATGCACCAGTGCATGAAGGATTTCATCCACTGGTGCATAATGATTGACTTTCACTACGGGAAGATTCCCAATTCCGTGTAGCTGGTACCCACTTTGTTGATAGCAACTACAAAAGAAGCAGTTCTCATATCTTTTATTCCCGGGTGTTTTTTCCAGGTTTCGATGATCTCGTGGGTGGCGCCGATCATGGTTTCTTCGAGGCCGCTTCTGACCAGATCCACCTCGTCGGCTCCGGCGATCAGTTTATGCCTGATATCGCTTGATACCTTTTGGCCGGTGAGTTTTTCCAATTGCTCAACGATATTCATGTTCTGGTTTTCTGAGAACCTTTTTTCCAACCGTCCGTAACGTACGTGGCTGAGGTTCTTGAGCCATTCAAAGTATGAAACGGTAACACCGCCGGCATTGAGGTACATATCCGGGATGACCAATGCGCCTTTCGCGGCCAGTATTTCATCCGCGTCCGGCGTGAGTGGTCCGTTTGCAGCTTCACCAATGATCTTTGCCTTTACGCGGGGAGCGTTTTCGCCGTTGATTACATTTTCAAGAGCGGCAGGGATCAGGATATCGCAATCCAGCTCAAGTGCATCTGTATTTTTTGCCAGATTGGTAGCGCCGGGGAAGTTGAGCAGTGAACCCGTTGCTTTCCGGTGGGCCACTACTGCATCAACATCCAATCCTGTATCGCATTGAATGGCGCCTTCAAATTCCGACAGGCCTGTGATGAGGGCTCCCGCTTCCTGGAAGAATTTCGCAGAATGGTAGCCTACGTTACCAAGGCCCTGCACCACCACGCGCTTTCCTTCCACTCCGATGGTGAGTTCGAGTTTCTTCATCAGATCCTGCATATTACACACTTCGCGAACACCGTAGAAAACACCAAGGCCTGTGGCCTCGCGCCTGCCCCGGACGCCGCCCTGGGTAACCGGTTTTCCGGTGACGCAGGCCATGGCATCGACTTCACCGGGATGTAGTGCCATGTATGTATCGAGGATCCAAGACATTTCTCTTTCACCTGTTCCATAATCTGGGGCGGGTACGTCTTCACCAGGACCAATGAATTTTTTCTTGTCAAGTTCCGCGGTATAACGGCGTGTGATCTTTTCGAGCGTGTATGCATCATAGTTCCGCGGATTGATGGCGATACCGCCTTTTGCTCCGCCGAAAGGTACATTCACGATAGCGCATTTGTAGGTCATCAGTGCAGCAAGGGCCATCACTTCATCCAGGTTCACCATATCGCTGAAGCGGATACCGCCCTTGCAGGGCAGTTTGTGGTGAGAATGCTGAACCCGGTAGGCCTTGACAACTTCTATCTTGTCGCCCACCTTCACGGGGAAGTGCATACGAAGCACGGAGTTACACTGTTTGATTTGCTCAAGGATACCTTTGTCGAAATTGGTATAGCCGGCTGCTTTGTCGAAACTATTGCAGACGGCGTCAAAAAAACTGTATTCTGCAGACATGCATTAATGGTTTTTAGGTTTTATATAGCAGGCAATGAAAATGAGTATTAACGGTCTGATTTTTCTAAACGGCTGATCTTTTTGTCGAGCCTGACCAGGTAAAGGATCAGTCCGCCGAGGATCGTCAGGATCACTGCGATCACCACGTAGATCTTTCCATTACTTCTCATGGTGTCTGCCATCTCGGCGGGCTCAGACGACTGACTGAAGCCAGGGATTGCAACCATGACCAGGAAAAAAAGGAACAACAGGAAAGAACTGGTATTACGCATTAAGCCATTTTTTTTCGGTATGTAAATGAAGTCTGATCTTGATAGTAGTGATCCAAACCCCCAACAGGGTCCAGCCAATCACCCCTGGATAAAAGACCAGCCGCATCCTCGCGTCAATATCATTAAAATTCAGCGCCGGATTCCCTTCCTGTCCAGGATGCAGGCTTGGCAACAGCCTGGGTATGATCCAGATCGAGGGGAACAGCATCGCATAGGCGAAGATATTATACACGGCACTCACGCGTGCTTTTTTATCGATGTCTGTGATCGAGCTCCGGAGCACGAAATAGGCAAAATAGATCAGCAGCGCCATGGCTGCCCCGATCAGTTTTGGTTCCCTGACAATAGAGCCGAACGAGGCATAGGCCGGGTTATTTGGGTCCGCCCATGTATAAGAGGCCCAGATGGCGCCGGTGGCATATCCCAGGAGTCCGAGCAGCACGCCGGTAGACGCATTGTGCTGGGCCTTGATATCCTGTCTGAGATCAAGCGAACGGAGGTATTTTATACTGTGAACCAGCGACACGGTGAATAGGATCATCATCGCGAACCACATGCAAACGTGGAAGTAAAGATTACGGATGGTTTCCTGTAACTGCCTTAAAGCGGGGACCGGTAACAGCAACCCGGCGACAACCGTGTAGACAAGCAATACGACACAAAGTATTTTCCACCACGATTTGTTCATGCGTTGATTTTGTGGGCTGGAAACCGATGTTGCCTGCCCCTATGAAAGCGATGCAAATTTAGGAGTTACCCTCAATCTTTCCATAAAAAGGGGAATAAAATGACAGATAGCACTACGATTCCCAGATCCAGAGCAATCAATAGTAATACCACCTGACCAACCACTCCTTCCCGGAATGTTTCTGCAAAAGCGGCTTGGACAGCCTGATGAGCAGCAGGAGTTGGGGGATGATGATGGGGAAGCCCAGTATAGCCATCAGGGAGGCTTGTTGCATGGCTTTTGACGCAATGGCTGCAAGCATAGTGAATACAAGGCTGAGCCCGATCCCGCCGAGATAGCTGATACCAATGAAGGTCAACAGGTCAGCAGTTGGGTCGCCCATGAAGGCGATATAGAGGAAAAGGTTTACCGTGTTCATGATGGTCATAAGCAGCATGTTGTAAAGGATCTTGGCTGCCACATACTCCACAGGATGAGCGATGGTGTAGAAATACAGCATCCGGCCCCGGCCTTCCTGCAAAAAACTCTTGGCTACCGCATTGATGCAAACAAACAATTGGGTAATCCAGAACAGGGCATTCCAGGTTTCGTAATTGGTTTCTCCCAGGGCGAGATACAATACAAAAATGGTGGATGCAACGTATAATAAAATGCCATAAAATGCATACTGCTGGCGCATTTCAAGCATCCAGTCCTTCCTGAACAGGGTTAGTATACGGTGAATGGAATTCAATTAATGTTGTTTTTGGTAGCAGGCCCTGCAGCGGGGTTCGTACGCGTTTTTTTCTCCCAGCATGACCTGACCCTGGTCATCTGTTTTGCGGTACGAATAATTGGCGATATGGCCGCAGACCATGCAAATGGCGTGCAGTTTGGTGATGTAATCGGCAATGGCAAGTAAATCCGGGATACGTCCAAAGGGCTTGCCGGTGTAATCCATATCCAAACCTGCTACGATGACCCGGGTGCCTCCCAGCGCAAGCCTGTTACACACGTCCAAGATGCCTTCGTCGAAAAACTGGGCTTCGTCGATTCCCACTACATTGACTCCCTTCGCCAGTTCGAGGATAACCGAAGAATTATCCACAGGTGTGGATTGAATGCTGTTCTCATCATGGGAAACGATGTGTTCCGGATGATAGCGGGTATCTATAGCCGGCTTGTATATTTTTACGCTTAAATTCGCGATCCTGGCCCTTTTCAGCCTCCGGATTAGCTCTTCTGTTTTTCCTGAAAACATTGATCCGCAAATGACTTCGATCCATCCGCGAGCAGTATTACCATGCTGGGGTTCTATAAACATTTTGTTAGGATGAGGTATACACAACTTGTTTGTACCTTTACTAAGGTTCTGAACTACAAAAGTACCATAGTCTATGGAAAGAGCTGAGGTTTTAATGTTGAAATTACAGGAGCAGTATCGGAAGAAGGAAACTGCTGCGCAGATGTTGCTCACCATTCAACTGTTGCATCAGGAGTTGATGCAAATGAATGATTCGCAGCCGCAACAGGGAAAGGAGCGTTCAAAAGTCTCTGTTGTTCTTCCATTCCGTCGTCCACTTCTTCCTGAGGAGCAGCAAACAGTGAGTGAAGAAAAGATCATAGAAGTTTTGCATATCGATGAGGAGGAAGTGGAACGGGAATTGGAGCAAATGAAGCAGGCTGCCGGGATGAAGAATGAGATCAGTATGAAGATCAGGCCTTTGTTTCAGGAGCCATATGATCCGATGGAAGATGTACCCACGCTGGCTTCCCATATTCCGGCACCTGTGCCAGTCCAGCCACCGCCGACGCCCCCGGTTGCCAGAGAGCCCTATCAGGCCCCACCGCTCCACCATGCCCCGTTTCAACCTGCATCAGCTGCACCCGTACCATCAGCAGAAACAGTGTCTAAGGAGCTGAATGAAAAACTGAAGGAAACGACCAGGGAAGTAGCTCATAAACTGCAGGACTCTCCGATAAAGGACCTCCGCAAGGCCATTGGTATCAATGACAGGTACCTCTACATCAATGAATTATTTAACGGGGATGAAGCCATGTTTGAACGGTCCGTTAAAACACTGAACCAGTTTTCCATTTTGCCGGAAGCTGAATTTTGGATGCAGCGGGAATTGAGGATCAAACTGGCCTGGAAAGAAGACAATACCCTTGTTCACCAGTTTGTTCAGCTCGTAAGAAGGCGTTTCTCCTGAATAAAATCCAGGACGTTTTTTGTAGCCCCGGATTTTCCCAGCACATAAGCCAATGATCTTTCCGAAGCCTGCTTCCTGAGCGCGTCATCATGGATCAGCATCGTTACCGTTTCTTCGAGTTCGATCGCGGAGGAAACGGTGAAGGCCGCCCCTGCTTCGATCAGATCAACGGCTTCCCTGAATTTCGCATGCTCCGGTCCAAAGATCACCGGTTTTCCATGGACAGCCGCCTCGAGGATGTTGTGGATGCCGCCGCCAAAACCGCCACCCACATAGCAAATGTCGGCGTAATGGTAGAGACGGGATAACAAACCGATATTGTCAATGATCAGCACATGTGTATCTCCGTTGGGCCCGCGGGCATCCTTGTCAGTTGTGTGGGCACTCCTACCAGTACCTTGGTCATCCTTGTTGGTTCCGTGCGCATCCATGCTTGTCCACGTCTTTATCAGTTCTGAATACCGGGTGCTCTTTTTAAATAGTTTTTCGATGCTCTTCAAATGCCTTTCATAAACCTCGTGGGGCGCTATGATGAATTTGGTTTCGGGATTTGTATTGGCATAATAGTCCCATATTTCCTCATCTTCTGACCAGGTACTGCCGGCTACCACTACACGGGAACTTCCGCAGAACTGTGCCACCGGCTCAATAGCCGAAAAGGTTTCACGAACCGCGACGACCCGGTCGAATCGGGTATCGCCACTTACTGTGAAATGATCAATGCCCGCTTCCTTCAGCAGTTTTCCGCTTGCTTCATTTTGCACAAAGAACATGGAGATGTTGTGCAACACTTTCCTCCATCTTTGTCCATACCACCGGAAGAACACCTGGTCCGGTCTGAAAATGGCAGACACCATCAGAACAGGGATTTTTCTACGGCCCATCTCTTCCAAATAATTCAGCCAATATTCATACTTGATAAATACAGCGAGGTCCGGCTGAATGATATCGAGATAATCACTGGCATTTCGCGGCGTGTCGGAAGGCAGGTAAATGACGGCATCGGCCTGCTCATAGTGCTTCCTGATCTCGTAGCCCGACGGGGAAAAGAAACTGAGTACGATATAGGCGTCGGGATGGCATTGCCTGATTTCCTCCAATACCGGCCTTCCCTGCTCAAATTCGCCGAGGGAAGCACAGTGTATCCAAACCCTTTTTTTGCCGGCCGCAGGGGCGATGGTCTGTTGGCAGCGCAATCGCCAGTTCTTTCGACCGCTTACCCATAACCGCGCTTTAGGATTCCAAAGCGATGCGAGTTTAATGGCTGCGGCGTAGAACAATATGGACAGGTTGTATAACAGTGCTTTGCGATTGATTTCAGCACAAATCTAATATCCCGGCGCGGTTTTATTTTATTACCTTTGTGCGCGTTAAAAAAAACGTTGATGGGGCCCATACAAATGGTTGATCTTAAGTCGCAGTACCACCGAATCAAGGATCAGGTGGACAAAGCTGTAATTGATGTGCTGGAGAGTTCCGCATTCATAAATGGGAAGCCTGTGCAGGACTTTGCTGTTTCTTTGTCGGCCTACCTCGGGGTCAAACACGTAATTCCCTGCGCGAATGGGACAGACGCCCTTCAAATAGCCATGATGGCCCTGGGTCTTAAGCCCGGTGATGAAGTGATTACACCATCTTTCACATATATCGCTACCACGGAAGTGGTCGCCCTGTTGAATCTCAAGCCCGTTTTTGCCGAAGTAGACCCGGTGACCTTTTGTATAGACCCCGCCTCCATTCGTAAGCTGATCACGCCAAAGACAAAGGCTATTGTGCCCGTGCATCTTTATGGCCAGGCGGTAGATATGGAGGAGATCATGAAAATCGCCAATGAGTTTAATTTGTTTGTGATTGAGGACAATGCCCAGGCCATAGGGGCGGAATATATCTTCTCTGATGGCAGCAGAAAAAAAACGGGCTCCATCGGGCATGTTGGCGCAACGTCTTTTTTCCCGTCAAAAAATCTGGGTTGCTATGGAGATGGCGGCGCCATTTTTACGAACGACGATACCCTGGCGGATGTCATGAGGAAAGTCGCAAACCATGGCCAGTCGGTCAGGTACTACCATGATATAGTGGGTTGCAACTCAAGGCTGGATACCCTTCAGGCCGCCATACTGAATATCAAGCTTCCGTTGCTCGACCAGTATATATCGGCCCGTCAAAATGCGGCGGCCTATTATAATCGGGCGTTTTCAGGAAATGCGAAGATCACTACACCGGCTACCGCATCGTATAGCACCCACGTGTTCCATCAATACACGCTGGTGCTGGAAGGGGTGGACCGGAATGCGTTGAATAAGTACCTCGCCGAGCAGCATATTCCGTCTATGATCTATTATCCTGTGCCCGCCCACAAGCAGAAAATGTTTCTGGGTTTTTCAGACGGTACTGAAAACCTGCCCGTAACTGATTGGCTTACAGAGCGTGTGATATCCCTGCCGATGCACACCGAACTGGATGAGCAGCAGTTGGAGTATATTTCTGCCCATCTACTAAATTTTATTGGAAATCATACCTTATAAGTCACTTATCTATAAAACCCCTTTAGAAAAATGAAAATTGCAGTAGTTGGTACCGGATATGTTGGCCTGGTGACAGGCACCTGTTTCGCCGAAACGGGCAATAACGTGGTTTGTGTTGACATAGACAAACGCAAAGTCGAGAAGTTAAGCAATGGTGAGATCACCATCTACGAGCCTGGGCTTGAGAAACTATTTATTCGCAACCTTAAGGAAGATCGCCTTCATTTTACCACAGATCTCGAAAAAGGAATTGAGGACGCCGAGATTGTTTTCCTGGCACTTCCCACCCCGCCGGGAGAAGATGGTTCTGCGGATCTTAAGTATATCCTTGGTGTATCCGATCATCTTGGCAAGATCCTGAAAGACTACAAGGTCATTGTAGATAAAAGCACGGTACCCGTAGGTACGGCGGAAAAAGTGAGGACGGCGGTTGCGAAAAATTTCAAAGGAGAATTTGATGTGGTTTCCAATCCGGAATTCCTGCGGGAAGGGGTAGCCGTTGACGATTTCATGAAGCCCGACAGGGTGGTGATCGGGACCAGTTCGGAGAGGGCGAGAAAAGTAATGAATGAACTTTACGCTCCCTTTGTGCGTTCGGGCAACCCGGTGATCTTCATGGACGAGCGTTCTGCTGAACTGACGAAGTATGCAGCGAACTCATTCCTGGCTACCAAGATATCATTCATGAATGAAATTGCGCAACTCTGCGAACGGTTAGGCGCAGACGTTGATATGGTTCGTAAAGGCATTGGCTCTGATGACCGTATTGGCAAGCGTTTTCTGTTTCCGGGTATTGGCTATGGCGGCAGTTGTTTTCCAAAAGATGTGCAGGCTTTAGTTAAAAGCGCCCGCGAAGTGGAGTATGATTTCCAGATCCTGAACGCTGTAATGGATGTGAACGAACGTCAGAAAAAGCACCTGATACCCAAGATCCGCCAGTTTTTCAATAACGACCTGAAGGGAAAACATTTTGCGCTCTGGGGACTGGCCTTTAAACCCAATACGGACGATATACGAGAAGCACCGGCGTTATATATTATCGAAGAATTACTTAACGAGGGAGCAACCGTTACGGCTTTTGACCCGGAAGCAATGAATAACGTACGTGGCGTGATCGGGGATAAGATCAGTTATGCAGAAAGCCAGTATGATGCGATTAAAGGAGCTGACGGCCTGATCATTGCCACGGAATGGAACGAGTTCCGGACGCCTGATTTCATCAAAATGGTAAAGAGCCTGAAGCATAAAGTTATATTTGATGGCAGGAATCTGTTTGACGTGGCTGCCGTGAAAGAACTCGGATTTCATTATGAAAGCATTGGAAGGGGTAACTCAATAAATTAAAAATCAAATGGGAAAGAAACGCGTACTGATCACAGGAGCAGCTGGCTTCCTGGGGTCTCATTTGTGCGACAGGTTCATCAGGGAAGGATATAAAGTGATTGGCATGGATAACCTGGTAACAGGGGATCTAAGGAACATTGAACACCTTTTCAAATTGGAGGATTTTGAGTTTTACCACCACGATGTATCCAAGTTCATTCATGTGCCAGGAGAATTGGATTATATACTTCATTTTGCCTCACCGGCAAGCCCGATCGACTATCTCAAAATACCCATACAAACCCTCAAAGTGGGCGCACTGGGCACACATAATTGCCTCGGTCTCGCAAAAGCCAAGGGCGCAAGAATGCTTGTTGCTTCCACCTCGGAAGTATACGGGGATCCCATGGTGCATCCCCAGACAGAAGAATACTGGGGTAATGTAAACCCTGTTGGTCCGAGGGGTGTGTACGACGAAGCGAAGCGTTTCATGGAATCGATTACCATGGCTTATCATACATTCCATGGCGTGGAAACCAGGATCATCAGGATCTTTAATACCTATGGTCCAAGAATGAGATTGAATGATGGCCGTGCACTGCCTGCGTTTATCGGACAGGCTTTAAGGGGCGAGGATCTGACGGTGTTTGGAGATGGCTCCCAGACGCGCTCATTCTGTTATGTAGATGACCTTGTTGAAGGCATTTACAGGCTTTTGATGAGCGATTATGCCTACCCCGTGAACATTGGCAATCCAGTTGAAATATCACTTAAAGATTTTGCAGAAGAGATCATAAAGTTAACTGGCACCTCACAGAAGATTGTATACAAGCCTTTACCGGTGGATGACCCCAAGCAAAGAAGACCAGACATCACCAAGGCCCGGGATATCCTGGGATGGTCACCTAAAGTGAACAGGGCTGAAGGCCTTGCCATTACTTACGAATACTTTAAATCCCTGCCTCAGGATGAGTTATATAAGCAACCCAAAGAATTTAAAAGTCAGAAGTAATGTTGATTTATCAGGATCTGCTGGATAAGAAAGAAAAGCTTGCCGTCATTGGACTTGGATACGTAGGCCTTCCGATTGCGCTGGAACTTGCCAAGCGCGTTTCAGTGATTGGCTTTGATATCAATGAGAAAAGGGTGGAGATGATGAAAAAGCATATCGATCCCAGCAAGGAAGTGCCTCAGGAGGAATTCGTTGGAAGGGATATTCAATTCACCAGTGATATCAGCGTATTGAAGAAAGCTAAGTTTTTCATTGTAGCCGTGCCGACTCCTGTCGATAAATTCAATGCGCCAGATCTCAAGCCGGTAATTGGAGCTTCTGAAACAATAGGCTACGTAATGAAGAAAGGCGATTATGTGGTTTTTGAATCAACTGTTTATCCCGGCTGTACAGAAGAGGATTGTCTGCCCGTAATTGAAAGACTTTCAGGCTTGAAAGTAGGGCAAGATTTTAAGATCGGCTACTCGCCCGAACGAATTAACCCGGGGGATAAGAAAAATACGTTACGATCAGTTGTTAAAATTGTTTCAGGATGCGATGCCGAATCGCTCGATGAGATCGCTAAAGTATATGAACTGGTGGTAGACGCTGGCGTGCATCGCGCAACTTCAATAAAGGTGGCAGAAGCGGCCAAGATCGTGGAGAACACACAGCGCGACCTGAACATCGCCCTGATGAACGAACTGTCGATGATCTTTGATCGGATGAATATCAATACGTACGACGTGCTAGCAGCGGCAGGCACGAAGTGGAACTTCCTGAAGTTCTCACCCGGACTGGTTGGTGGGCATTGCATTGGAGTGGATCCATACTATCTTACCCATAAAGCAGCGGCATTGGGTTACGAGGCAAAAGTGATCTCCGCATCAAGATTCATTAATGACAACATGGCCAAGAATGTGGCCCGCAAAGTGATCATGCATGTGTTCCGAAATGCCCCCGATGTGAATAATGCGAGGGTATTGGTGAAAGGAGTGACGTTCAAGGAGAATGTCAGTGATATCCGAAATTCTAAGATCGTCGATACGGTAAGAGAAATCCAGGCCTTCAATATACATGTTGACGTTGAAGATCCATATGCTGAATTGGCTGAAGTGGAACATGAATATGGTGTGCACATCACCAGGCAGGAGAGAGATGATTATGATGCCGTCATCGTTGCTATCCCTCATGATGCATACAAGCATCTTGATGAAGACTATTTCTGTTCCATCACAAAGCCCACAGCTATAGTGCTTGATCTGAAGGGCATGTACAGGGGGATAACAAAAAGAGCATACTGGAGCTTATAAATATGAAAAGAAAAATTCTCGTTACCGGCGGATCTGGATTCATTGGGTCCCATGTGGTTCGATTAATTGTTAATCAGTACCCCCAATACCAACTTGTTAACCTTGACCTGCTCACCTATGCAGGTAATCCCGAGAACCTGAGCGATATAGACGCTTTTCCAAACTACAGTTTCGTTAAAGGCGATATTACCGACGAATCGTTCATTGATGATCTTTTTGACCGGGAAGGATTTGATGCGGTGATCCACCTGGCTGCTGAAAGCCACGTTGACAGATCCATTATGGACCCCCTCGCCTTTGTAAAAACAAATATGTTGGGCACTGCAGTATTATTAAATGCCGCAAAGAAATGCTGGACCGATAAGGAAGGTAAATTGTTTTATCATGTGTCAACGGATGAGGTGTATGGATCCCTCGGTGATACAGGGTTCTTTACTGAGGAAACTCCCTATGATCCCCGATCACCCTATTCGGCATCAAAAGCGGGTTCAGATCACCTGGTGATGGCGTACTATCATACCTATGGTCTCCCGGTAGTGATTTCAAATTGCTCAAATAATTACGGTTCACACCAGTTTCCGGAAAAACTCATCCCCCTGATGATCAATAATATCAAGCAAGGGAAACCATTGCCGGTTTATGGCAAGGGCGAGAACGTGCGCGACTGGCTCTGGGTGAATGACCACGCCACAGCGATCGACGTCATTTTTCATAAAGGCAAACTCGGCGAAACATATAATGTAGGTGGATTTAACGAGTGGAAGAACATCGACCTCATACACCTGCTTTGCGGAATTATGGATAAGAAACTGGATCGTGAGCCAGGGGAATCGGCTAAGCTGATTACATACGTGAAAGACAGGCAGGGGCACGACCTTCGCTATGCGATTGACGCCACAAAATTAAATCGGGAGTTGGGTTGGAAGCCATCTTTGCAATTTGAAGAGGGGCTTGAAAAAACAGTAGAATGGTATCTTGCAAATCAGGAGTGGATCGACCACGTGGTTTCGGGTTCCTACCAGCAATATTATCAGCAACAGTACAATAAAAGATAAGCTACACTTATGCCTTTTCACGCCACAGATTTCCCCGGTCTTTTTTTATTTGAACCTAAAGTGTTTGAAGATAGCCGAGGCTATTTTTTTGAAAGCTATAATGAGAAAGATTTTAGCTATGCGAATTTGTCGTACGACTGGGTGCAGGACAATCAGTCGAGATCAACTTACGGAGTGGTCCGCGGCCTTCATTTTCAGAACGATCCCTTTGCGCAGGCGAAGCTGATACGGGTATTGAGTGGAAGGATATGGGATGTAGCTGTTGATATCCGGAGGGGTTCCCCCACTTACGGTAAGGTGTTCAGTACGGAACTGTCGTCCGACAATAAACTACAGGTACTTATACCCAAGGGATTTGCCCATGGATTCTCTGTATTGTCAGACACCGTAGAGGTGCTGTATAAATGCGATAACTATTATCAGAAAGATAGCGAAGGGAGTATCATATGGAACGATCCTGAATTGGCGATCGACTGGAAAATCCCTGCTGATCAGGCCATCGTGTCAGAGAGGGATATGAATCATCCTACATTCCGGGAGGCTACACATCATTTCGAGTTTCTGTGAGCAACATGCACATTATTGTAACGGGGGCAAACGGGCAGGTAGGCAGGGAGCTGCGGGATCTTTCGTGTATTGTGAAGAATGTTGATTTTACTTTTCTTTCAAAAGAAGATCTGCCGATCGAGAATTTTGAATTGGTGAGAACTTTTTTCAGCATCCGGAAACCGGATGTGGTGATCAATTGCGCAGCCTACACTGCTGTTGATACCGCTGAACAGGCAAAAGATCTGGCTTTTTTGATCAACGGTGAAGCAGTGGGTGTTCTTGCCGCAGTTTGCAATGAATTGCCATGCAGATTCATTCATATTTCAACCGACTACGTGTTTGCCGGAACTGCCACTACGCCTTACCGGGAGTCTGATTTCACCAGCCCGGTAAATGCTTACGGTGCCTCAAAACTGGAAGGCGAGGAGCAGGCCTTCAGGGTGAACCCCAATGCCATTGTTGTTCGCACTTCATGGGTGTATTCTTCCTACGGCAAGAATTTTGTCAAAACGATGATCAGGTTGATGAATGAGAAAAAAGAGATCAGCGTAGTAGACGACCAGGTGGGTTCCCCCACCTATGCTGCCGACCTTGCCGATGCGTTATATACCATCGCCATTTCAAAGAATGCTCCCGGGGGCATCTATCATTATGCCAATAAAGGCATCATCAGCTGGTACCAGTTTGCGCTCGCTATTGCGGACCAGGTCAAAGCCGACTGCCTGGTGCATCCCATTCCAGGCAGTGCCTATCCAACACCGGCCAAAAGGCCCGCTTACAGTGTGCTGGACACCAGCCGCCTCACCGAAACCTTTGGCATTCAGATCAGGCCCTGGCAGAAAAGTTTGGCTGACTGCATGAAAAAAATTTCCACACGCGACTAGCCGCCAGTGCTTGTCCCCGCTGTATTCTATGGTTTTTGCACTGCGTTCCCCCCAAATTGCTACAAGGAAATGGCATGACTAAAATCAGGTTTTTTAAATAAGTCTACTATATTTGTAGACTAATGGAAATATCCTCAGCTATATTGCAGCGGTTTGACAGCCGGAGTATACAGCATAATTTGCTGGAACTGGGGGAGTTATACTCAGGTAGTATCGTGTTTTCCACCTCTTTTGGCTTGGAAGATCAGGCCATAACACACCTGTTGTCTGAGTCTGCAGTGCCGGTATCCATTTTCACCCTGGACACCGGTCGTTTATTTCCTGAAACCTATAGTACATGGAGCGCAACGCTCGATCGATATCAGTTACCTATTGAAGCGTTTTATCCGAATGAACAACAGATCCGGCATTGGGTAACCGAAAATGGCCCCAACGCTTTTTATGAGTCTCCGGAAGCCCGGAAAGCCTGCTGTCAGATCCGTAAGGTGGAACCTTTGAGGAGGGCGTTAGAAGGAAAAAAGATCTGGATTACGGGCATACGTGCCGCTCAGAGCCCCGACCGGAAGGGAATGCCGATCCTGGAGTTAGATGCGGCTAATGAGCTGGTTAAATATCATCCGCTTTTGCATTGGTCGGATCAGGATGTGAAGGATTTCATCGCCCTTCACCATGTGCCCTACAACCCGCTGCACGACCAGGGTTTTGAGAGCATCGGTTGCGCTCATTGCACCCGTGCCATCAAATCCGGGGAAGATTTAAGGTCTGGCAGATGGTGGTGGGAAGATGACAGTAAGAAGGAATGCGGACTGCACATAAAAGCATCATAATTTTTTTAAGCATAACCCCATCATTTTGGTAGACTAATGGAGAATAAAAAACACAGATTGAATTACCTCGACCAGCTTGAAGCGGAAAGTATTTTTATTTTCCGTGAGGTGGCCGCTCAATTTGAGCGCCCAGCATTGCTGTTCAGCGGAGGCAAAGATTCAATCACAATGGTCAGGCTGGCACAAAAAGCCTTTGCCCCGGGTCCCATTCCATTTCCGCTTGTACACATAGATACTGGCCATAATTTTCCGGAGGCACTGGAATATCGCGATGCACTGGCTAAGGAAGTTGGCGCCACCCTGATCGTAAGGAAAGTAGAGGATACCATCCGTCAAAAACAATTGACCGAGCCCAAAGGAAAATTCGCCAGCAGAAATTGGCTGCAGACGTATACATTACTCGACACCATAGAAGAGTTTGGATTTGATGCATGCATTGGCGGGGCCAGAAGGGATGAAGAAAAAGCCAGGGCCAAGGAAAGAATTTTTTCCGTGCGGGATGAATTCGGACAATGGAACCCAAAGCTTCAGCGCCCTGAACTTTGGAGCATTTTTAATGGCCGGATCGCCAAGGGTGAGAATGTGCGGGTGTTCCCCATCAGCAACTGGACGGAGTTGGACGTTTGGCGTTATATCCAGAAAGAGAATATTTCCCTGCCTTCCATCTATTTCTCCCATCATCGCGAAGTGATCGAACACGACGGGCAGCTCGTGGCAGTGTCTCCATTCATCAGGATCGACGAAGGCGATAAGATAAACACAAGGCAAGTCAGGTACCGTACGGTGGGCGATATGACCTGCACCGCTGCAGTCGAATCCGTTGCCGCTACACTGGAAGAAGTGATCAATGAGATCATCTTAACCAGGATCAGCGAACGCGGTGAAACCAGGATCGACGACAGGGTGACGGAAGCCGCGATGGAAGACAGGAAAAAAAATGGTTATTTCTAAAAACAAGCATCCATGGATCTATTGAGGTTTATAACAGCAGGCAGTGTGGACGACGGAAAAAGTACCCTGATCGGAAGATTGTTGTACGACAGTAAGAATATTCTGTCTGATCAACTCGAGCAGCTGGCCAAACAATCCGTGAATAAAAATGCTGGTGAAATTGACCTGGCATTGCTGACAGACGGATTGCGGGCAGAACGTGAACAAGGCATTACCATTGACGTCGCGTATCGTTATTTTTCCACGCCCAAAAGAAAGTTCATCATTGCCGACGCTCCCGGCCATGTGCAGTATACCCGCAACATGATCACCGGCGCAAGTAATGCTGAGCTCATCATTATACTGATCGATGCCCGGCAGGGTGTTGTAGAACAAACACGCCGCCATTCCATCATTGCATCGCTTTTAAAGATACCGCATGTGGTGGTGGCCGTAAATAAAATGGACCTCGTGGGTTATTCGCAGGATGTGTTTAACAACATCGTGATCGACTATTTGGACGTGGCCAAACAACTCGGCCTGGGATCGGTTGACTTTTTTCCGATCAGCGCGCTCGATGGCGACAACATCGTAGACAGGTCGTTACAAACGCCCTGGTATGAGGGCCCTGCCCTACTGGAGTTTTTGGAAGATGTGGCTTTAGATACCAATGAAGACCTTGTTAATCCAAGGTTTCAGGTGCAATACGTCATCAGGCCCCAATCTCCGGAACTGCACGATTACAGGGGCTATGCCGGCCGTGTGCAGAGTGGTATTTACAAGAAAGAAGATGAGGTGGTTGTGCTTCCCGCAGGGATCTCAACCCGTATCTCTAAAATTGAAACCGGCGGCCTGGAAGTAGAAGAAGTGTTTGCTCCGCAAAGCGTGGTCATTCACCTCGCGGATGATATCGATATCAGCAGGGGCGATACTATTGTGAAGAAAGACAATGTTCCTGTCGTCAGCAACTCATTCGAGGCCTTGCTCTGCTGGCTGGACGACAAGCCGCTGGTGAAGGGAAATAAATATTATTTGCAACACCGGTCGAGAACAGTACGGGCGGTTGTGAAAGAGATCTATTATAAGCTCGATGTAAATACCCTGCAGCAGCAGGATGCAACAGACACGGTCAGGTTAAACGAAGTTGTCCGTGTGTCACTGAAAACAGCAAGCCCCCTCGTTGTAGATCCTTTCGATCAGCTTCCTTCAAATGCTGGTGCCATTTTGGTCGATGAAACCAGCAATAGCACTATAGCAGCTGTTTTAATTCAAACCATCAATGCCTGATATGACGGAAAACAAACTGAAGGGAAAAGTGATATTGGCGGCTGCAGGACCGGGCGATCCGGATCTGGTCACCATTAAAACGGCTCAATTTCTCGGAAAGGCAGATGTTATTCTTACTGATCGTTTGGTATCTAAAGATATTCTGACCCGGTATGCGAACCCGCTGGCAAAGATCGTGGAGGTGGGCAAACAATCACGTCGCGAAAGCTCAACACCACAATCCGTTATCTCAACATTATTGCTGGAGTATGCCGTGAAGGATAACCTGGTGGTGAGGCTGAAAGGTGGAGATGTGTCCATTTATTCCAATATACTTGATGAACTGGAAACCCTGTATGCCTACCAGATCCCGTTTGAGATCATTCCCGGAGTAACAGCTGCATTAGGCGCATCAGCATATGCAGGCATTCCACTTACAGCCCGGGGCTATTCAACGGGTGTAAGGTTACTCACCTTTTACCAGGATCATGTGATCTCAGAGAAAGAATGGTATGATCTCGCCAATACGGGTGATACCCTGGTTTTCTATATGTCGTCACACTCCTTGTCAGCCCTGACAGCCAGGTTGCTGGAGTCCGGAATACAATCAGATAAGCCCGTGGCGGTTATTGAACAAGCCACCACGCCAAGCCAACGCGTTTTTATTAAGGATATCGAACAATGCAGTAAAGAGCATGCGGTGAGCTACGTTTCGCCCACACTCATCATCATTGGCGATGTAGTGAAACTGCACGCAAAGTTTGCCTGGTATCATGCCTCTGAAGCCGGCGCTGAATATTTCGAGTCTCTTCCGGAAAAGGTTTTTTCCTCAACCGTACAACGCGCAGATCATGATTCCTGAAACTAAGTTGAACATATTGCAAGAGCTGATCAATACCTCCAGTAAGGAAGAGATCATCTGGATCAACGGCTACCTGAATGGCCTGGTGTCAGGACATGGTACCCCGGCAACTGCAAAACCTTCGCAACCAGTTAAGAAGATCAGTATTCTTTACGGTACGGAAACCGGTAACTCAAAAAAACTGGCCCTTCAATTCACTACAGTAGCAAAACAGCATGCCTTGAATGCACGTTGCACCGCGGTGGACCAATACCGACATGAAGATCTGGTGAAAGAGGGCTATTTATTCATTGTGATCAGCACCCAGGGTGAAGGTGAACCACCGGAGGCTGCAAAAAAGTTCTACGATTTTCTTCACACAACCGAAGCCCGGTTAGAGAACTTGAAATATAGCATCCTTGCATTGGGCGATTCTTCATATCCTCTTTTCTGCAAAACGGGTGAAGATGTTGATGCCCAACTGCAACGGTTGGGTGCCACCAGGGTATTGCCCGTGCAGAAATGTGATGTGGATTACGAGCAACCCGCAGAAGACTGGTTTAAGTCCGTGATCAATTTGTTGGGTGCGGGCCAGCACGCGTTACAGCCTGTTGCTGCTGTGCCAGCCTTGAGTAATGATGTCGCTAAGAAACACACAAAGAAAAATATTGAAGGGGTGATCACCCGGTCAGTTAACCTGAACGATAAAGACTCCACACGCAGAACCTGGCATATTGAGATCCGTGCTGATGAAGACCTGGATTATGAAGCAGGTGATTCCATTGCCATCGTCCCAACCAACAGGCCCGAAGTTGTTGAACGCATCATTGAACTTGGAAAAGCTGATCCCGAAGAACAGGTTAACCTGGCCAAATCAGCAGGCACGATACGTGAGCTGCTCGCGGGTAAACTTAATATTTGTTATTTACTCGGATCGGCCGTTAAGAAATATGCGGTGCTTTCGGGCCATGAGATCCCCGAGATTCGAATGGATTTGGTTGATCTGCTTAGGATCTACCCATTGAAAGATGGGACGCCGTTTGCCGAAGTGCTGAACATCCTTCATCCCATCGCCCCGCGATTGTATTCCGTATCCTCGTCCCCTAAAATGGAGCCCAGAGAGGTACATATCACCGTGAGTCTGAATGGCTTTTTGAAGCAGGATGAACAACATTATGGATTGTGCAGCAGTTTCCTTGGGGATTTGCCGGTAGATACCGTTGTCATCTTTTATGTGCATAGAAACCGGTCATTTAAACTTCCTGCTCCGGACAAGGACATCATCATGGTTGGACCGGGTACCGGCATCGCGCCATTCCGCGGATTCCTGCAGGAAAGGGATGTGGAAGCCGCCCCGGGCCGGAACTGGTTGTTTTTTGGGGAACGAAACTTTACATCAGATTTCTTTTATCAAACCGAAATTCAGCAGTACCACGAGACAGGTGTGTTGCATAAAGTGAACGTGGCCTTTTCCCGCGATACAGATAAAAAAATCTATGTGCAGCACAAGATGAAAGAACATGGAAAGGACCTTTACAACTGGCTGGTGAAGGGTGCTGTATTTTATGTGGCGGGGTCAAAGGTGCCCATGAGCCAGGAGGTGGAAGAAGCATTGCTGGGAATCATCGAAGAGCACGGGGGCAAATCTGAAAGAGGCGCAAAAGAATTCCTGGAGCAAATGAAGAAAGAAGGACGTTATCAAAAAGATGTGTATTAGATCATGGCAGACAAACAATATACAGTAGTTGAGCGGATCAAGCTGGCCAGTGATGGTCTTCGGGGAAGCCTTGCTGCAAGCTTAAAAGATGAGTTGACCGGGGCCATCCGGGAAGATGACCAGGCCTTGATCAAGTTTCACGGCATGTACCAGCAGGACGACCGGGACCGTCGTGAAGAACGTTCAGGGAAAAAGCTGGAATGGCTTTATTCATTCATGATCAGGCTTCGTTTGCCCGGCGGATTCATGACAGGTGAACAATGGTTGGGCATGCATCATATTGCTGGGGAGCACGCGACGGAAGTGATTAAGATCACTACGCGGCAGACTATTCAATTGCATGGCATATTGAAGTCGCACATTAAACCTACCCTTCATTCATTCGACACGCTGAAGCTTGATTCGATAGCGGCATGTGGAGACGTCAACCGGAACGTAACCTGCAGTTCACACCCTATGGAGTCGCCCATCCACCAGCAGGTTTTTGAGTATGCAGACAAGATCAGCCAGATGGCGCTGCCCAAAACACGCTCGTATTATGAGATCTGGCTCGACAAAGAGCCACTGTTGAATAAAGAAGAAGAGATCGATCCGTTGTACCAGAATAGATACCTGCCGCGGAAATTTAAGATATCCATCGCTATTCCACCGAATAATGATGTAGACGTGTTCTCTAATGATGTTGCCCTGATCGCCATTATTGAGAACAATGAATTGAAGGGGTTTAATATTGCTGCTGGTGGAGGTTTGGGTACCACCCATGGCAGTGCAACTACTTATCCCAGGCTTGCAACCGTTCTTGGTTTCTGCGATACCGAAGAAAAAGTGTTGAAAGCAGTCTATGAAATCATTACCATCCAGCGGGATCATGGTGACAGGACAGACAGAAAGCAGGCTCGTTTAAAGTATACCATCGACAGGCTCGGCGTAGAGAGCTTTAAGAAAGAGCTGGAACTTCGTTGCGGCTTCGCATTAGAGGCTCCACGTCCCTATGCCTTTAGTGAAAGAATAGACCATTTCGGATGGAACCTGGGAGCCGGTGGTAAATGGCATTATACCGCGTTTGTGGAAACGGGCAGGGTCACAGACGATAAAAGGGCATCTTTCAAAACTGCCTTTTATGAAATAGCTGCGACCGGGAAAACAAATTTCCGATTCACCGCCAATCAGAATGTCATTGTTTCCGATGTGAACGAAGCGGATAGATCGCTGATCCATGAAATACTCGAACGTTATGGTGTTGTGGGCGTCACGGAGCAAAGCAGCGAGATGCGGAAAAATGCGATCGCCTGTGTAGCGTTTAATACTTGTCCTCTGGCCTTAGCAGAAGCTCAACGCTATCTTCCTTCGTTGGTCACTAAGATCGAACCTATCCTCGCTAAACATGGAGTTTTAGGTGATGCCATCAGTATCAGGATGACGGGTTGCCCGAACGGTTGCGGCAGGCCAACGTTGGCGGAAATCGGATTGATTGGAACGGGCTATGGAAAATACAACATGCATTTGGGGGGAGATAGAAATGGGTTGCGGCTCAACAGGAAATACAAGGAGAACCTGGAAGAGCCCGAGATCCTTGCTGAACTGGATGGATTAGTAGGTTCTTACAGTAGGGAACAAGAGACCGGTGAATCCTTTGGCGATTTTATTATCAGAAAAAATATTGTGTAAGGGTGAATTCAACAGTAACCATACACAAAAATCCCCTGTATCCGGTTTTCCTGAAACTGGAGAACATGCACCTGCTATTGATAGGGGCGGGTAACATTGGTATGGAGAAGCTGCAGTCGTTATTGGCGAACAGTCCTGCTACCCGAATAACCATTGTTTCCATTACGGTGTCAGAGCAGGTAATTGAATTTGTGGCGGGGTATGAGCACATTGAAATATTTGAAAAAGCATTTGAAGAGGCTGACCTTGATGGTAAGGATATCGTTATTTCGGCTACGGGTGACCGCGAGTTCAGTGAGGTGTTGCGGGAGCTTTGCAAGGAGCGTAGAATTCTGATCAACGTGGCAGACACCCCTGATCTCTGTGACTTCTATCTGGGAAGTATTGTTCAGAAGGGAAATTTGAAAATAGCTATTTCTACCAACGGGAAATCACCAACGGCTGCTAAGCGGATCAAGGAAATGCTGAATCAATCGATTCCTTCGGAGATCGATGATACGCTGGAGAACCTTCATTCCGTGCGTAAGCAACTGACTGGCGACTTCTCGGAGAAGGTGAAAAAGATGAACGAGATCACACGGGTGCT
>Ga0164293_10000726_pt1 | contig 26962 bp, 16 predicted proteins | sample GEODES118metaG_FD_111487 | JGI IMG/M metagenome (GOLD analysis project Ga0164293, IMG submission 111487) | Eutrophic lake water microbial communities from Lake Mendota, Wisconsin, USA - GEODES118 metaG | ecosystem: Environmental > Aquatic > Freshwater > Lake | place: USA: Lake Mendota...
CAGGACCGACGGCCTGACGCAACGATCCTTGGAGCAAGTGACCTTACGGAGTAGATTCCAAACCCAACCCCAGCGCTGCACTTTTCGGCCGCCGCGCGCTGCACTTTTCAACCGGCGTTCACAGTCGTGATGTACGACACGAAGGGCCGCGGCCTCCCCAAGGGCTACGCCCAGAACTGGGCTGCGGGATTCCTGCCGGGAGTGTTCCAGGGCACCGGCATCGACACCGCCGGTACGCCGATCCCGAACCTCGTCCGCGCGAGGGGACTCACCGACCCGCAGCAGCGGGCCCAGTTCGACCTTGCCGCGCGGCTCAACGGCCACCACCTCGCGTCCACCGGCGACGCCTCGCTCCAGGCCCGGATCGAGAGCTTCGAACTCGCCTACCGGATGCAGATGTCGGCCCCCGAGGCGCTCGACCTCGCGAGCGAATCGAGGGAGACGCAGGATCTCTATGGCCTCGCCGATCCGGCCTGCGGCCACTTCGCCAAGCAGTGCCTGATCGCGCGGCGGCTCATCGAGCGGGGCGTGCGGTTCGTGCAGATCTACTCTGGCGGCGAGGAGAACCAGCAGAGCTGGGACGGCCACGCCGACATCCTCGGCAACCACTCCGGGTTCGCCCGCGAGACCGACCGGCCGATCGCGGCGCTGCTCGAGGATCTCTCACGCCGCGGCCTGCTCGACGAGACGCTCGTCGTTTGGGGGGGCGAGTTCGGCAGGCTCCCGATCGCCCAGAAGGGGGCGAAGCCGGGCCGCGACCACAACCCGCACGCCTTCACCGTCTGGATGGCCGGCGGCGGCGTGAAGGGGGGCGTGACCCACGGCGCCACCGACGAGGTCGGCTTCAAGGCGGCGGAGGATCGCGTGAGCGTGAACGACATCCACGCCACGATCCTGCACCTGCTCGGCATCGATCACAAGCGGCTCACCTACCGCTTCAACGGCCGCGACTTCCGCCTCACCGACGTCGCCGGCGTGGTCGTGGACGACATCCTCGCCTGAGAGATCCTGCGTGGCCGCAGGCTTGCAGCCTGCCCGATCCACGGGGGCATCGAGCGGACGGCGGGTAAGAAAATGACGGACGATCCGGTTGTTTCATGGATGGGGAGACTGCGCGGAAGCCCGAGGCGCAAGCCGAGAGGGAAGTTGACGATTGTCGCAGAGGCGACGTCACGTCCCTCGGACACGCTCCATCGACCGGCGTTCTTGTGAAAACACCCGCATCGTGCCGCCACCTTGTCTCCCCTCTCGGCTCGCGCCTCGGGCTTCCGGATTTGTGGCAAACCCGCCTGCAGGGAAACACTGCGCCTCGTCGGGCGCCTGGTGAGCAGCGTCACGTGATGACGCTCTTCACGACGTTTCCATGCACGTCGGTGAGCCGGTAGTCGCGGCCGGCGAAGCGGTAGGTGAGCTTCGTGTGGTCGACGCCCAGGAGGTGCAGCGTGGTGGCGTTGAGATCGTGGATGTGCACCGGATCCTTCACGATGTTGTAGGAGTAGTCGTCGGTCTCGCCGTAGGTCATGCCCGCCTTCACGCCGGCGCCGGCCATCCACACCGTGAAGCACCGCGGATGATGGTCGCGGCCGTAGTCGGCGGCCGTGAGCGTGCCCTGGGAGTAGACCGTGCGGCCGAACTCGCCCCCCCAGACGACGAGCGTGTCGTCCAAGAGGCCCCGCTCCTTCAAGTCGCTCACGAGCGCCGCCGACGCCTGGTCGGTGTCGTAGCACTGGGTCTTCAGGCCTTCGGGGCACTTGGTGTGCTGATCCCAGCCGCGGTGGTAGAGCTGCACGAAGCGCACGCCCCGCTCGGCGAGCCGCCGGGCGAGGATGCAATTGGCGGCATAGCTGCCCGGCTTCTTCGACTCGGGGCCGTACTTCTCGAACGTGCTCGCGGGCTCGGTCGACAGGTCGGCGAGCTCCGGCACCGCAGCCTGCATCCGAAAGGCCATCTCAAACTGGTCGATGCGGGCCGTCGTCTCGGGGTCGTGGAGCGCGGCGAACGTCATGCGATTGAGCGAGCCGAGCGCGTCGAGGAACTCCCGCCGCCGCTCGCGGGTCACGCCCGGCGGATCCGAGAGATAGAGCACCGGGTCGCGGCCCGGGCTGAACCGCACGCCCTGGTGCTTCGTCGGCAGGAAGCCCGCGCCCCACATCCGCTCGTGAAGCGGCTGGGCGTTGGTCGGCCCGGTCGGTCGCGAGATCATCACCACGAACGTGGGCAGGTTGGCGTTCTCGTCGCCGAGGCCGTACGACACCCAGGCGCCGAGCGACGGCCGACCCGCGATCTGATGACCGGTCTGCAGCATCGTCATCGCTGGGTCATGGTTGATCGCCTCGGTGTGGAGCGAGTTGATTACGCACAGGTCGTCGGCGATCTTCGCCGTATGCGGCAACAGATCGCTCATCCAGATGCCGCTTTGCCCGTGCTGCTTGAACGTGAAGAGCGACGGGGCCACGGGAAACCGCGACTGGCCGCTGGTCATTCCCGTGAGCCGCTGGCCCTGGCGGATCGAGTCGGGAAGATCCTTGTCGAACTGATCCTTCAGGTTCGGCTTGTGGTCGAAGAGGTCGATCTGCGAGGGCGCTCCGGCCTGCGTGAGCCAGATCACGCGGCGGGCCTTGGGGGCGAAGTTGGGGAAGCCGGGTAGGCCCGGTGCGGCCCGGGCCCGCGCCCCGAGGAGCGAGGCGAGGGCGGCCGTGCCTGCGGTGGCGCAGGCACGACCCAGGAACTGCCGGCGGGCGACCGCGATCTGGAACGGATGATCGAGCATGTGTCTTCAGTTCCTCATCACGGCTTCGTCGCGGCAGAGCAGGACGTTGGCCAGGAGTGTGTAGGCGGCGAGGTCGCCGGCCTCGGCGGAGGCCTGCAGGGATGGATCGGCCGGGGCGTCGCCAATCTCCAGGAGCGCCGTCGCATCGGCCGGTGTCGCGGCGAATTCCGTCCGGAATCGCGCGACCGTCTTCACGAGCAGATCAAGTTCCTCTTGCGCCGGCGGTCGGGCGAGCACGAGCCAGAAGCCGTGGGCGATCCGCCCGGCCGGGTCGCTGCCGCCTTCGCGAATCATGCGGGCAGCCAGGAACTTCGCGGCCTCGACGAACGTCGGGTCGTTCATCAGAGCGAGGGCCTGCATAGGCGTGTTTGTCCGTGAGCGCTTGACCGTGCAGGTCTCGCGGAAGGGAGCGTCGAAGGCGAGCATGGCCGGATGGGGCACCGACCGCTTCCAGTAGGTGTAGAGGCTGCGGCGGTGAAGATCGGCCCCCGAGCCCTGCTCGTAGGTGGCCTTGGGGTTGTCCTTCTGCGTCACTACCTGCTCGTAGAGCCCCGGGGGATGGTAGGGCTTCACCGACGGGCCGCCGACGGTCGGCACGAGCAGGCCGGCGGTGGCCAGCGCCTGGTCGCGGACGAACTCCGCCTGGAGGCGGAACCGGGGCCCGCGGGCGAGGAGGCGGTTGGCGGGATCGCGTTCCTGCAGCCCGGGCGGGAGCGCCGACGTCTGGCGGTAGGTGGCGCTCGTCGCGATCAGCCGCACCAGCCGCTTCATGTCCCAGCCAGTCTCGCGAAACTCGACGGCCAGCCAGTCGAGCAGTTCGGGATGGCTGGGCTGGCCGCCCTGTGAGCCGAAGTCTTCCGTCGTGGCCACGAGGCCCGTGCCGAAGAATGATTGCCAGAACCGGTTCACGGTGACCCGGGCCGTGAGCGGATTCTCCGGGGCGACGAGCCAACGGGCGAGGCCGAGGCGGTTCCTGGGAAGCTCGTCCGCCATCGCGGGCAGGATGGCGGGGGTGGCGGCAGTCACTTCCTCGCCGGGGTTCGAATAGTCGCCGCGGTTGAGAATGAACGTCTTTCGCGGCGTGGGCAGCTCCTCCATCACGAGGGCCGTGGGGATCGAGATCTCGAAGTCGGCATGGTTTTTTCTGATTTTTTTGAGGGCCTCTTCGGCGGCCGCGATCGGGTCGGGGGCGGGACTGGCGGCCTGGGCCGGGGCGTCGGCCGTCTGGGCGGCCGGCTTTTCCTGCGGTGCCGCCGCCTGCAGCGTTTCCTGCTGCTTGGCCTCCTCCTGCTTTCTGGCATCCTCCTGTTTCTTGGCTTCTTTCGCCGCCTCGAGGGCCTTGGTCGCGGCATCCACCTGGGCCTTGAGTTCGGCGAGCTTTTCTTCCTGCTCCGGCGCCGAGAGCCGCAGGAACGGTCGGGCGTTGACGCGGATGTGGGCGCCGTAGTTGCCGATGCCCGCCTCGTTGACGTTGTGGAAGAAGGCCTTGAGCGCGTAGAAATCCTGCTGCGTGAACGGGTCGAACTTGTGGTTGTGGCAGCGGGTGCAGTTGAACGTCTGCCCGAGCCAGACGGTGGCCGTGGTCTCCACGCGGTCGGCGGTGTATTCGGCGAGAAATTCCTCGGCGATGATGCCTCCCTCCTCGTTGAGCATGTGGTTGCGGTGGAAGCCGGTGGCCACCCGCTGCGCGCGTGTCGGATTCGGGAGCAGGTCGCCGGCGAGCTGTTCGACCGTGAATTGGTCGAACGGCATGTTGTCGTTGAAGGCCTTGATGACCCAATCGCGCCACGGCCAGTTCTCGCGGTCGCGGTCTACCTGGTAGCCGTTGGTATCGGCGTAGCGGGCGGCGTCGAGCCAGTCGATCGCCATCCGTTCGCCGTAGTGGGGCGAGGCGAGGAGCCTGTCCACGAGTTTTTCGTAGGCGTCGGGCGACGTGTCCGCAAGGAAGGCCTCGGCCTCGGCCCGCGTCGGCGGCAGGCCGGTGAGGTCGAGCGACAGCCGACGGATGAGCGTGGAACGATCGGCCTCCGGAGAGGGCGCGAGGCCCTGGTCTTCCAGGCGGGCGAGGACGAACCGGTCGATGTCGTTCTTTGGCCAGGCGGCACGCTTGACCTCGGGCATGGCGGGCCGCACCGGGGCGAGATACGCCCAGTGCGGTTCATAGGTGGCGCCAGCCGCAATCCACTTGCGCAGCGTCTCCTTCTGCGTGGCGGAGAGCGTCTTGTTGCTCTCCGGCGGCGGCATGATCACGTCGGGATCGTCGGCCAAGATCCGCGAGATCAGTTCGCTTTCCTCGGGCTTCCCTTGCACGATCGCGGAGAGGCCGGAATCGGTGGCGGGCTTGTCGGGCTGGGGGGCGTCGAGCCGCAGGCCGCCCTTGCGGTCGCGCGCGTCGGGTCCGTGACAGCCGAAGCAGTTGTCGGAGAGGATCGGCCGGATGTCGCGGTTGTAGCTCAGCCGATCCGCGGCCGCAGCGTGGAGGGCCGACGCGACCACGGCCAAGCTCGCGATGGCGACGCCGAAACGTGGGATGGGATGGTTTGCCGTCACCATGCGACTCGCTCGATTCGGGCTAACGATCGCGGACAGAACTGAAAACTATAGCTGTAAATGTGACGGCGAAAAATCCGTTTTTCCGGTACGCCGGCCCGCTCGGCGAGCTAGTCAGCGAGTGGAAATCCGTCCCGTCCGCCAGTCGATCGGGCCGCCACATCCTGCTCCCACTGCGGCCGGCCGCTACTGCTCGACGAGCGCGACGACGGCCTGCCCGCAGCCGGCGATGACCCACCTCTGAAAACCGCCATTTACAGAAGAGATGTTGCTTTATCAGGAAGGATAGTCCGGTCAATGGCTTCTCCGCACCGGTCTTCCGGCTGATGAGCGACTCGTGAGCCTCGGGAGGAGCGGCCCGGGCGTCCGGAGCGGGTTTCTCGAAACGCCCCGCGCCCGCTTCGGTGGCGTTTTTCTGGCGTCTGCGCAGACCGTGTCCCAGTCGGCTGTTCCCGGGGCTTCGACGCCTCGTGTCCGACGCCGGTCAGAGGCTGTGAATAGTCACCCGACGAGCTGCCCACGATCGACATCCACTCGCTGTGAGGCGGGCGTCGCCAATCGGCTGATACCCGGATACGGAGAAGGTCTGCGCCGAGCGTGAAAAACAGACCACTCCGAAGGGTAACGGGGCCTGGAAATCCCCGCGACGACCAGCCCGGCACGCACCCGTCAGCGACCAGCCTGGGCCCACATGCGACTCACCGACCGAACAACGGTTGCGAAAGTGCCATTGACCGGACTAACCTCCTATCTCCTTTTCATGAACTTAATAAGATGATCACATTGCCTGGGCACTTGAAAAAGGGGGACGCAGCTCTTTTCGAGGAAGACCAACGGAGCAAGGCGGGATAATAATGCTGGTATGGCGATGAACACACTATCGTTGGTCGCAGCGCGGGTTCTGGCGTACCTGGCGTGTCTCGCGTGGGCGGTGAGCGTGATTGAATTGCCGGCGTGCGCGGCCGAAGATCCCTCACGAGCCGTTCCGGGCGACGGCCTGCGGGTCTTCGTGATGGGGCACAGCTTCCACATCTTCGTCGCCGACCGCCTCGCGCCTCTGGCCGCCGCGGCGGGCATCTCCGGGCATGAGTTGCTCCGGCAGCAGATGATCGGTGGATCGAGCGTGCGGCAGCACTGGGAACTGCCTGACGAAAAAAACGCCGCCAAGGCGGCGCTTATCGCCGGCAACGTTGACGTGCTGACGATGTCGCCCAACTGGCTGGTGCCGGACGACGCCATCCCACGATTCACCGACCTCGGCATGGAGCACAATCCCGAGGTGCGGGTGCTCCTGCAGATCTCCTGGATGGGCTTCGACCACTGGGAGCCGATCGGCGATCCGAAGCTCTGGAATCCGGCCCGCACAATTCACCACAACGAGGAACGCGACAGCCGCACGCTCGACGGCCTGCGGGCGGCGAACGCCGCGATCACGGCGGTGATCGAGCGGCAAGTCGCCGACATCAACAGGGTGCGGGGCCGCAACGTGATCTGCATCGTTCCGGTGAACGACGCCGTGCTCCGGCTACGGGAGCGTGTGGCCGCGGGGGACGTGCCCGGCATCGCCCGACAGTCGGAGTTGTTCACCGATCCGATCGGGCATGGCAAGGCCCCGGTCATGGCACTGGCCACGTATTGCAATTTCGTCTGTCTCTATGGCCGCTCACCCGTCGGGCTCGACGACGGCGACCGGCAGCTCGACGGAATTCATCCCAAGCTTCGCCCCGTCCTGCAAGAGATCGCGTGGGACGTGGTGACGGCCAATCCGATGTCGGGGGTGACGAAAGAGGGATTCGCGGATCCGCCGGTGCGGACGCGGGTCCTCAAATGAATATGCCCAACCGCGCCGTTTGTGAAAGGATAAAGGATAGCCCGGCCAATGGCACTTGCTGAACCATTTCCGAGCTGATGAGCGGCTGGTGAGTCGCGTGCTCCTGTCTCCCGGCCCGCACCAGGCCTTTCCCTGTCCGCCTGCCTTCCCCCTCTGGAGTGGCGTTTTTCTCGTGTCGGCGGGGAGTCTCTCCGAGTCCGGCGGCCTCACGGCTTTGTCGTGACCTCGCCCCCGGCACCGCTCAGAGGCTGTGGATGTCGATCGCGGGCAGCTCGTCGGGTGACGATTGAAAGACGTCGCGGTCGTCATGGACCTGCGCGAGCTCGCCCCAGTCGGTGGGCGGCCCGCGGGCGGGCGAGATCGGCGGAGGCTCGAGCGGTTCACCGAGGTGCGTGAGAATCGTCCGGATCGACCCAGGCTCGGTGATGAACGAGATGAGCCGGATGTCGCCGCCGCACGCCGGGCACTGCAGGGGAAACTCTTCCCCGACCCGCGCCATCAGTTTCGCCCACGCAATCCGGGAGGAGTCGTGCGAGCGGGGCTTGAAAAGAGCCCTGACACCTTTTCCGGGTCGTCCCGCCGCACGCCGTTGGCTTCCATCAGCTCCCGGAGCCGGACCGCGAGCTGCCCGCGTTCTGCCAGCTGATTCGCGGTGGCGGGCTGTCGTGACGGACCCATCCTGAAGCCGCGGAGGCCCACGCCCACCCGCACGCCTTCGGGAAAATCGGCTCCCTGCAGCAGCGGATCGAACACGGCCGTGACCCGGTGCTGCAGGGCGTTGGCCGTGGCGAGATCGCCCGCCTGCACCGCATCGTAGAGCGCCCGCGTGAGCTCGGGCAGCACGCCGCTCGTGGCGTTGGTGCCGCCGTGGCAGCCGACCAGCAGCATCGGCACGAGGGCCGCATCCCAGCCGGTCAAAAACAGAAAGTCGGGCCGCACCGGCTTCACCGCGGCGATGAGGCGGATCATGTGCGCGACGTCACCCGTCGAATCCTTGATCCCGATCACCCGCGGAAACTCCTCGGCCAGCCGCCGCACCGTGGCCACGTCGATCGGCGAGGCGAGGGCCGGAATGTTGTAGAGCGTGACGTCGATCGGGCTCTCGCGAACCACCTCCCGAAAATATGCATACACGCTCTCCGGCGAGAGCTTGTAGTAGAAGGGCGCCACGATCGCGACCGCCCTGGCGCCCGCCTCCAGGCAGTGCTCGCAGGCCCGGATCGTCTCGGCCACGTTGGCCTCGGCCGCCCCGGCCACCACAGGAACCCGCCCCGCGGCCGCCTGGCAGACCACGCTCATGATCCGCCGCCGCTCCTCGACGCTGAACCGCGTGAACTCGCCCGTCGAACCGTTGGGATAGAGGCCGTGCACGCCGCGGTCGATGAGCCAGGTGACATAGCGGGCGAGTTCCGCCTCGTCGATCCGCCCGTCGTCGACAGGCTGACCGGCGAAGGTCACGCTTCCCGCCAGCGGGAGCCGCCGGAGCGTCGAGCGGCGGCCACAGCCGGCCAGGAGCACGCCGGCGGCCGCCAGCCACATTACCGCCCGGCGAGTCGCCGCGCCGGCAAGGCCAGCGTCGGGTTGCTGCTATATGCCCCCATCGGGAAGGTTCCCTGACTGCTCTCATGCTGCGCCAAAGCCAGGCCGATCTGCCGCAGGTTGTTCGAGCACGACGACCTCCGGGCCGACCCGCGGGTCGACTGCACGGCCGGGAGCAGGAGCCCGATCAGGAGGCCGATGATCGCGATGACGGCCAACAGCTCGACGAGCGTGAAACCGCGGCGGTGTAGAAACGGCGTTGTGTTCATCTGGGTAGCCGTGGTGGTCTGGGCGACCGCGAACTACGGGAGCGCGACCGCCGCGACGTTGGTACACGCGATGCGAAGCGGGCGAAACCCAGTGGCGATGTTCATGACGACAACCCCCTCGGACCAAAACGTGCGAACGCTGGCGGGGCGTTCCACGCCACCTCGGGGAGATGATGGCTCCTGGCTCGCCTGCCCGCCATGGTCCGACAGGACAGGTGGCTGGAAGTTTTTTGGCCCTTTCAGTCCTTATTTTTCGGCCCGGACGGGGGCTCGGCCCGGAGGATGCCCAGATCGAAGGCCTTCGCCACGGCGGCCGTGCGGTCGGTCTCGCCGAACTTTTCCAGGATCGCCTTCACATGCCACTTCACCGTGCGCTCGGTGATCCCCAGCGCCCGGCCGATCTCGGGATTGGAGAGGCCGCGCCGCAGGAACAAAAGCACGCTGTATTCCCGCGCCGAGAGGGCCGCCGGACCGGCCGCCAACGCCATCCGCGACACGCCCTTGCAGATGCCCGTGGCGCCGGCGTGCACCTCCCGGATCACCGCCACGATCTCGGGAAAGGGCACCGTCTTCGTGAGGTAGCCGTTCGCTCCCGCGGCCAGCGCCCGCTCGGCGTCGGCCGGCGATTCCGATGATGTGAGCATCACGACCCGGCACGACGGCACCGCCTCCCGCAGCCGATCGAGCGTCCGTGGCCCGCCGATGCCCGGCATGCTGAGGTCGAGCAGGCAGACATCGGGCTTCTGCTCGCGGCAGAGCCGCAGCGCGGCCTCGCCGCTCCCCGCCTGCCCCACTACCGTGAGCCCCTCTTCGATCGAGAGCAGATTGGCCAAGCCGGCCCGGAGCACGGGATGATCGTCGATGAGCACGAGACGGATCGACCGGCGGCTGGTGAGCGTCATGATCATGCGATTGAACCATGCCCAGCCGATTCGGCGCCTGTCCGACCGGACAGGTCGCCGGCCGCGGCCGGCGCGACCGCCTCCACCGTCGTGCCTTCGCCAGGACGGCTCGTGATCGTGCACTCGCCGGCCACCGCAAGCATGCGGTCGATCATGCCCTCGATGCCGAAATGGCCGTGGAGGGCACCGGGCCGGTCGCTCATCCGGAAGCCCCGGCCGTCGTCCCGCACCGTCACCGTCACGGTGTCGTCGGAGCCGTAGTCGAGCGTCACGTCGATCCCCCCGGCCGCGGCGTGCCGCAGGGCGTTCGCCACCGCCTCCTGGGCCACGAGCAGCAGGTTGGCCCGCACCTCGGGCGCGACGGGCCGCTCGCGGCCGGCCACCGTGCAGCGGATCGGCGTCTCGCGGCCCTGCCGCAGGATCGCCAGCCGGGCCTCGAGCGCCGCCGCGAGCGAGGCCTCGTCGTCCGGCGGGGAATGGAGCGCCCAGACCGTGCCGCGGAGCTGATCGACGGCGTGATCGACCATCCGCTGCGCCACGTCGAGCCGGCTCTGCCCTTGCGCGCCCTGCCGGGCACCCTCGGCCTGGCAGACCTGCAGCTGGTAGCCGATGCCCGTGACCGTCTGGAGGACGGTGTCGTGGAGGTTGGCCGCCAGCCGGCTGCGCTCGCGGAGCGCCGCCTCGAACTCGACCGCCGACTCCCGCTGCACGCGCATCGTCTCGGCGAGGGCCACCGCCTGCTGCCGCACCCGGCGGCCGAGCAGCACCACGCCGCCGACGCTCGCCGCGAGCGCCGCCGTGGCGGCCGCCAGCACTGTCGCCAGCCGGCGGGGCGACCACCACGGGGCCGCCCTGACGACGGCGACGTCGGATGCATCGCGGGCAAGCACCGTGATACGCTCGAGCCGGGGGCCCTCGACGAGCTGGCCGGTGAGCCGACGGGCGTCGAGATCGAGCTGCAGGATGCCCGCCACCGCGACGGTGCTGCCCACCGTGAAACGGCCGGCATCGGCCGGCGCGGAAGAAGGCGGCACCGTGGCGAACCAGCGGCTGCCGGCCGACGAGAGCGTGGCGGTGCGCCCCGCCGGCCCGTTTTCGACGGCTTCGACGAGGCCCGAGCAGCGGACGAGCCGGCCGTCGTGGCTGCCGGGATAGGTGATCCATTGCTGGATCCGAAACTGCTCCGCGAGCCGCACGATGTCGGCCACATCGAGGTCTTCGGGCTTAGGCGGCTCTTCCACGCCGACCCGCCGGGCCACCGCGAACGCCAGGCCGGCGATGCTGCGGCGATTGTCGAGGACGCCCGCCACCTGGACGTGGTCGCCGGGGGCTAACGGCGGCTCCGCCGCCACCTTGCCGGTGGGGTCGGGGGCGAGCCGCACGCGGACGGCCGCCTTCGCATTCTGGAGAAACAAAAGCTCCGGCGAGGCGAACGACACGACGCCCTCGGTGCGGATGCGGCGGGCGGAGCGCGGCTGCGTGGAGTAGCGGGCAATCGCGTCGAGCGGCGTGATCTCGCCGGCGAACGGATCGGCGGGCGCGGGATCGACGATCTCGATGGCAGCGAGATTGGCTGCGAGCAGGGCAGGCGCGAGGAACTGGCCGTGGCTGTTGGCGAACGCGTCGACGAGCGCAACGGCGCGGATCTCGGCCTCGATCAACTGCACGGTGGGCGGATCGTTCGGCGCACGCTCGACTTCGAGCGTCAGCGACCGGCCTTCGACGTCGATCGACAGGGCCCAGCGATTCCACGGCTGCTCCACGAAGCCCTGCACCACGCCCTGCACGATCACCCGCCGGCCGATGTCGAGGCCGCGGAGCAGCCGGCCGAGGTCCGCCGGCTCGGGCGGCGGCACCGGCCGCCGGCCGACGATGCGGGCGCGGCCCCGGCCGATCAGGGGCGCGTAGCCACCGGCGACGACGCTGCCCGCGATCTCCACCTCGTCACCCAGTTCGGGCTTGCGGGACGGGCCGGCATCATCGGCGGCCACGCTTCCCGCGACATAGATCGCCGCGTCTTCATCCTCGACCACGAACCAGTCCTCGTGCGTCCAGGTCACCACGCCGCGGACGACGGCAAGCGGCTCGGCGGCGATCTCGGCGGGGGAGAGCGCGAGCACCTCGGCGATCGAGCCCAGCGGCTCCCGCGGCGCAGCGGCGGGCGCGGGACCGACGGACCATGCCAATGCGATCGCGGCGATCGCGGCCCGTGCCGTGTTCGGTGACCATGCTCCAGATGTCCGCATGCTTCAAGTGTAATCGGCTGCGGCGAGTCGAGCCCCCGGGCGTGCGAAAACGGCTCAGCGGCCCGGCCAGATGGCGGCCAGCGCCAGCGTCGCGGCGAGGCCCACGCACCCCTCGATCGCTCAGGGCGCCGGCTGCACTGGCGGTGGCACGACCCTGGCGACGCGAAACCCGACGTCGTGATAGCGCTTGGCCGGGCCCGCGCTCGAGCGGCTGGGCGCGAGCATTTTTTCATGGCTGCCAAACGTGCTGCCGCCACGCATCATGCGCTGTGTGTCGAAGACGGTCGCCTCGACCCACTCCCAGGCGTTACCCCCCTGGTCGAGCGTGCCGTAGTGACTCGCCGAACCGGGGAAGCTGCCGACCCACGACAGTCCGTGGTGGTCTTGATCGTTCACCATGTAGTTGGCCTGGTTGGGGGCGGTGTCGCCCGCCTTGCCCGGGGCTGGCTTGGCGTCGCTGTTGGTGGGGTAACGCCAGTAGTGGCCCGCCGGCCCGCCGGCCGCATGGGGCTGGTGGTAGGCGGCCTTGTACCACTCGTTTTCGTCCGGGATCCACGCGACCGCCTGCGGCGATCGGGCGGCGAGGCCGCCTCCGGCGGCCAGGTCGTAGGCCCCGGTTTCGGTGACCGCCGCCGGGTCGGCGGCCGCGCCGCCCGCCAGCGTGTGGTGGAGCCAGTTTGCAAACCGCATGGCGTCGAGGAACGAGACGTTCACGACCGGGGTTTGCTTGTGTGCTTCCCGCGGCGCGTACTTGAAGGAGCCCGCCTCGCCCGTCCGATCGATCCACTGGCCGCTGTTCCACAGGCCGTGCGGATCGGTGGCGGCGACGGCCGAGAGGAAGGCGGCATACTGGCCGTGCGTCACCTCGTGCTTCGAGATCTGGAACACCCCGGCCACGGCGCCGCGGCCGGTCGTGGCGTCGGGCGGGTTGCCGGGATCACCGACGGTGACCCACTCGATGTCGAGGCCTTGCGCCGCGGCCGCATCCGGCTGGGCGGGGGCGGCCGGCTTGGCGGGTGCCGGCTCGAGGGGGCCGAACGTCACGTCGTCGAAGTAGCCGTGCACCACGGTCTTCGCCTGGCTGTCGAGGCCGAGGCCCACGCCCGTCTTGGGCTCGTTGCCCGCGAGCGTGGTGTAGGTGAGCACCTCGCGGCCGTCGAGCAAGACTCGCTGCTCCCGGCCCCGCACCTCCATCACGAGGTCGTGCCAGACGTCCTCGGCGATCGCGAGCGAAGCCACCTTCGCGTCGTGGATGAACCTGCGGTTCCAGCCCCCCTCGGCCTTGAGCTTCGCCGCCTCCGGACTGTCCTTGGGATGGAGCGTCGTATTGTCGATCGCCGAGATGCCGGTGGGCCGGATGTGGAGGCCGACCACGAAGAAGTCCCTTTCCAGGAGCGGGTGGTAACCCCGCAGGTCGACCGACGTGACCCCGTTCGGCGGCAGCTTGAACCGCAGCGCGACCCGCACGTCGGTGCCCGCCGCCTTGCGCACGATCCCGGAGCCGTGCAGGTTCGGCTGGTTGTTGCCCCGCAGTTCCTGGTTCACGATCTCCCAATAGCGCGGCCGCTGCTCCCGGGTGGTAGTGACGCCCCCTTCCGGCAGGTAGCCGTAGTAGCTCCAGTGGCGGTCGAGCGTCTCTTCAGTGTCGAACGTCTCTGTCCAGGCGGTGAGCGCTGCCGCGTCGTCGGCCGTGGCATGAACGACGGGCACGAGCGCGGCGGCGACGAGCAGGACGCCGTGAAACAAACGACGGGGGATCGCGAGCGGCACGATATTTCTCCAGAGGATGGGCATCAGGCGACCTCGAATCCGGCGAGGGTTTCGGTGGAACTCGTGCCGAACCTGGGCACCGTCACTCCCATCTCGTGCAAAATCTGCACCCAGAGGTTGCAGAGCGGAGGCGGGTTCTTCGGGTCGTGGGCCAAGTGGCTCCCGTGCTTGAACCGCCCCCCCGCCACGAGGATCGGCAGGTTCGTGGCGTCGTGGCTCGACGCGTTGCCCATCGCCGCGCCCATCAGCGCGATCGTGTTGTCGAGCAGCCGTCCGCCTTTCTCGGGCGACTCCTTGAGCCGGCCCAGGAACGTGCCCCACTGCGCGAGCAGGTCGTGCTCGAGCACCGCGAGCTTCTCGATCTTGCCCGCGTCCTGCCCGTGGTGGGAGAGGTCGTGGTAGGCGAACGACGCCCCGGGCTGCGAAGGAGTCTTCGCCGTGCCCACGAAGTAGAGCGTCACGATCCGCGTGAGGTCGGTCTGCACGGCCAGCCGGGCCACGTCGAGCATCAGCCCGAACTTCACGGTGTCTTCCCCCGGGCCAGGATCCTTGATCGGCGGTCCCTCGGGCTTCGGCTTGGGGAGCCGGGCGTAGTCTTCCATTCGCACCATCCGCGTTTCCAGATCGCGGACGCTCGTGAAGTATTGGTCGAGCTTGTCGCGGTCGCCCGCCCCGACGTCGCGCCGGAGCCTGTCGGCCTCGCCGGCCACCCGGTCGAGGATCGACCGGCCCTGCTGCACCCGCCGCACCTCCGCCGCCACCTCTTCCGGGGTGCCGTCGATGAAGAGCTTCGCGTAGGCCCGCGCGGCGCTCGTCTCCGGCGGGATCGCCACGCCGCTCTTGGTATAGCTGCAGCTGTAGCTGGAACTCGTCGAGAAGTTGAGCGACGGGTAGCGGGTGTCGCGGCCGACGGTCTCGGCGGCCAATTGGTCGAGCGAGATCGTGTTGCGGAATGACGGCGCGATCGGGTGCGGGGCCCCGGTGAAGAACGACTTGTCGGAGGCGTGCTGGTCGCGGACCTCCGGGTGGTTGAGCCCCGAGATGATCGTGAAGTCGCTGCGGTGCGGCTCGAGCACCTCGAGGTAGCGGGTGGGCTTGTAGTCGGGGCCCGTCTCCTGCGGAAACAGATAGGGGGCGTGGAAGCTGAAGTAGTTCAAGATCCCGATGAACCGCACGGGCGGCGGCGCCTCGGCGGCGAGCGCCGGCTGCATCGCGTCGAGCAGGGGCAGCGCGAGCGCCACGCCCGTGCCCTTGAGCAGGGTTCGCCGCGGGATCGCCCGCTTGGTCACCACGCCGAATCGTTCGATCGCGCTCATGTCACGGGTCTCCTCGTACGAGTGGCATCGAATTCGCCGTATCCCCGGGCTTCCGCCCGGGGCTTGTTGGGCAACCGACAAGAAGCCCGGAGCGGAAGCGACGGGATCAGGGTCGGAGCGTGTGTCATTTGTGGGTAAACAATCGGCTCTGCACCACTTCCTCGAGCAGGCTGCGCACGCCGTAGCCGCCCGCCTCGGTGCGGTCGAGGATCTCCTCCACGACCTCCCGATCGGCAAACTCGACCTCCGCGCCGGTCAACTGCGCGACGAACTTGCCGACGAGGGCCCGGGCCACCTGCCGCTTGTCTTCGAGCACGAGCGTCTTGAAGCCGTCGATGTCGGCGAACTTGCGGCCGTCGGCGAGCGCATACGACGGATCCACGACCGGGCCCGGCACGTAGTGGCGAATGTCGGTGCCGGCGACGTGCACCACCTTATCGGCGGCCGCCGGCGGCAAGGCCCGGTAGTGGGTCCGCCAGCGGCCCGTGACGTCGAAGGTTTCGAGGGCGAAGCCCGGCGGGTCGAGCTTGGCGTGGCAGGCCGCGCAGGCGGCTTGGTCGCGGTGGCGGGCGAGCTGCTCGCGGATCGTCGTCGCGCCCCGGATGTCGGGCTCCACGGCCGGCACATCCTTCGGCGGCAACTCAGGCTCGATGCCGAGGAACCGCTCGAGCACGAAGGCGCCACGGATCACCGGAGAGGTGGTCGTGCCGTTGGCCGACACCTTGAGCACGGCTCCCTGCGTGAGAAACCCGCCGCGGTGGGAGCCCGCGGGCAACTCGACGCGGCGGATCTGTGGCCCCTTCACGCCCGGAATCCCGTAGTGCTCGGCCAGGCGTTCGTTGAGCATCGCGAAGTCGGAATCGATGATCGAGCCGGCGGGGAGATCGCCGGCGAGCAGTTCATCGAAGAAGGCCCGCGACTCGGCGAGCATCGACTGCTGCAGATACTCCTCGAACTCCGGATAGAGCTTCGTGTCGGGCTGCGTGAAGTCGATGTCGCGGAGCTTGAGCCAGTTGTCGAGCAGGTTGACGGTGAACCGTTTCCCGCGTCGCGGATCGTTGATCAGCCGCCGCGTCTGCGCCACGAGCACCGCAGGGTCGCGGAGCTTGCCCGCCGCCGCGAGCGACGTGAGTTCCTCGTCCGGGGCTGTCGACCAGAAGCCGTAGGAGAGCCGGGAGGCCAGCGCGTGGTCGTCGAGCGGCCCGGGCTTTTCGCTGCGAAACAAAAACTGCGGCGAAGAGAGGGCGAGCGTGTAGGCCGCCCGCAGCGCCTCGTCGAACCGCGCTCCCTTGCCCAGTTCATCGCGGACGAGCGCCACGTGCGTCTCGACCTCGGCGTCGCTCACCGGCCGGCGAAACGCCCGCGGCAGAAACCCGGCCAGCAGCCGCCGCGCATCCTGCTCGGGGTCGGGCGACACGACGCGCAGGTCCTTCGCCGGCTGCTTCGGATCGGCCGGTTCGAGCGACAAGTCGCCGTAGAGGAGCCGATGGCCCCGCGGCGGCCACTCCTCCGCGAGCGGGCCGGTGATCTCCACCCACTCCACGACGGCGCAGATGCCAGTCACCATGGCCCGCTCGTCGGGCTCCTCGGGCACGGCGCGGTAGGGGGAGAGCCAGAGCGTCTTGCCCTTGGGCACTCTCGCCACGTATTCGAACTCGCGAAACTCCGTGGGGCTGATCTCCATGTAGGTCCGATCGGAGACGACGGTCCTGCCCGGCCACACGGCGACGCCCGCCTGGAGGATGATCCGTCGGTCGGGCCGCGTGGCATCGCCGGCGGGAGCGTTGGGTCCTGTTTTGTCGATCATCGCCCGGACGCGAAAGCGAAAGCGATAGCGGGCGTCGGGCACCGGCGGCGCCCAGGAGCCGAGTTCGCCGAGCGGGCCATTGATGCCGTTCCAGCGGATCGCGACCAGGCCCTCGGGCGACTGCGTCCACTGGTTGAAGTTGAAGCCCGGCGAGTTCCACTCGTGCCAGGTTTCGGAATAGTCGGTGCGGATCGTGCTGGTCTCGGGCCGCGGCGTGGTCACGGTCGCCTCGGCGAGCGCCAGCGACGCCGCCTCGAGATAGCGCTCGAGGTGCACCGGCGAGAGTTCGAGCGCCTCGCCGATCGTATCGAAGCCGCCGGCCGTGCCGTCCTCGGGCAGGAGGTCGGCGAGCGGCGTGTCGATGCCCAGAAAATCGTGGATCGTCGTCACGTATTCGGTGCGGTTGAGCCGGCGCTGCACCGTGCGGCCGGCGTGGGCCTGATGTGCCCGGCCCGCCGCCGTGAGCCCGCCGGCCAGCGTGTCGAGAAACGCGGCGCGCAGCTCGGGCGCCGGCCGGTCCTCGTCGGGCGGCGGCATCTCGCCGCGGGCCACGCGGTCATACACCTTCGCCCACCGCGTGAGGCTTGCCGCGTCGTCGGCCTGCCAGCGGAGCGCCGTCGCGTCGAAGCCGCCCTCCTTCGAATCGGCGTCGTGGCAGGCGATGCAATGCCGCTCGAGGAACGCCTGCCGCACGGCGGCGCCGGGGTCGGGGGCGGCCTCGCCCCGGGCCGCGACGGGCACGAGCCACCAGGCCGCGAAAAGGAAAAGGAAAAGAAGGAAAAGGTGACAGCCACCAAAACTGGGTAAGCAGTCAAGTTGCCCAAATTTGGTGACTGTCCCCTTTTTTTTCATGGTCCGGATCAGGCCAGGAGTTCGGGGATCACGCGGGCGTGGGTCACTTCGTGGTCGGTCAGGCTCTCCGGCCGGCCGTCGTGCTCGACGGTGAGTTCCCGGTGGTCGATGCCCAGTAGGTGGAGCAGCGTGGCGTGGAGGTCGTGGAACCGCATGATCCCGTCGACCGCATGGTTGCCGAACTCGTCGGTCGCGCCATGCACGGAGCCGCGCTTGAAGCCACCTCCGGCCACCCAGATCGAGAAGCCCCAGCGGCTATGATCGCGGCCATCCGACCCCTCGGAGAGGAACGTGCGGCCAAACTCCCCCATCCAGAGCACGATCGTCGAGTCGAGCAGGCCGCGGTCCTTGAGATCGGTGATGAGCGCCGCCGAGGGCTGGTCGACCATTCCCGACACCCGTCGGGTCTCCGCCACGTTTTTCGAGTGCGTGTCCCAGGGCTGCCCGGCGTGGTAGATGCTCACGTACCGCACGCCCCGCTCGATCAGCCGCCGCGCCATGAGCACCCGCTTGCCGTAGCTCGCCGTGGCCGGGTTGTCGAGCCCGTAGAGCGCTCGCGTGGCCGCCGTCTCCTGCGAGAGGTCGGTGGCCTCCGGCGTGCTCGTCTGCATGCGGGCGGCCATCTCGAAGTTGGCGATCCGGGCCGCGAGGTCGGTGTTGTCGGGGAAGCGTTCGAGGTGCCGCCGATTGAACGCCGCCAGGTGCCGCAGCTGGTTCTCGCGGGCCGCCGCCGGCACGTCGGGGGGCGTCTCGAGGTTGAGCACCGCCGGGCCCTTCGCCCGGAACATCGTTCCCTGGTAGCGGGCCGGCAGCCAGCCGTTCGACCAGTTGAGCGTGCCCGACGTCGGTGGCCCGTCGGGGTCGGGCAGCACGACGTAGGCGGGCAGGTTGTCGTTGAGCGAGCCGAGCCCGTATTCGATCCACGAGCCCACCGTCGGCCGTCCGAGGAGGATCGAGCTGCCGCCGCCCCAGAGTCGCAGCGCCGCGCCGTGGCAGGGCGTGTCGGTCTGCATCGAGCGGATGAGCGTGATCTCGTCGACGATCTTCGCGGTGTGGGGCAGGCACTCGGAGAGCTCGATCCCCGCCTCGCCGTGCTTGCGGAACTCGAACGGCGTGCCCAGGATCGCGCCCGGGCGGTTCATGATCGCGTCGACCTTCGCCGGGCCACTGTACTTCTGGCCGTTCAGCCGGTTGAGCACGGGCTTGGGATCGAAGAGATCCATCTGGCTCGGGCCGCCGTTCTGGAAGAGGCAGATCACCCGGTCGGCCCGGGCCGGAATCCGCCACGGGGCCGCGGTGCCGCCCACCGACGCGACGGCCCGTTCCGCCCGGAGCAGGTCGGCCGCGGCGAGCATCCCGGTGATGCCCATGGCCGAGCGACCCACGAACGCGCGGCGGTTCAGCCGGTCGGCGTGGGTGGTGTCCATGATCGTGTCACTCCGGGGCGAGAGTTGGGGCGGGGTCAGTCAATGTAGAGAAACGCATTGCTGAGAAACATGATCTGGCAGAGGTCGACAAGCGCGCGGCGCGGCGCGTCGGCGGCCGGGGCATAGGCCGCGGCCTGCTCCCGCAGAAACGCCACGGCCTCCGCGCGGTCGGCCGGGGCCGGCTCACGGGCGGTGCAGAGGGCGAACGCGAGGTCGATGCGGGCCTCGTCGGCGGAGGCTGCGGCGGTCAACCGGTCGGCCAGGGCCGCGGCACGCCCCCGGGCGAATCCCGAGTTGAGCTGGGCGAGCGACTGCAGTGCCACCGTCGAGCGGGGCCGGTCGGTGCACGTGGCCTCGATGGAGGGGAGGTCGAATACCTGCAGGAACGTGGGGAGCACGTTCCGCCGCCGCTGCACGTAGAGCGTCCGCCGCCGCGGCCCGGGCGGCTCGATCGGCTCCACCTCCCCCTTGGGCCCGTCGCTGTTGAAGCCCTTGAGCAAGACCGGGGGGCCCCCGCGCGTGTCGTCGAGTTCACCGCTCGCCGCCAGCATCGCGTCGCGGACCGACTCCGCGTCGAGCCGCTGCACGGGAAACCGCCACACGAGCCGGTTGGTGGGATCGGCCGCGAGCCCCGCCGCGTGCGGCGCGCTCGATTGCCGGAAGGCCGTCGAAGAGAGCACCAGCCGCAGCATGTGCTTGAGGCTCCAGCCCGACCGCACGAACTCGGCCGCGAGAAACTCGAGCAGCTCCGGGTGCGAAGGCTCCACGCCGCTGAGGCCGAAGTTTTCCGGCGTCGTCGACAGGCCGGTGCCGAAGCAGTGCAGCCAGATCCAGTTGGCCCGCACGCGGGCCGCGAGCGCCTGCGGCCGCGAGCCGGGCTCGAGCAGCCACTCGGCGAGCGCCAGCCGCCGGCCCGTCGACCTGCCCCCTGCCGGCGGCACCACCGTGAACGGGTTGTCGGGGTCTTCGAGCACCGCGAGGCCGGCGGGCGAGACCTCCTCGCCATGCTCGCCGTAGAGGCCGCGCTTGAGCAGATGCACCGGCGGCGGCTCGGGCCCGCCGTCGGTCACCCAGGCAAGCTCGATGCCGGGGGGCGTGGCCAGTTCCTTCTCGAGCCCCGCCGTGAGCGTGCGATGCTCCCGCGTGGTCGTGGCGAACGTTCGGGCCCGCTCGACGGCCTCGGGATCGTCGCCCGCCGCGAGATCGCCCTCCGTCACGATCACGTCGGCCACGACGAACGATTCGTCATTGGCGTAGCGGAACGCGAACGCCCCGTCGGGCAGGTCGGCGGCGGTGAGCTCGAGCGGCGGCCCGTCGGGCACGTCGTCGACGAGATGCACGAGGTGATACACGCCGCCGCCGGCATTCGTCACCCGCACGCCGTACCGCCGGCCCGGCTCGAGCGGCTGCGTGCCGAGCGGTGCCGCCGGCCCGCCGCCGGGGTGGCCGCGGTGGACCCGCGCCGACCCCTCGATGCTCTCCTCGACGAGCAGGCTGCCCCCGGCGCCGGCCCTTCGCCCGCCGAAGTCGTGGGCGCCGAGGTGATAGCCCACGTGCGGGGCCGGGGGGCTCATGTCGCCGGGGCCCGGCAGCTTGAGCGTGGTGTCGACGAGGAGAAACGACGCCTGGATCGACCGCCCCACGGCATCGGGCGTCCAGTCGAACCGCTGCTGCGTGCACAGCCAGCTCTCCTCGCTCATCCCCACCACGATCCGCAGGTGCGTGCCGCGTCGATCGGCGGAGTGGCGATTGGGCACGGCATTGGCCAGGAGCACGGCCAGGTCGGGGGTCGTGTCGCCGGGCGCGGCGTCGCTCCACAGGTCGGCCACCGGCCGCGTGCCGTCGTCGACGAACCGCAGCTCGCCCCGGTAGGCCGGCGGCGGGGCGTGCCGCTCCACGGCCACGTTGGCCGCCACATAGCCGCGGTTCGGATAGCGGTAGAGCGCGAAGGGCGCGGTGGGCAGGTCGGCATGGTCGAGCACGAGCGGCTCGCCGTCGACCGCATGGTCGACGAGGTGTTCGATGCGGCATTTTCCGGCGCCGAGGTTGGTGACCCGCACGCCGTAGCTGCCCCCGGCCCGATAGACGCTTTTGCCCAGGTCGCCGAGCGATTCAAACCGCCCCTTCGGATCGGCGGTGTTCCGCAGCCGATAGGCCCGCGGCCCGCCCACCGGCCGCCCCTCGACGTAGACGTTGCCGCTCTTCTGCTCCGGCTCGCAGCCCCGCACGTCGGCGGCGGCCAGCACGTAGGCGAACGCCGCGCTGGCCTTGTCGGCGGCGCCGATCCGGTCGGCGACCAGGTCGAACGTCACCTGCACCGCGCCGCCCACCTCCGGATCGATCCATGCGATCGGCGGCGTGGCCAGCCACGACTCGACGTCGGCGGCGACGGTGAGCCCCGCGGCGTCGCGGGTGGCCGCGGGAGATGCCTCCGGGGCCGCGGTCCAGATGGTGCCCGTGGCCGCTGGATCGGTGCCGGCGTCGCGGAAGACCTCGGCGCCGCGCGGCCGATGCTCGGCCAGCCAAGCCCGGCGGTCGGCCCGCGCCGCCGCCAGCCGGGCCTCGAGCTCGGGCTTTTTCGCCTCCCAGGCCGCCTGCTCGGCGGCCGTGGCCGCGCGGAGAACGCGGTCTTTCGGGAGGACCCACTTTTCGACGTTGTAGGCCGGATAGAGGATCGCCTGCGCCTGGTAATACTCGCGCTGCGTGATCGGCTCGAACTTGTGGTCGTGGCACCGCGCGCACTTGATCGACAGGCCGAGGAGCGACGTGTAGACCACCTGTTCGACCCCCTCGAGGGCCGCATAGCGGTCGATCCGCATGGCCTCGGGGCTCGCGGCGCTCGTGTCGGTGCCGTCGGGCGCGTTGCGGAGGAAGTGCGTGGCCAGGAGCAGCTCCCGCTGTTCTGGCGTGACGGTGTCGCCCGGCGCCACGCCGGCCAGCTCGTCGCCGGCGAGCTGCTCGCGGATGAAGCGGTCGAACGGCTTGTCGGCGTTGATCGAGGCCACCACGTAGTCGCGATACCGCCAGGCGTGGGGCCGGTCGGTCTCCTGGCCGAAGTAGCCGTTGGTGTCGGCGTAGCCGGCGGCGTCGAGCCAGTGCTTGCCCCAGTGCTCGCCGAACCGCGGCGACGCCAGCAGCCGGTCGACGAGCCGCTCGTAGGCGTCGGTCGCGGGGTCGGCCACGAACGCCGCCACCTCCTCGGGCGCGGGCGGCAGGCCGGTGAGCAGGAACGAGGCCCGGCGGATGAGCGCGGCCCGGTCGGCGTCGGCCGAGAGCGCGAGGCCGCGCTCCGCGAGGGCCGCCTGCAGGTGGGCGTCGATCGGGGTGCGGACGCCGTTCGCCGGGCGGCCGTCGGCCGCCGGCGCTGCATTGCCCGCCGCCGGCACCTCCGGCACCGGGGGCATCCGGAGCGGGGCGAAGGCCCAGTGGCCGTCTCCTGGCGCGGCCGCTTCGGTGAGCCCGGGCGCGCCGGCGGTGAGCCAGCTGCGGAGCGTCTCCTGCTCGGCCGGCGGCAGCGGTCGATCGGGGGGCATTTCGCCCGCGCTCACCCGCTGCCAGAGCAGGCTCTCATCGGCTGTCGCGGCCACGGGAGGCCCGCTCTCGCCGCCGCGGAGGATCGCGGCCGCACGGCTCAGATCGAGGCCCCCCTCCGGCTCGTTGGGGCCGTGGCACCGCACGCACCGGGCCTTGAGAAGCGGCTGGACCGCATCCTTATACAATGGAGCCGCGGCTGCGGGAGCTGCGGGCGGGGAGGCAGGTTGAAAGGCCGGGGCATCCGCGCGCAGGCCCGTCGCCGTGGCCATGGCGGCCAGCATCACGGCGGCGGGCAGAAGCGGAAATTGCCGGTTCACGTCGGTGGTCCTCCTCGGCTCTCTTCGGCACATCCACGGGAATCCTCCCGCGGCGGGACGGGGTTCCGTCAAGGCTCTCGGCTATCGTCAACCCTAGGCCGCTTGCGGGCCTGCCACCATGGTCCGACCGGACAGGTGGCGGGCGGCGTGGAGCTCAGGGCCGCCGCACAGGCGTAGCCGGCTCCAGACGGGGCCAGGCACCTGTTCCCGCGGAACACGGGCCAGTTCCCGGGGCTGACCCCTTCCCGGTTTTTGTACCAGTGCTCATGAGAGATCTGGGGAACATGACGCCGCCCCCAACTTGGGTCCACCCGAGGTGTTAGCCATGCAGGGCCTGACACCCTCCCGCAATCCTGACCCAGGTCTTGTGAGAGAATCCTCGTGCCCCGGCTGGGGCTTGAAAGGGTTCTCGGATGAAAAAGCGACGCAGTGCAGAGCAGATCGTGGGCTTGCTTCGGCAGGCTGACGTTGACCTTGGAAAGGGCATGAACGTGCCCGATGTCTGCCGACGGCTGGGCATCAGCCAGCAGACGTACTACCGCTGGCGGACGAAGTACGGCGGGATTGCGCTCGCAGGATCGATCGAGAACACCTTGAAACGGACCGGGATGCCGTCTCGCTCGGCCAGTTCGGCCAGACAGATGAGCATGCTCGAGCCCACGGCCCCGAGGCCGAAGAACACGATCGTGAGCGGCGGATTCGACTGTTTGCCTACGATTTTGGCCATTCGGTGATCGTAGTCGGTTCGCCGGGGTGCAACGCACCGGAAAACTCGATGGCTCCCATCACTTCTCTCGACGATCCGGCACTCATCCGCCGAGCGAAGCGGGGCATGAAAAACGCCGCCGCTCGCGATTCATTCGCCCTGTACACCCGGATAGAGCCCGCTTGTGGCCCACGCAGCGGCCGTGCGGGAGCCGATTTGGGGCGGTGGGCAGTGAGCGGGGGCGTACGAAGTGTCACCGACCGCGACGCGGATCGGCGACAGGCTCGTCGTGACCGGAATCGCGCGCTGCGGTTTTCAGAGCGTGACGCGAGGCCGTCTCTCATCCACTGCGGCTCAAGCCAGCTTGGCATAGGCCGGCGTGTAGACATGGGAGCGGATCAGGGCCTCCATGTCCGCAGGACGCTCGACACCCGCAAGGCCGCTGTCAAAGACGAGCTTCGCCACGCGCGCCGCCGTCTTGATCTCGGTCTCGAGGATGTCGGCCTGCAAGGGATAGAGCAGCCCCTGCTCGAGCAACTCGGGCGGCACCTGGTCGGCCACGGCCTTGGCCGCCTCGATGAACATGTCGTCGCTGACGCGTTTGGCCTCGGTGGCATAGATCGCCATGGCGACGGCCGGAAAGATGTAGAAGTTGTTGGCCTGCCCGGGAATGAAGGTCTGGCCCTTGAACCGCACCGGCGAGAACGGCACGCCCGCCGCGTAGATCGCCTTGCCGTTCGACCATGTGTAGGCCTGCTCGGGCGTGCACTCGGCGCAACTCGTGGGATTCGACAGCGCGAGAATGATCGGCCGATCGTTGATCCGGCTCATGGCCTCGACCACGTCCTTGGTGAAGGCCCCCCCGATCGTGCTGACTCCGATGATGGTGGTCGGCTTGATGCTCTCGACCGCCGCGACGAAATCGCGCGTGGGCGCGTGCTTGTGCGCGTACGGCCGTTGGAAATCGACGAGGTCGGTGCGCGTCGATTCGAGCAGTCCGTTGACATCGAACATGGAGACCCGAGACCGTGCCTCTTCGAGCGACACTCCCTGCTCGACGAGCGCTGAGCAGAGCAGATTCGCCAGGCCGATCCCCGCGGATCCGGCCCCGAGAAACAGGTATCTCTCGTCCTTCAGCCGGGAGCCTTTGAGCTTCGTTGCATTGATCATGCCGGCCAGCGTGATGCCGGCGGTGCCCTGCACGTCGTCGTTGTAGACGCAGTACTTCTCTCGGTAGCGCTCGAGGAGATGAACGGCATCGACACCGGTCCAGTCCTCGAAATGGATGCAGCACTTCGGGAACACCTCCTGCACCGCGTCCATGAACTCATCGACGAAAGAATAAAGATCCTCGGTCGATGGGCGGCGCTCGCGGAGCCCGAGGTAGAGCGGGTCGTTGAGGCATTGTTCGTTGTTCGTGCCGGCGTCGAGATACATCGGCATGAGGATCTGCGGCGGAACGGCCGCTGCCGCGGTGTAGAGCTGGAGCTTTCCGATCGGTATGCCCATGCCGTTGGCACCGAGATCGCCGAGGCCGAGGATGCGTCCGCCATCGGTCACGCAGATGAATCGCACGTCTTTCTGCGGCCAGTTGCGCAGGACCTCCCTCACATGGCCGCGCCGTTTGATCGAGAGATACATGCCGCGCGGGCCGCGGAAGATGTGCCCGAACTTCAGGCAGGCCTCGCCGATCGTCGGATCGTAGACGATCGGCAGGAACCTCGCGGGATCCGACATGAGCGTGCGGTAGAAGAGCGTCTCGTTGTGGTCGAGCAGATTGACCAGATAGATGTAACGCTCGAGGTCCGTGGTCTTGTGGCCGAGTTGCAGCATCACGCGAGTGAGCTGGAGGTCCTCGGTCTCCGTCTTGTCGGGCACGAGGCCGACGAGTCCGAGGGCCTGGCGTTCGGCCTCGGTGAAGGCGGTCGACTTGTTGAGGGCCGGATCGTGAAGAAGCTCACTGCCGCGTTTGTCAGAGCCGGTGCCCATGTCCTCAGGGTTCCTTGGTGTTGTGCTGGTTCACGCCGTCGCCGCCTGCGGCGGGACCATCTTGGTCGCACTGACGACACCGTCGCATTGGCCGTCAGTCAGCGACGGAGACCGCCTCACCGCCAGCCCGTGACCCGAGTGCCGCCCAGACCCCGGCATCGGTGTCCGACGAGAACGGACGCACGGTGCCGTCCATCATGGCGGCGTTCACCATGCCGACGTGATAGCTCCTCGAGGTGACCACGGCATACGTCGGCGTCGTATCGGTGGCGTTTTCGCGGACGGTGGTCACATCGATGTCGTACGTCTGCCCGTCGCGCTGTTCCACGACCGCGGTGTTCGGCGGAAACGTCGTCGTGAATCCGGCATGAATCGTCCGGCCACAGACCCACTCGGTGTGCCCGAACTCGCGGTCCCACGCCCCACCCCCGAGGACGCTCCGCACAGCGATCGGGGTCGTCGGCGCCGCAGGCGATGAAGGCTGGCTCGAATCGTGATACCGGGGTGTGAACGCTTTGACCTCCGCCACGGCGAGCGTCTTGCTGAGGCCATCGGCAAACGCTCCGTGGCGCAGCCGACTGTCGAGCCCGAACGCACCTCCACCATCGGCCTTCGTTCTCGGGTCATGGACGAGGAAGTGGCCGTTGTTGGTCCCGTACGACAGGGGGTAGTGTTCCGCCACCCCGGTCGCACGGTTCAACCGGGGACGATTGTTGACGTCACTCGGGCAGAGGAGGACATCGACCTTGAGCGTGGCGACGGATCCGGATGGAAAGATCGCCGTGGACTGCTCGCCGTACGGCTTCGTGAAATCGATTTTGCCGAACACGTTGCCCTCCTCCAGAAAAGGGAGCACGAGGGCTTGGAAGGACCAGGGGGCCTTGCCGACGACCATGCCGGTCGTCGAGCCAGCGGGTGGAAAGAAGCGTCGAGCACCCTCGAAGTTGTGCATGGCCAGCCCCAACTGTCGCAGATTGTTTTGACAGGCCGAGCGGCGGGCTGCCTCGCGGGCACTTTGCACGGCCGGCAGAAGCAGGCCGACGAGGACTCCGATGATCGCGATCACGACCAACAACTCGACCAACGTGAACGCCTTCGGCAGCGCAGCCGAACGGACTCTCCCCCTCGACTCGCGAG
>Ga0164293_10000727_pt1 | contig 26960 bp, 22 predicted proteins | sample GEODES118metaG_FD_111487 | JGI IMG/M metagenome (GOLD analysis project Ga0164293, IMG submission 111487) | Eutrophic lake water microbial communities from Lake Mendota, Wisconsin, USA - GEODES118 metaG | ecosystem: Environmental > Aquatic > Freshwater > Lake | place: USA: Lake Mendota...
ACTTTTCAGCCGAAAATATTTCGTTTGAAAATGAAAAAAACCACAAACCTTGGACATTCAAACCTTGTCTATTATTCCATTCGGACACTTTTCAGCCGAAAATATTCCGTTTAAAAACGAGAGAAAACTACAAACCTTGCCATTCAAACCATGTCTATTATTCTGTTCGGACACTTTTCACCCGAAAATATTTCGTTTAAAAATGAAAAAAACTACAAACCTTGCCATTCAAACCTTGTCTATTATTCCGTTCGAACACTTTTCAGCCGAAAATATTTCGTTTAAAAATGAATAAAAATCAATAAAAATGAAGAATTCAAACCTTGCCATTCAAACCATGTCTATTATTATGTTCGGACACTTTTCAGCCGAAAATATTTCGTTTAAAAATGAATAAAAATGAATAAATCCAGAATCCAAACCTTGCCGTTCAAACCTTGTCGATTCATTCGTTCGGACACTTTTCGGCCGAAAATATTTCGTTTAAAAATCAATAAAAATCAATAAAAATCAAGAATCCAAACCTTGGACATTCAACCACTGAGTAAAGTCCGTTCGGACACTTTTCGCTCGAAAATATTTCGTTTAAAAATGAAAAATGTGAGCATAACCAGTCTTATTATTTACTACCATACCCCAAAAGTAGGAAGGTCAGTCACAGGCCTCAAAAGTAGTAAAATCTGCTACTTTTGAAAATGTCCCAATAAATGTCCAAAACGCCATTTGCGCCGGAGATTTTAAAACACATTTTTTCGCGATTTTCAACTTTATCGTCACAATTTTTTCGACGGTCGACAAAATTTGTGACTGTAATTTTTTAAACGGCCCATCCGCGTCCAACCGGCCGTTTTAAAATATGGACATTTATATATACAAAAACGGACATTACTAGTTTAGGTGATCATTGTAGCACCTATAGCAATTTCAATAAGAAGTTTTCAGACCACCGCCATTTTTATCGTCACATTTATCGTCAGGTGATAAACATCACATGCCAAAAGAGCAGCTCTACCACTGTGAAAAGTGTGACTATACTACATCACGAAAATTTAATTTTCTCAAACATAATGAGACTGACAAGCACAGATCACCGCTACATGTGATGTCCAAAAAAATGTCCATTTTTGGTTCGGAGGCCTCCGCCGACTATCGTTGTCCGAATTGTGACCGAAAGTATATGGCCCAACGAAGTCTATGGCGGCATTCAAAGCATTGTTCGAGTGGGAATAATGACAAGTCGGCGTATCAGTTGTTCTCAGACAAAATCACCGAACTATGCCAATCCAACGCCGAACTAAGCAAAACGAACCAAATTCAACAAACGCAAATGATACAGTTATGCACGGCGGTATTATCAACGATAGGCCAAAATCTCGTTGTTTCGCCGCAAGTGTCGTCGTCGGCCGCGTCGTCTGCGCCGGGCTCGTCGATTACGAATAATCAAATCGCGAATATTTGTAATTCCACGACGAACAATAACAATCTAACGGTGAACGGGAATATGACGAATAATTCCAATAATAAGACATTCAATATCAATATGTTCCTGAATGAGGAGTGTAAAGACGCGATGAATATGACGGATTTCGTGAAGACAATCGAATTGGATACGCACGATATGGAGGATGTTGGCAAGCGCGGGTTTGTGAAAGGGATTTCGAAGATATTTATGGACAATCTCGAGAAGACGGATGTGACCAAACGCCCGATTCACTGTAGCGATAGCAAGCGTGAAGTATTGTATATCAAGGATGATAATAAATGGGAGCGGGAAGGAATCCACAGTAAGAAGCTGTTGAATGCGATTCATACTGTAGAGCATAAGAATGTCGTTCTCGTGAATGAGTGGGCGAAAATGAACCCACAATGCGAGAATAGTGAAACACAGGCAAATCAAATCTATATGACTCTGGCGAAACACGCGACGGACGGTGATGATGACAACATAATGAAGGTCGCAAAACAGATTGCGAAGTCGGTTGTCATCGACAAGACAGCATTAGAATAAGAATGAGTAAGTTATGTATAATAAACACATTTTACTGATATATAATATACTTATGAAGAAAACCATAGTTATTGATATTGGATATATGAAGCCATCGGCCGGAGGTCGGGCTCGGTCACGGTCTCGGTCGAGGGGAGCTGGAGCGGCGGCTCGGTCTCGGTCGCGGTCTCGGTCTCGGTCGCGTTCTCGTTCGTGCACTCATCCTGTCGAACAAACAGAGTATTGTAATGAATACGAATACGACGAACCGTTGAATATGGTATCGTTGCTTCACGAAGACGGCAGTAATGACGAGAGCGAAGAAGATACGAATGACTACGACGACGGCAGCGACGACGGCAGCGGCGACGACGGCAGCGGCGACGAGAGCGTGAGCGGCGAGAGCACAAGCACCAATTCAAACCGTCACCCATCCATCACTGACGCAGATTATGCCGTCAATTCCGACGACGACATTCTTCAATCAGTTCTCGATGAACCCACATTTCCGCTTGATGTGAATGCGATTCTCTCCGCGATGACAAAGACCGAAAATAGCACAATTGCGAATATGACACTGAAGAAAATAGCAGCACGCAGGCACGAAGTTCTCTCGACAATGAATTTAACCCCCGAAAAAATGGCAGAGTTCGAGCGTAAACTACAAATGTATCGCGTCATCGAAACACCCGACGAGCTCAAACATAATCAACTGATACGATGGATTCCGCTTCGTTCTCTCGAAACGCGTCCATATATAACATTAGGCGGTTGTTTATTCTGTGTGCGTTACAACGAGGAAGAATCTCTCCACATCGTAACCATACGAAATGTGAAGCGGTTTGTATGCAATATAAAGTTCGAACTAAATGCCGTATTCCAGCGACTAAGTCAAGAAGAGCTATTAATTTTGCACGCGGTAGAGTATGTCGAGTCGCCGGATGAGCCGTGACCGGGGGAAATTCTTTAGTTTATAGTCGCAATATACGCCGGGTTTTTGTAACATCTTTGACGAATTTCCCGCGCTTCCCGTTTTTCGCAGTATCTTTACACGCAAACCCGTGCTGTCGAAGTCCGCGGTTATTGAATATCGAACGAGAACAATACGCGATACGGCGGCTTTCGTCGCGTGGCGGTGGCGTCGAAGCATCAGCATCAGCATCAGCATCAGCATCAGAAGCTTTAATACACCGACATAGTTTATCTGCTAAAATACGATGGGCGCGATGTTTTATTTGTTTCAGCGATAAGCGCGATGATGACGATGTATTCTTGGGCTGATAATGATGAAGAATTTTGATGTAGTCGCGCCGTGTTAGTTTCATATCTTCATCAATATCATTATCTGTATAATTACGCATATTTATTATATACCGATATAATAACTATCCCCCTCCCCACCGAAAGAATGTCGTCTTCTTCACAGAAAAAACATAAGGTCGTCGTTTTTGATGTGGATGAAACACTCGGTAATTTCTCTCAATTTTCGATTTTTTGCCACGTTATTGACAGCTATTTCGACCAACACGATATATCCTATCGCTATTTCAACGATTTAGTTGATTTATACCCGGAAATGATACGACCAAGTATGGTGCGTATATTAGACTATATTCGTAAAAAGAAGAATACTGGTGTTTGTCGCAAGGTGGTCATTTATACGAACAACGCGGGCCCTGATAAATGGGTCACGCATATTCGCCGTTATTTTGAACACAAGTTACGACTACTACCGTCATCGAGCGTTCCCGACACGGCAATCATTCCGCCGCTATTTGACCATCTTATTGGCGGGTTTAAACCCAATGCCGAGCAACAGGAAACGACAAATAGAGCACTGCTAAGAACTACCAGCGAAAAAACGATGAATGACCTGATATACTGTGCTCGCCTTCCGGCAAATATCGAGGTTTGTTTTCTAGATGATGTCTACCATAAAAAAATGACAGATGACCGCGTCTATTATATCAAACTACAGCCGTATTATACACATATACCGTTCGAGACATTCGTGATTCGGTTTTTGAATAGCCGACTGTTTCGTGAAGTGTTTGATAGAATTGGCGTCCCATCGATTACACCGTCGATGCCAGCGAATATAAAGAAACAAATTCTCTCCATCGAATTACACAACCTTTTCGTAAAGTATGCGAATGTGTCGAAATATGACATAAAATCAGTCCAAAAGAAAACGAACCCGCGCGAAATCGATGAGATTATAAGTAAGTATATATTGTATCACCTCCAGGAATTTTTCCGTGATGGGCCACCTCCGCCGAAAGTTGTATCGAATAAAGCACGGCGAATGACTTTGAAAAAAAAGGGTTCATATACTCACAATCAGTCGCATCAATTCAGTGATAATATATTTTATGTAGATAGACAAGTGCAGTGAAGAATATACAGAATAAGACGGTTCGTATTCGATAATCGGCACTAGCGACGGCGACGGCGGCGACGGCGGCGGTAAGTCAGGCAAACCAGCTCATTGTTCCATCGGCACACACGAATATAACACGGTCGCCTGCCATTTCTGCCGCGTGAATGGCTTCTTTCGTGGCAATATCGAATTCTGAACCTGATAAATGTGGTGATAATGACTTGATATACACAATACCAGATTCGCGCCGCACTACGACACTCTCTCGTGCGTCAATCATTCGTCTCTGTGACAATACCCAACGAACATGTCGCATATTCGTGATATGTCTATCCCAATTGCCTTGAGAACCACGCCATCCACACTGGCAACTCACGGGACGAACAATTTCAAGTTCGTGATAGGTGTCATCAAATAGACGCGACATAATCAACTGAAGCGCGTGATGAAGCACCATCGGACTGGTCTCGTAACCGGCGTTGCCTTCCATCGGCTTGTAATTGACGAGTGCATCAAATAATTCCTTTTCTTCGCCGCGGGCAACCAGGTTCTCATTGTGGTTGGTATAAATCGTCGCGTCATCACCGCAAAGCTCAATCATAATATCGTCGGCCACCTCCATAATTTCATCGTATAGGTCTTCGTTCTCGTCCATGATTTCGTCTAATGTCTGCCAGCATCGTAGTATATCACCAGGACGGCGGGCAGCCAGCGTAGTTCGCTTGTGTTTATGAAGTGCTCCGAGAGCATTCATTCCGCGTAAATACGCACCTTCAGGCAATTTGTCCTGATATTCCTCAAATATTTCCATCATCGCGTCCAATTCGATTTGAATTGCGTCGTCACTCGCCGCGGCACTTCTATTGGCATTGATTTCCATTTCTGTCGTATTGATTGATACTTATCCAATATAGAAATTGACAAAACATTTCAATTTTTTGTCAATCGTTCGTCGGTCGTCGCTCATTGATCGTCATCGCCTTTCACGAAACGACTGATATTGCCTCTCACCCCCAAAACCGGTTGTAATAGCCGGGTCTGAACCTGCTGTTTCGCACGTTCTATTAACGCCTCCGACGCGACATGCGATACGAATATAAACATACACGATGACATAATAAGCTTTCTATCAAACTCGCTAAATGTGTTGCCGCCGAGTATCGCAAATTTCGGGTTATTCCACGATACACGATTAAACCGGACGAGTAGAATAAACACGGTAATATACAATATCGTGTTTCGTAGCAGCGGAATATAGGCGGGGACAGTATTATATACTCCAAGTATTATGATAGCATACACACCGTAGATGAAAAACTCGACATACCGATAATATGCGGTATATTTATTGAATACAGGTGTAACAATATCGCGCATTTTGTTTATGATGGCAACTACAAGGTCTTCCGCCGCGATTTTGATGTTATTCATTTATCTATGTATTTCGTAGTATTATAATGTGGTTAGATAATGAAATGTCTCTACGCGTCGGCAACATAAAACGACAACAACCGAGCACTTGGGTCTAACACACCTTCGCAAAACGGATGTCGCCAATAATACGGAATTGTATCACCGCGGCCTTCATATAGAGTTTCAAATACGCGACGATAATAAAAGCTTTCTTTGTCATAAGGCGGATTGTATAATGAATAAAGGTGGTGGTTCTTATTATTGTATTCTGCGTCGGTAATAATACGGTCGGCGTATTCTTTTACCATCTGAACCCACGTTCGTCCGTCAGCAGAACTAACGCCATCACTAAACGCCTCCTTTCGCCGCCACAATACATCATCCGGCAATAAGCGGTCGCTGCCCCCGTCCGCACCCCCGTCCCCGTCCGCGGGCTGAAACGCCTTGCGAAGCAGATATTTCTCTATTCTTTCATCCGTAAAACGCTTGAACCGTGGAGGAATTCGCATAATATAGCTAAGAAACTCCTTATCCGCGAAAGGGACGCGAGCCTCTAAACCAGCACCGCTTATGCTTTTATCCGAGCGAAGCAGGTCGAAAAACCGGACATCGCGAATCATCCGCTCATTTTCGCGTTGAAAATCCGCGTCGCTTGGTGCTTTCAAGAACCCGCGATACGACCCGAAAATCTCATCCGACATATCACCGCAATAAATAACGACATCATCCGTCTGTTGTTGAATATACTTACTCACGAGGTAATTTCCGACCGACGCACGAATCGTCGTGGTGCAGTAACTCTCGGTTTGTTGAATCGTCGCGTATATCGCTTCTAAGAAATCATTCTCGGTCAAACTAACTTCGTGATGACAAGTGCCCAGATACTCGGCAACCCGCCTCGCCCAATATAAATCAACAGACCCTTCCAATCCGATACTATATGTATTCAGGACAGTATCCGGACTAACGCGTTTTAATTCGCGAGCAACAATCGCGGTGACGAGGGAACTGTCCAATCCGCCGGAAAGTAAGCATCCGACGGGTCTCTCGCTCATCAGTCGCTTGACGACAGCTTTGGTGAATAATTCACGGATATTTGCCAGTATCTCGGTTTCGCTTTCGCCATCGGTAATCGGAAACGAATATTCGACGCGGAGCTCTTTAAGTTGGTTTTCGAAACGCGAGGATACGCTGCCACCATCGCTGCCGCTGGTCAACGACGCATAGTCGTAATAAGTCCGAAACACTGCCGTGCCATCAATACTGTCTTCCCCGTGATATTCCATATAAGTGCCAGCAGGAAACTGAACAACCGTATCACATAACGCGTGGATTGATTTCAGTTCACTCGCGACAAAGAGGCCATAATGGTCAGGGTTCATAGAAACACACGTCAGGTCAGAATACTCACTTCCAAATATACCATCGTGGCGCGATACACCGATGAAAAGCGAACGCACACCCACCGGGTCTCTCGCGACATACGTCACACCGGATTCATAATCGTGTAATACGAACCCGAAGACACCGTCTAGACGACGAACCGTCTCGTGAAACCCGATTTTACGGTATAGATGGATGATAATCTCGCAGTCAGACCCGCTCTTATACTCGCTCTCGAGTTCGAATTCTTGAATGAGAGCACGAAAGTTGTAGATTTCGCCGTTACAAATCAAACGACAGTTTTTTAGATGAAACGGTTGGTCGGCAGCGGCGTCGGTGCCATTGATAGAGAGACGATGAAATCCCCAGGCACGATTGTCATCCTTCATAAATACGGACTTATCGGGGCCGCGGTGCGCCGATAAGATACAATTTTCCTGTAGAGTTTTTAATTGAGCGATAGACAATTTCGCGACCATCTGAAAATAAAATATACCACACATTCGAGTGAAACGATTTCGTATGCGAGATACATAATATAAAAGAGTTGTGTTTATATATCATTCCATTGGAATAATAATAATAATAATATTATAGATAATATACAAGGTAATCTCACGATAGATAATGGATTTTTATGGCGTTGTGAATGGAGCATATTCAAATCACCACGACCGGTTAGGCGAGATAAATACACGCATATCCGAGAGAAATATTCCGTCGGCAATGCTTCGACCGGCGTTCGAAGTTCGTCCTCTTTCATCGAAATACGCAACACTGCCGATTTTAGAAACGCGACCGGTGAGCACTGTCCCACTTCAGTCGTATGAGCAATTCACAACTGAAAGTGTATTCAATCCAGGCAACGCGAAAGCACCGTGGCGTGGCTGGGCCGAGCGCGTGAATGTAGAAACACATCTTCGCAATCAATACTTTGCGCTCCAACGCAATGACCGGGCAGTCTACGTCCCGAATTCCAATAGCGACCTTTATAATGTTACGGTTATCGCGCGTGATGTCGAACAACCCAATCCATATTTGTTCGATAATGGTGCTGCCGACTTTTCACCGATGAACCCCAATCCTCATAATTTAGGCAAACTTACTTTTGATAATTCTACGCGGTTTCAGCTTCGAACATTGGATTGCACATATGACGGGTTCTGCACAGGTGAAGGCGGGCCAATTATCGAACCCGCCACGAATTATATCCCGAAAGAGCAACTTGACAAAAAAATGAAGGAAAAGGAGCAAGTCAGAATGGTTTCGCAAATTACGGAAGGGTTTTCGGGGAGGGAAGGCAATACGCAGCAGCAACAGCAACAACAGCAGCAGCAATTTCCGACATATCTCCCGCGAGCAACGGCCAAATCGAACGCGAAGGAGCATTTAACAATGCGGGCGTAGCGGACATAAAAACAAATCGATATAAAATAATATATGGCAAACTTCTGTTCTATTATTATTTACAACGCTGTTCGAAAATGGATGACGAATTAAGCGAATTAACTTTATCTGTGATGGCAAATCGAACAAAATACGACAAATGTAAAAAAAACATCGCACAAAGCACACCCACGATACAAGATACCTTTCAAAAGGAGAAATTATACTATAAAGACCGCATCTTACATATGACGCGTGACTTATTTCACGAACGATGCGAAAATGAGACGATTAATGACGCACATCAAGAATACCTGAAATCGTGTATTGAATACCTGAAATGGAACGATATTACTGAGATGGTAGATGGTGATACGCGAAATGAGGTGCGTGGTGGGGAGGTTACGGCCATACACGGCGGGGCGACGATGGAGCTGACGGATGCTCGAGCTGCTGTGGAACGACAAATACGAGAAACTGTTGTGGACAGTCACGACGGCGGCGACAACGGCGGTCATTCACCGCCTCCCGCACCTCGTTTGTCTAGTGGTAATAGTAATAATGACATTCTATCCATCGCAAATAAGATGTGTATTCGAAAAAAAACAATCGACGATTTTATTATATTGAAGCCAACGGCGCGACCTGACGATAATGAAATTAATTCACGCTTACCTAAAATCCGCGATTACCATAATGAGATTGCGCAACGTGCCGACGCAGCAGCAGCAGCTAATTCGATTGCGACAATATCGACAACACCGACTCAATGACATCTGTCGTATATTTCTTATCCTTACACCACGTCTCTGGAATGGACACCGTAGTGTAATACGCTCCAAACGGCGAATACCAGAAGTTTCGTGATGGAACGAGCATATATGCCTTGAAGCCGTTTGTCGTTTCGGTGGATGTTTCATCATAAACCAATTTTTCGATATCGTAATATGACGAATCATCGCTGAATGCTTTCTCTCGAAACTCGTCATTTGAAATCACGAGACCGAGAATATCATCCTGGATGTAGTAGTCGTGTTCGTCGGATGGAATAATCATCGTATTCACGAAATTCATGGCGGTTTCATTGATAAATGTCGCGTATTTGGTCTGTAGGGTGTTAATGGGTAACGGCAATGAATACCAACCGGTTTCATTGATTTCGGTGCGGCGGTCTTTGTCTTCTTGTTCGTCGGACTTGAGTGAGTTTGAAATGGCGGTATGGATGTGAATCAAGCGGCTCTTTGGGTCGTAGAGTATATACGCGGTTTTGTAATGGACGGTTTGATTGATATTATAAACACCGATTCTGTAGATATATTTCGTGATTGGCGTCATCGGATTCATACACCGTGCCAATGATGCGGGCGACGGTTCTTCTTCTTCTTCGGGTTCGTGTGGTTCTTCGGTTTGTTTCTGTTCGTCGTATTGTTCCTGTTCTTCGTGGTCGTCGTCGTATTCTTGTAATGCCAACAATGCTTCGATTGCGTCATTTTCAGTTATCGATAGTTCGATTTCATCATCCTTATTATTATTATTGTGCTGGCTTTGACGAACCTTCTTTTGTGGAGAATATACTTTATAACTCCTCTTACACGACTCAAGAAAAGACGATGTCTTGATTCGTATATTCGCGGGGTCAGCGTCACCCGATATTTTCACTGAACGAGCAGACCGACTAGTGGTGGCATCAGTGGCAACGGCGGAAACGGCACGATGTTGAGAACGCGTCTTCACGGGCATAATACAATAGGAAGTATCGTGATGACATATATAATAAATATAAACACTTCAATTTTTTATGACATTATAGTATAGGTTTAGTATTTCAATGACAGAATTGGTTAAAATGGGCGGCGGCGGTGGCGAGAGCAGTGGCGGCGCCGCCGATGGATTCAAATCCGTGACCTGTGCTCCAAAAGACCAAACCGACCCCGATATCAACGAAACAAAAGATTTTTCGTGTTATTCCTCTAAATCTCTCGAGAAACTGAAATCGCTTTGGAATAAACGCCACCCCGACCAGAAAATCGAAGACACCGACCCACGCGCAATATGGACGGCACTTAAAAACAATATGAATAATGTATGTCACCAAGAGGCGTGTTGGTTGCGCCAGAGTTTCGCGTCATCTGGTATAGATAAAGATATGGTTCATTATACATTTGCGCCACAAGCCCCGAAGACGTGGAAGAAGAATATCCACGAATGGCTCTCGAGTATCGATATTGCCAACTCGCTTAAACAATACGAGCACGCTATCCCGTCGTTTGTATTTATCGGCCCGTCTCCCGTGGATTACGACGAAGTGCTCGAAGACGGTGAATGTGTCTGGAATGAATTATGTAATTTCGATATTATGAAACATATAAAAAACGGGAAATATAAAATCGGGGTTGTTTTTAATACCGACCCGCACAACAAGCCGGGTGAGCACTGGGTCTCCTTATTTATCGATGTTCGGGCACGCGTTATTTTCTTCTTTGATAGCACGAGCGACCGCCCACAAAATCGCATACGAGCTTTTATGAAGATGGTGAAGGAACAAGGCGAAGCAAACGGTATTCATTTTAAAGAATATATCAATGATGTTCCTCATCAAAAAAATAATACGGAATGCGGTGTATATTCCATCTTTATGATTATTCATATGTTACTGGGTAAAATGACGGTTCACGATTTTCTGGATAAAAAGAAGAAACTAACCGACAAGTATATGCAGCGGTTCAGGCGGAAATTCTTCAATGTGGATGAGAAAGTCCCGACGCCGAATGTGAAGTTTTAGAGGGGGCGTTGGCCTAGGCGTTGGCCCGCCTACCAGCCTCCTCCGGCCTGACGGCCGGCAGAACCATACGAAATTTATATATCTCATCTATTATCATAAAACAAACAACGAAATAATTATATACATAATATATAACACACTCGTCGAATGACGAAGAAAGTGACGCGGAAAATTCGAAATAATAAGCGGACGACGCAATGGCGGAAGAACCGTAGTTATAAACGGATGAGGGGAGGAGTGATGTTTGAGAAGAAAAAAATTGTGAGGTTATTATCAAATCTAATAATAAATCTAATAATAATTAATAGGACAGATATTATAAGCAAATTATGTAATCCACAATCATCACCATCACAATCAGCTGAACAACCATTACTATCAAAACAAGGATTATTCGTAAACGCAGAACGAGTCAATCAAGAATTAATAGATATGTATAGTAATATACTATCTACAAAAAAAGGACCACTAAAACAAAATAGAAAGTATGAATATATATTCAGTAAAGACGACGAAATAAAGAAATTTATTATAAACCAGTTACAAAGTAAAGACATAAAGTATTTTGACCACTGGGTTGAAAATGACATAACAGTGGAGTTGTTAGAGCCTGATGCCTTTAGGCAATCATTAACTAAAAAATGGTTTACATTTATGCCAGATGATAAGCTAGTGAATTCTTTTTTTTACTTAGCCTGTTTACAGATATCACTTAAGTGGGCTCTTAATGAGAATCCCGATAAATATAAGAGTATGATAAACCTAGATGAACCAGAATGTCCTCATCAATTCGCTGACATATGAAGGATACATCAAACTCATTCCCAATAAATTATATAAACCCGTCGCAGTATGTTTATATAATTGATTACTCCAAATCACGTATGGCATCTCTCGTATCCCAAGAAAACAAAGAGCTTTTATGGTCCTTATTGGCAGAAGAAGGATTGTTTGATGGCATCCCCGAAAATGTAACGCCGGAGGAAATCAAGCACGTATTCGAGAGAATACTCAAAAATCTCTCGGCGACCATCCCGTCGCTTCACGCCGCCAAGTTGAAAGAACTCCATCAAGCAAAACGCAATGCCATCGCGGAGGAAGATTATGACTCTGCTAAGAAACTGCGTGCGACCATCGATGAAATGGAAGCTCCGCTCGCGCGTTTGGATAAATTGGAATCGCGAAAACAACTCGCGATACAGGCAGAGGATTTCGAGACGGCCAAGCAAATCAAACTAGAAATTGACCGAATTCGTGCTGCCTCCTTTTCGCTGAAAGAACTGAATAAGATTGCTATCGAATCTCTCGCCGTGAATATTCCGAAACTCGCGAAAGAAATAAGTGGGTTGAAAACGGGAAATCGTGGAGGAGGATTTCCAACACAGTCGTGGGGCGGCGGCGGCGGCGTCAGCGGCAGCGGCGGCGTGAGAGAGATTTATAACGCGGAAGACTTCCAGCTTCAAAAACGAGCAGAAATCGAAATGAGGATGCAGGAGAAGGAGGCAGAGATGCGGTCGTATTTTGAAATCCCGCGCCCACCTGAAATCGATTTTTCGGATATTCCGAGAGACCCGAATTTAACAGTGAGATTAAAATCACGGCAGAATGCCAACGAGCCGGTTCAACCAGCAGCAATATCGTCGGTCGTAGAAGTCGTTCATTTAGACGCCCCAGGCACAGGCACCACCCCCGGCCCAGGCGACGACAGTCCGTTTCGTGGCGGGGATGATATGGACCGTCTCATTGCCGAGAGAATTGCTGCTAGACAGAGAGATATGGAAGAAATCACCGAGAGATTAAAAGCGACGATGCCAGCGTCAGAACAACAGCCGATACCCTTAAAAGAGTATAACCCCCACGAATTCGTAGCACAGTTGCCGGTATCATCGCTTCCACCGAGCGAAGATACGCGTAAGGTAAGATTTCAGGAAGATACGGATTCAATATTCCTGAAACTAAAGCGGAAACCGATGGCGGTTGAGGAGTGATTCCTGGTGGTAATTTAATATTCTAATACATAAAATTGAATCGATAAGTATATTTTCGTATAAATAATATATTCAATTATGGTGTTCATATATACAATTCAGTTAGAACAAGGAAAATATTACATTGGAAAAACGAACAATCCACAATTTCGATTAGAAAAACATTTCAATTCAAATGGTTCAGAATGGACAAAATTATACAAACCAATAAAGATATTAGAAATTAAACCCAATTGTGATGAATACGATGAAGACAAAATTACAATCCAATATATGGATAAATATGGCATAAATAATGTTCGAGGTGGTTCATTTGTTTCAATCAAATTAGACAAATCATCTACAGATACATTACATAAAATGAGTAACGGAGCACATAACCTGTGTTTTGCTTGTGGAAAACCTGGACATTTTGTTAAAGATTGCCAAGATAAAGAGGAGACTATAAGTGAAGATGAATACGAGGTATGGGTTTGTAAATATTGCGACAAGGAATTCGATGGAGAAACAAAATGTGAATATCACGAGAAATATTGTAATTCAAAACAATATAAATGTCGCAGTCACAATGACAGCGACAGTGACAGTGACAGTGACAGTGACAGTGACAGTGACAGTGACAGTGACAGTGACAGTTGTTTTCGTTGTGGTAGAGAAGGTCATTATGCTTCCTCGTGCTATGCTATAAAACACGTTAATGGATATTATTTATAAACATCCAGATAAGAATAACACCCACCCATTAGAACTATATGTCATCACAGAAAATCGAACCGCGACTGCTCACCCACCCCCGTTCGCGGGTCGGCTGGTAGTATTGTCCGCCGCCCCCGTTCCACCAGATTCCCCATCTTATACAATTCCAAGTCATAAATGATATGCGTGTCGGGGTCTTCCGCATATTCTTTCCCATTCACAACCAATTTTCGTAATGCTATCGCCTTTGTCTGCTTATTCAATTTCTTCGTCTTATCGTCTTCTTCCGCGGCGATATTCGGTTGATACGCGAGTGTTTCTTCGCCAGTCCCCACGCCAAACGAGTAGCACTGAAGTCGCTCTTTCGACGCTGCATTCGCGTGAATCATACAATCAAACGACGACTCCTTGACTGCGGTCAATATCTGGCGTGTAATGCGTTCCTTGATATTCGATATTTCATAAAGCGATTGGTCGGTGCTCATAGGTGTTGACCCATCCGTCTTGCTCTTGTCGTGCATACGAATATTCAACGACTCATCATTATCCGTCGCCATTTGACGCGCGGTAAAACGCATAACATAAAGGAACACATCCACCGTTCGCAATTCTTCCGGTAAATCAACGTGGCTACAAATACGGCGAGCGCGGCCAATAATCTGTTCCGTGCGAACGGGATGCCAATACGGCTCTGTAATATGAACATACCGCACATTGCGCAGGTTAATACCCTCTGCACCCGACGCTGTAATCATAAGTATCTTAATCACTTCACCATACATATTATTCGTGAAACGCGTGCTCAGTTGCTCGGTAATTGACTTCGGCACATTTTTCCACTTGCTATTGAAAATATTACGGACGATTTCCTTCTCTTCGGCGCTTTCTGTTCCGGTATAAAGGGCAAAACACGGGCGTTCTTGCTCTTCCGCGGTCATATCGATTGTCCAATCATCGTTGGATGATTTTTTGATTTTGAATTGGGAGAACCCATTCGCCTCTAAGATGAGTTTGATAATACCAATTCCTTCTAATGTTCGGAACTGGCTATAAATAAGATGAAGGCCAATGTGTTTTTTATCGAGAATATTTTCAAGTAGATGGAGAAATTTGGGGCTATATGTCGCGAGTTCTTCCGGAATAAGAAAACTACCTGAACTCACTTTCAAATCTCGGATTGCCTTTAAAATAGCTGATTCGTATTGACTTTTATAGTCGTTTTTGCCGCTTGCCGCTGCTGACGCTGCTGCCACTGCTGCTCCCGGAGCCGACGCCCCGACCCGAGTGCCAGCCATAACAGCAGCAACCGCGTCGGAATGCTCGCCAGTGATTACCATTTCATCGTCATCGTCCGTGTCACCGTCATTCCTACTATGAATACCGTCAAGCATATTTTCGTCCATTATAGCGTTTCCAAGTGCCGGTTCAGCGCCTTTTGCAGCAGCCCCTTTCGGCTTACGACCGCGTTTCTTTTCCCCGCTCTCTGCTTCTACACCCCCCGCTCCCGCCATTGCCCGAGCAATCCTAGCAGCAAGCATTTCCGGCGTTTCGAGAGCATCGCCGACTACACCTGCGTCTGGCATCACTCCTAATGCTGCTGATTTGTCCAATTCACTGGAGGCAGTTCCGTCATCACCCGGTAAAGGTCGGCGAATGGATGGCGGGAATACAAAATTACAAAAAGCGCGTGAAAAAATCCGATAAGTGGATGAAACATCGTCATATACGCCTTCGCCGCCTCCGTCAGCACCTTTTTTACCTTCACCGCCGGCTCCTGCTGCCCCGCGCTTCTTCGCCTTCTTCTTCATATTCGACTCTTGGTTGCGTTCAAGGTCTCGAACACGCGAGTAAATCGCGAACTGATAATCGCTCATTTCAACCTCGACCAGATGGAAATTCGCTGCTGAATCGTATACGGGCAGTAGTTTCTCTTGGGCACTTCGGAAATAGGAGGTGAGACCCAATATACGCCGGATAAAAAGGTCACGGTTTTTGAATTCTAATGTCGCTGGGTCGATGAAATACCCGTTGAATTCATCTAGTTTGTCGGGGAGGGCTGTAAACGGAGTTTGTTTGTTTGTGGATGCTGAAATCACTGATATTCTATTTTCGCGAAGTTTCTGGATAATTGCGCGTTCAAATGCCGCGTCCGAGAGAAGACCGTTTTCGGTGGATGTTGTATCGATGACTGAAATATTGCCTGCCGCTGCCGCCGCCGCCGCCGCTCCCGACTCTGTGGTTGCACTCGGGTCGCCTCGTCGTATCACCCCACGATATTTTGAACCAACCGGCGAATAATCGCGCACAAAACCAAACGGATTACGCGTAATCATCAGTTTCTTCGTGCGTGTATTATAATCCATATAGTCAAATGAAAGTCCGATACCGTTGGCAAATCCCGCGCCAGTGGCCGTGACCTTTCCGCGACCCGACCCCGACCCCGACCCCGACCCCGACCCCGACCCCGCGAGACCAAATATCGAGCGGAATGTGTCAAGGGTTAAACGACCGCTAGCCGCGCCTTCGCCAGCTTTTGCCGCGACTCCGGCACCGGCTCCGCCTTCACCAATCGTGAACACCCAGTTGTCAATATTCCCGCGCAAAATATTGAATAAAACGGCAATTTCATTCGGGTAGTTGATAATCGGCGTTCCTGTTAATAAAATCACCTTCGCGTTTTGCGCCGACAGTAAAAAATGATAGAGACGATACGCCATCGAGGTTGGCCGCTTGAGTTTATTCACAATTCTACTCACAAAGTTATGCGCTTCATCGATGACGACCACCTTATTATCGAATGGATTATGCGTATATCCATCGGTCATACTTTTCAACTTCTCCGCCCGAAGACCGTTATAATTGATGAACTCGTATTTGGTATTTATCATTTCGTCGATTTGGCGGTCGACGCGAACACGCTGGCTTGGCGTGAGTTCGGTCTCATAATTGCTAGGTTTGGTCACATTTACCATCCAAGCACCTCCATTGGAGCGAACAAACGATTCATCAGGGAACATTAGGACTTTCGAGAGAACACGCGTGAGCTCCGGGTTTCCGCGTGAATCAATGAACTCCCAATATTGGTTTTTCTTATACATCAAGTCGCCACATTTCGACTTCATTTCTTCGATATAATTCATACGAAGTGACGCCGGTGTCATCACAACAATATTCTTGAATGTTTTCAACCCTTCGGCAATCGCGATTGAAGAGCAAGTTTTGCCACTGCCTAATCCGTGAAATAAAAGGAGACCGCGATATGGCGAATAAATGTTCAGGTAATCACGCACGATTTTCTGATGAGTGAGAAGGGCAACCGACGCAGTATCATCACCGCCATATAACGCCTCGCACGGAATATCGCTTTCGCCAGATGTTAAATCTTCGCGGTAAGGCTGGAATAACGCGTTAATATATTGAATAAACTTGGCGCGATTGTTCATATAAAACTCGGATGCTTGGACTTGCGGAAGTGGTCGCGGCGGTGGAAGACGCGTAGAAACAATTGTATCGCCGACTTTATACGCAGATATATTCACTGTGCTGTCTTCGCGTTCTTTTATTTTACCCACGACCGCCTTTACACTGGCAGACGCAGCTGAAATACTGACACCCGAATCGGTGGCGGTGGCAGCGGCAGGTCGCTTCGGTTTGGGGCGAATCACGCGTTTCTTTGGCTGCGGTTCGCCCTCGGCCTCGGCCTCTGCCTCTGCCGCGGCATCCGGCACGATGTCGCTATGTATCTCCTCGAAACTCGTAGGTTGGTTTGTTTCAGCAATCGCGAGAGCAGCCTGGGTTTTACTCTTTTTTACAGGTTCATTAAAAGGTAATATTGCTCGTTTTCCTAATTTCACTGGAGCAGCAGCAGCAGTATTCGATAACAACGCGGGTTCTTCGGGTGCTTCTGTTTCTGCTTCAATCCGGCGAACATCGCTTTCGAGGTTGGAAGAAAAAGATATGCCTCTTATCCGGGCAATCAACGCGGAACGGTCAATATCCGATGTATGTCGCGCGTCAATGAATACATTGGTTTTTTCTTTCTTATTCGCGTCCGCTCCTGCTGCCGCTGCCGCTGCGTCTGGTAGTGCCTCCGCCGCCTCGCCTTCCACTGGCAATTCCGGCTTAAATTCTTCTTCTCTTTCTCGACGCATTGTAGCATACCCAGAAAGTCCAGTCGCCGACGGTTTTTTTAATATTCCGCTAGGTAATTTACGAGAAAGACGAACAACCACGCCTTCAGCGGCAGATGACGCTCCCGAACTACGCCCAACTACCGGCCGGTTCTTTAGATTATATTGTTGTAGAACATTCATATTACCTAACATATACCGTTATATTTATTTCGAAATTCCCGCGATTTGTTTAATCGCCATTTCACAAGTGATTTGTTCCGCCTTCTTCTTAATTTTATGTGATGCCCGTGCAAAGAAGATGAACGCCTTCCCGCCATTTTGCTGACAAAGACGATGGACTCCTGCAAAACCGTCAGGAAACGACTGAAACGGAATTGCTGCCGAAGGTTGTCCAATGACTTCGTGTAACGGTTGTCCTAAACATAAATAGAGCCCCATTTCGTATCCGGTATCTATCTCGCGGGACAACTCAATATAATCGGGTGTGGTCTTGAACTCTTTTTGTATCTTCACCTGAAGAATATTCTTGTAGTTGTCGTCGTTTTTGATGAGGTTCGTCCAGTCGATATGCCGTTCAAACACCGTCTCGATAAATGTCTGCGCGATTTGAAATCCGGGTCCGCAAGTAAATACGCGTTCAAACCATTTATCGTCATCGTGAATTGGTATGCGGTTGAAATCCAGAAACATCGCACCAATAAACGCCTCAAACAAACACCCCAATTTTTTCAGATTGGTTCTCGTCTTCTTTTCTTCCGAGTGCTTGGATATAATATACCACCGATGTAATCCGATTTCGAGCGCGAACTTTCCGATGGTTTCATTTTTCACAATCGCGATTTTCTTTTCCGTCATAAACCCTTCATTCTCTTTAGGAAAACGGCGGTAGAGATAGTATTTCGTCACACATTCGAGGACACCGTCGCCGACGAATTCGAGCCGTTCATTCGATTTGGTGCGAAGAGGCATAGCACCTTCCGGGCGGTCAATGAAACTTACATTTTCAAGGTCGTTGAGAGATTTAGGGCGTTTTGTATAGGAACGATGAACGAATGCACGCCGATACAGTTCGAAATTGTGGACTTGAGAAGGCACGCCGTATCGCGCAAGAATGCCTTCAACATCCGCGATTGTGACTTCGCAGTTGTCTGTATTATACGGATTAAATACATATCGGTCGTCATCCACGCGTATAATATCATCGTCGTTGTATATATTTTTTCCGGTTCGTGCACTTTCTCCTCCTCCGATTTCGTCCGCGTTTTCGCTTATATTTAGAAGTATATTCTCGTTTTCAGAACTTTCGGTATCGGAAGCGGCGGTGGCGGCGGCCACGGCCACATTAGTGCGACGGCGAAACATTTCAATCCAAACAGATAGTATGTATAATTATATGTATTTAAGCAAAATCCAATCAATTTTTTTATATCGGTATTATTTATAATTAAGTAATTAAATGGTGTTAAGTGGTGGCAAGAAGGTTTCCAGAATTAGTTCTCTTACAAGCAAGGGTTGCCATTTCGGCAGTATGCCTGGGTCGCCACCCAAGATTGGTCGTGGCACTTGGTCGTCTTTAACATACCGCCAGAACGGTATGACCTGCGACTGCTTGGCGAAGATTCGCTTCGCTACTTGTGAAGCACAGTATAAGTATTTGAAGGATAATAACCTTATCTTTAACTGCAAGTTGACTGGTGGTGTTGGTCGCCAGCCTTTCACCAAGAACTGCAAGGCGTAAACACTTCATTTCAATCGGGTTTAATTTATTTATACGATAATTATATAACACAACTGTAATTATGGTAAACAGCAAGGTTGCTCGTCGGGTTTTATTTAACAGCACTGGTCCAACAAACGCAATTGGCACTGATACACAACACGGGGGCGGTGATAAGAAGGGCGGAGCAGTCCCATCTGGCACGGGGCAAATGCGCAGCTTCGCGATGAGAAACACTATCGTTGAACCTGCTAAGAATAAGGCATTTGTTTTTCGTTTCACCGAAGGAATAGGCCCGGCGCTTAATTCTGGGCCGAAGCCTTAAATGGGGGGGGTCCCCCCCCCCCCCCCCCCCCCCCCCGGGGGTGATACGGAGGCGGAGGTGGTGGCGGGATGGTGGTGTGGTGGCGGTATCATATAACAACATAAACATAGAAGTATATTGTTATGTATTGACACCGAAACATCATGATTATCAAAATCGATTGCCGAGAGAGAGATTTACTTGAATACATTAAGCCCGCCCCCGCTCACAGTGTATCCACTCCTATAACCGACGAACCCGACCATTATATTATGGACCTCGGTGATGGTATGACAATGAAAGTTCCGCTTCCAAAAAAGACGACACCAACGCAGAAGCCAAAGAAGACTCTCGACACATCGAAATTAAACCTTCACGAAATCAAATCCGAGAGATTGGCGATTGGCGACGCGATTATAGCAACAACGGCAAACAATCCCGTCATTATTTTCGAGAGAAAGACACTCGCCGATCTTGCCGCCAGTATTCGCGATGGACGATATAAAGAGCAATCCTTTCGGTTATTAGAGACGGCTGCTGCCACCGGTTTCGCACCCCACAATATCGTGTATATCATCGAAGGCGACCTCGAACGTTATGACGAAAGACATACCCAGATTACAAAGACCGCACTTCAAAGTGCGATGGTTTCATTGATGTATTATAAGGGATTCTCGGTATTTCGCACGATGAATGTAGGTGAAACTGCCGATTTTATTCTTCATTTCGCGGATAAACTGGCGAAGGATGGTGTTGCTCCCGTGACCCAAGAAGATACGTATAGTGAGGTCGCGGCGAAGAAAGAGAAGCGGGATTACATTACGCGAGAGAATATCGGAGAGATTATGCTCTCTCAAGTGCCAGGAGTGAGCCCGAAAGTAGCGGCAGCCATTCTCTCGAAATACGGCGGGTCGATTTACGAGTTTTTGGCGGATTTACGCCAGAAAATCGATGACTACGAAGAAAGCCTCTCGCCGGAAATATCGCCACCGCCCGTCTCCGTCCCCGTCTCCGTCCCCGTCCCCGCTTCAATAAATAAGAACAAACTTAAGCATGTGTCCGCGTGTTTTACAGACATAAACAGTGCTACCGCCACCGACGGAAAACGCGGAATCGGAAAAGCCACGATAGAAAAACTCTGTTATTTTTTATCGTGATAATCAAATATTATCTATCTTCGAGCACTGGATTTTTTCCGGGTATATCTTCGAGCGAATTTCAGGCTACCGCCGCCGCCAAGTCTGACGGGTCGTTGTGTTCTTGTCGCTGAACTCGCAGTAGCACCCCGCTGCCTCTTTGTCCCTGGCATTCGTGTTAACGACTCTGGAATACATCTTTGGTGTGCGAGCGTAAATGATTTCGCTTCATTTGTATATGACATAATTATCTGCCCTAGACGAAATAAATCGCCGCGGTTCACAACAAACTTCATATCATTGATTCCTCGTCCAATAGACGGACGGTCACCAGCACCGAATAAAAGATGTTTTTGCCATTTCGGTTGCCGTGCTTTTGCTGCGTCTTCAAACCCGGCATTCGGTGCAAGAGCCGAATCTTCTTGGTCAATATCACCGTGACCTTTCTTCGTAACATCTTTCATTAACCTTACAAAATTGTCATTATCTTCTAATAACGACCATAATTCATCTGGTGTTCTCGCCGGATTACTTTTCCATATATTAATCATTTCTTGTATTGCGTCTCTCATAACTCTATTTGCAGATAATACGTTTGGTGCTTTACTTAAATCAATATCCGGAATTGTATCAGCTATAAAGATCCCGTTACTAAGGCTAATACTAAATACAATTTCTACTGTATTACTATTTCGGTCATAAATATGCTTCGTAAAATATTCAGTTCTTTCTTCCAAATCTGTAACTACCATAATCATGGAATCAAAATCTTGATTGTTTTCTTTACATCCACCAAACCCTGCCGCTGGGTCAGCCCTCGCTGGAATATTACACAATGTTGACATTTGAAGGCGACCTTTTATAGCACTAGGTATGCCATTATCCATCACATTATATTGAGTATGATTGCTGGAAATAAAGTCAAATAATCGGTGTGAATCAGCATTATCGAGATATACATATCCATCACGCATATATCGTGCTGTGTGGTCTGGACTCCTAAGTTTTTGAACCATTCTTTCTGCCAGTCTCGAGTCAATATCAGGTAATCCACCTTGATTTCCAATTCTACCGTGGTGATGTATCAAACCAAGTAAATACAATTGGAACAATAAAGTATCATATTTATCTTTTTCCATATAGTCCTGAACAGGCAAACCAGCGGTCAAAGCCCCTGGGTCTTGTACTTGTACTCCCCCTATTATACCTCGAACATACGTACTCGCAACAGGCAAAAACCCGCCAAGGTTCGGTAATAAAACTAATGTTTGTTGTTCAAGTCCGCCTGATGCTAACAACTGCGTGATGGCAACAAATTCATGCGAAGCATACTCCAATCCCTTCTTAGCAATGATATGCGACATTTTATAAACAGCTGCTCGTTGGTCACCTCTAATCGGTCGTGCTGCGTCCGCGGCTTGTGCTGCTTCGATTGCCAACTCTTCTTCTGCAATCAAACTATCAAAATCAGATTTTACGCGGCCCATAAAGGCGTCAATGACATCCTTTAGAGTGGTGGGGTCTTCCATGAGTTGCTGAACAACTCTCGTGATACGAGCTGGCGGTGTTGCTCTTAATTGTGCACCATCTCGAATATCCTTAACTCTTTTTTTCATTTCACCATACTTTTCTAGATGTAATAATCGAATGAGGCGTGAGTCGCTCCCTCGAGGCATCGTGGGAGGGGGGGAAATATGGGTGTTGTAAAATCTATCGTATTCGTCTTGGTCAGGTGGGTCTTGTACCTTCAAAGTATCCCACCATTCATTTAAAGTTGCAACCAACTCATTTCTTTTTCCGTCATCACTATCGCGAAACGACGACAGCGTCATTTTTGCCCCACCAGTCATTATCGTGTTATCAGGTTTTCTGGAATATCCTCCCCCGCGTTGTCTGTGTTCTATAAAAAATAACCTGTATAACTCGAGTATATTAGGGGCATCAGGTAATCCGGTCATTTTTCCAACGACGATAACACGCATAATATCATCAAATAGCGGCCCATTAAATATGTTCAACCATTTAAACAATCTTTGTTGTTCTTTGTAACGGTCGAAATCATTAGGTTCTGGTATATCGTCGTTTTGTGGAATATTCATATGACTTAAAAGTATATGCATACTCTCGAGGATGAACACGCATTTATTTTTCACCATAGTAAACTGTTCAACCGTAAATTCAGAATTGTCGTGTCTCTCTGTTGTCTCAACTTGTCCAATGATAATACGAATACATTCGAGTATTGTATCTTTACTGATTCCAGTCTCGACCACATCTGCTGTCATCATTACCGTTTGAACAACACAATATTTTAACGAATCTATCAAACGGTTCACTTGCACGAGTATTTCCAAGCCTGTATTATTTCCGCGAGATACATTTCCAATAGATGTTGAAATAACAAAATATCTATGTATATATCGATGGATTGGAGTTGTCATAGGCAGTGATAAAACGACTGTATCGGTATAATAACTAGGAAATTTTATGGTTCGTCTAGATGGTGATGGTGATGGTGTTTTTTCCATAATCGGTGAAAGAAGATGTTTCTTTTTTACGCCGTGATTATCCCTACTTCGTTGACTCTTTTGACTTCGATGACTCTTTTTACTTCGTTGCCTAGGAGTTTTTTTTTCCCGATGAGAACCCTTGCTTCGATAACTTGTTAAAATACCACCAACCATCATTTCATCGAAATTTGAACCGCCACCTTGAGGAATAGCTCTACTACCATTTAATTGTCGAATCATCTCGTCGATATATAATACGATTTTAGCCATTCGTTCGATGGTTAATCCGAAGTCGTGTATAGGGTCGTGAAATATTGCACTTAATATAAATATCAACATTCCAATGACATCATATTTAATTACATTTCTTCGAGGTACTCTTTGACCGTCCATTCCTCAATCGAACAGTATTTTATTATAAATACTCTATCATATGTATATATAATAATCAAACAAACAATAATGAACTCTGATAATACTGATACACTTGCTAAATACATCGTTTTAGGCATATTCCTCATCATCGCCCTTGTCGCTATCCAGTATATTTTCCGTAATCACATCGGGATGATTGAAGGTCTTACCAATCAAAAGTCGAAGAAAAAATCGGGGGATAATCCGCTAGATGATGAGAACGACGGAGACATCATAACCATTGCAAAGCGTCAGGAAGAACTTGCACGTAAAACACATAAATCATTGAATATGGACTCGCATTACAGTCATTACAGTAAAATCATTGAAAATATGGACGAGTGGGTCAATGCTAAAATCGTGAATTCTCTCAAGAATGTCTCTCGGGAAGTCCACGGCGAAGGGAAAATGGAAGACATCATTCGGCATATGAATGAATTGAATACGATGAATAAGTTCAAGGTGACATTGGAAGATTGCACGCGGTATATCGATTCCTCGTAAAAAGTCCTTGCGCAACCTTGCGGTTGCTCCACTCCTTTTTACTCGGGCTTCGCTTGTAGTCGTATGGTGAACACACGGATGTATCTATTAGTAATTAATTCAATAATATGATAAAAATTGATATAAGAATATATAGATATATTACTATCAACATTATACGACTTATATACATGTCAAAACGTTCGTATACTCTTGAAAATCTTCTTAAGCACTGTCGTGATTATAATATCAAGAATATGAGTTATACTAATTCATCCGTATGTAATGAAACACGAACAAGTAAATCTGGGCCGAAACCTAGAGGAATAAATAGAGATACGATGATTGAAGGTGACTGTATTGAAACAGGATGTTCAAAGCAGTTTAAAAAAACATACAGAGATTTGGTAGAAAAAAATGGTTTATGTAGAACACATTGTGTAGAACACGCAAATAAAAAAAGAGAAGAAACCTGTTTATCAATCCACGGTTATGTAAATGTAAATAAGAGTGAAGATGTTAAGAATAAATCGAAAATAACATCTCGCGAACGATATGGTACAGACCATCCCCTTCAATCGGAAAAAGTTAGAGATAAAGGAAAGGAAACTATGTTAAAAAATATGGGTGTAGAAAATCCATCACAATCAAAGGATATTATAGAATTAAAAAAACAAAATCGATTATCAAAAGGAGAAATAAAATATACATCAGCGTTTTTAAATGAATTAATAGAAAAGGATAATGGTAAATTGAACTCTGAATATGATGATTTGACATTACAAAGAGAAACCGATATAGTATTTACTTGTAATTGCGGGAATGAACATACAAAAAAATTTAGAGTAATCCAAAAATACGGTGCCTTTTGTAACAACTGTCAAGAGATACATGAAAAGGAGAAGACAAAAGAAACAAATATCAAAAATAGAGGTGTCCCATTTACGATGCAAGACCCTTCTGTTAGAAAAAAAGTCGAAACAACTAATTTGGAGCGTTATGGCGGACATCCAATGCAGACAGATGAATATTTCGAAAAATGTCAAAAAAATCAAAAAAAACGAAAACCTTATACATTTCCGTCAGGTCGTATTGATAGTGTTCAAGGGGATGAACCTTATGCATTAGAATTATTATTACAAAACAATATACCAGAAGATGATATTATGACAAAAAGATTTCCTGACAAGTTTATGTATAAAAAAGAAGACAAAATTCACAGATACTATCCGGATATTTATATTCGTTCCCAGAAAAAATACATTGAAGTAAAATCAGATTATAGATACGAATGTGATAAAACTACAGTGTTATTAAAACAACAAGCAGTAAAGGATGCTGGATATGAATGTGAGATTTGGATTTTCAACAAAATAAAACAAAGAATTGAAATAAAACCGTAATATCTGGTTATTATTCCATACCGTTCGTGTTATGTAGCAAATATATTAGGCCACCACCCCATTGACTACCACATAATAGAGCGTCATAGAAACAGCCCCGGCGCTAAGAATATGCCATACGGAGTGTAGCGGAGCAACGTTGTTTCGGTCGATCATAAAACAAGCAACTCCCGTCAATACCATTGTAAGTAGAATGCCGCCATAATACGATTTCATCCGCGTATACGAAAGCAAACTGAATGGAAATACGATGGCCATTATAATCATTGCAAACCGTGTAATATATCGTCGTGCGTTCAAATGTATCACGCCAAATAATAGCAATACACCGATTTGTGTGATTATATCAACCCCGAAAACCGTCATCGTCGCCGACGCATACATAAACGACGCGAAGAAGCAATCAATACACCCAGCGAGTTCTATGATACACGCGTGATAAACAGATGAACAAATCATTACAATGACCGATATTCCAATCGAAAAATGGATATATCCTGGCCATCCTGCAGCCGCTCGCCATTCTTCAAACCAATCTTCTTCTTTCACGATATAAAGAAGCAGACTACTCCCATAAAATAGCGAAGTTACGAAGCACCAGAACTCTGCAATATTTGCATGAACCCGATATTTACATTCCATCGTAGTTACTTCCGCGTGTTCAAGTAATCCCGTTTTACAGGGTAGTCCGAAAATACATTCAAAGAGAGACCAATTCGTTGCCGGCGCTAGTTGTGTCGTCGCTCCCCCCCCCCCCCCCCCCCACCCACCCCCCACCCCCCCCCCCTTCCTCCCCATCACACCACACATTTTCCACCCCACAATAAATATTTTTATTATTTTAT
>Ga0164293_10000728_pt1 | contig 26957 bp, 28 predicted proteins | sample GEODES118metaG_FD_111487 | JGI IMG/M metagenome (GOLD analysis project Ga0164293, IMG submission 111487) | Eutrophic lake water microbial communities from Lake Mendota, Wisconsin, USA - GEODES118 metaG | ecosystem: Environmental > Aquatic > Freshwater > Lake | place: USA: Lake Mendota...
CCACAAAATGGTGCCACACATGCGTTCCAAAAAACAGCGTTTCGCGTTCCAAACGTTTACTGAAACCCCGCCCGCTACCCCATCAATACTGAGGTTTGGAATTTCGCACCAGCCTCACGGGAGGGGGGATGGTGCGAAATGTGGTGCGTAATTACCCACCGCAGTTTGCATCGTCTGAGTAAAGGTTACTAATTGTTTGGCAACTCAGCGGCGTCTGCAAGATCACGTGGACGTCCAGTGGCCAACTTGTTGGTTCGAAGATCGTCAACCGAAATAAATGGCACCTCAACATCTCCAATCGGAACGTAAACACGATTTTTATAAGCTTCTGAAAATTCAAGTCCAGATGCATACGTCAAAATGTCGATGCGTTGTGGTTCCTGACCAAGTTGCACCATCACATCGGGTTCCTGAAAATCAGAAGCCATTAAACCTAGGCCTCCAAAACCAAACTCTTCGATCGCTGCGAGTATTCGCTCTGCATTTTCCGGCCCCAACCACACCCAGACATCGAGATCCTTCGTATAACGAGGATGACCATGTGCGGCTAGTGCGTAGCCACCAACAATGAGGAATTGAACCTCATGGGCGATGAATAATTCGACAAACTCTTGAAAGTCTTGGTTTAGATTCATCTGTCCATCCGTGGTGCTCGGCCCGTAGTTCTTCCACCATCGCAAGGCGTTCTGAAACGGGTCGTGTCACCCAATACGTCCAAGGAGAATCAGCGTCACCCTTTCGACGACGAGTCACGGTTTTCTCGATGGAACTCACGATCCTCATTCTAACTGACAATCAAACTTCGAATCAGAAGGTGGTCGGAATTGGGCCGCACTTGTCATATTGACGCGTTTCAAAAATCAGCATTTTGCGTTCCAAATATTTACTGAAACCCCAACCACTACCCCATCAATACTGGAGCCTAGAAATACGCACCAGCCTCTCCACCTGCATGCTGACATCATTTCGATCGTCAGACAAAGATTCATGGCTCAGTTGCCGAAATGATTAAAAAGCTCGAACTGGGCGCACAAATAACCCATTTGATTTGTTGGTATCTAAGCCAAAGCCAATGTCGAAATACTGTCCCCATGACATGGCGGGAGTGTGCTCAGATGAACTCCAATAGATATCGTAAACAAAATTTCCTAATCCTGCTTCGTTCAAATTTTGTCGCATTAACTCGAGTTCGCGATGCGATGGCAAGTACCAATCACTTTTGGTGGCACCTCTAAAGAGTGGACTTACGTATTCATCTGCGACTCCAGCCGCATACTGATTCTTGGGAGTCTCCCCGTGTCGTTCAATAATGCGTGCGGTAGCAGTGATTCCACCAAAGACTCCACGATGACTGCCCTTCAAAGCAGCAAGTGCTGGTCCGGTCTCGGTATACACCGTTTCAGTGACACAACTCATACCTTGGTTCCAGCCACAATTTGCGACTGAGGTTGACCACGCACCTTTTACCGCGTCGTCAGCAAAACCAGCGTCTGTAGGTGCCGCTTCCAAATAGTCATAGTTTGGATATTGATCGTTGTAGTCAATAAAGAATATGCGTCCACCTCCGGGGCCTCTTGCACCTACTTCGCAGAGACTCGCTCCGTCGTCGCCGCATACTGACTGCTCAGAGATTTTAAGTGTTGCGTTCACACCATCTGAGCCAGCAGGACCAGCAAGACCTGTTGCCCCTGTTGCGCCGATTGCCCCAACAGCACCCGGAACTCCTTGAGTGTTAAATACCAGCTTGGTTTCCGATTTCTTGCAGGACTTTTTGGTGTAACGCATAACACCGGTTTTCTTGTCTGCACAGGCAGTGATTTCTTTATTGGAAGTCACGGCAGAGACAACTTGTATTCCTCCGAACACAATGGTGGCGGCAAGTGCACCCACAACAACAGATTTCAATGATCGCACGGCAACACTCCTGAGTGAATAAACTTTTAATCTACATCAACGCCATTGCGATGAATCAGTGGTGTTGCAATGTCAATGAACTACTGAGAGTCAATTTTTTAACGGTAAAAGTGAATTTTTGTCACATAGTATGCCTCGTTAGCGTCGCAAATAGGACGTTTATCTTTCTGAGGAGCCCTTGTGCGAACCACCCTTACCCGCCGTATGACTCAGATTGTCATCACATCTGTACTCGCGGCATTTACCTTTGCTGTACCGAACCCGGTATCCACAGTGACGACTGCATCTGCCGCAGCTCAACCTGCCTCTGCAATTACATGGGGAGCAAAGCAAATTCAATTACAAATGGGATACCAACTACTTTCATCATCGCCACCAGACCTAGACGCTTTTGATTTACGTGTTGATGGTGTTCGTATCACGATCACCTCGCTTGATTATTCCATCCCATCATTTCTCTATCTCAACTACGCAGAGTCGATAACAGGAGGCAAGACGGTCACTTTGACATATACGGCTCCCACTCCAGTAGACAACACCAAAAACAACATGGCGCTACAGGATAAAAATGGTGGGGACACCGTTACATTCACAATGACAGTGATCAACACACAGCCAGTAGTGTCTGAGAAACCGAGTAAGCCAGGCATTCCAACGGTGGTGGCTGGAGCAGGAAGTGCCACGATCACGGTTACTCCACCAAGTAGCGGGAAAACTCCCACCTCGTATGTTGTCACCGCTAAACCTGGTGGCAAAACGTGCACCGTCACCGGATCGTCGGGATCATGCACAATCACAGGCCTAACTCCAGGCACCGCCTACACCTTTACCACAGTTGCAATAAACGCAGCAGGGAGTTCGGTGTCCGGTACTGCCTCTTCCCCGGTCACGGTATTGGCATCCGGTGGCGCGAGCAGCGGCCAGTCATCTGGTCCACGTTGGGATATTGAACCTGCCGCCGATTCAGAAGTTGATGCGTATACCGAGGGTTTTATGCCAACAGTCATACCCGATGACATCATCATCACTGATGAATTCGGATTTGTAATCGACAAAAACAATGGGATCAAACCCAAACTGCGTTCTAAGAACTATGCAGGAAAAATCAAACTGACAATTTCTGCGAAGTATAAAGATGGCGCTACAACAAAGAATTACAAATGCAAATTTGCACCATTTGGTGCGACCAAAAAAAGTGCAAAACCCAAATGGCAATGGCACACCCCCAAGAAAGCGTGCATCTTGCCAGCGGCACTTGTGACTGCCCTGCAAAAAGGAACTACCACACTGAACGCTAAGGGTAAATGGGCGCGCCAATGGTCAGCAACGGGAAGCAAAGCACGCCCCGACAAATCAAAAATAAAGCCACGGAAACTGAAGTACACGGTACGTGCAAAACCAGCAACGTTGTAGCAAACAACACTCGGAATTCCTGTGGATCATCGCTAATGCTCTAACGGCGGTCAATGAAGTGTCTATCTCGTGACCGGAATTCCTGGAGTGGTGTTCTTGCCGACAAGACCAAAATCAAGAGAGTTATCACTTTGACCAAGGCGCAAGTACCACGAAGTCACTTCACGCGTTGACGAATTTCTCTCCCTATTAGGGTTTAAAAATGGTAGAGAAATTATCTTCAGTTGACCAAGTGAGATAAACATGCATGATCAAATCGTTGTGCAACATCTTCCCAATTGATGACGTTCCAAATTGCTTTCACATAATCCGGTCGACGATTTTCATACAGTAAGTAATAGGCATGTTCCCACGCATCAATAACTAAGAGTGGAGTTGCACCTTGTAATGAGTTTCCCTGATGATCGTAAATCTGTTCAACCATTAACGATTTACTAACCGGTTCCCACGACAACGCCGACCAGCCCGATCCCTGCACGGTAACCGTGGCGTGAGTCATCTGAGATTTCAGTGCCGCAAAGCTGCCGAAGTGCTTTTCGATTGCGTCTGATAATGCACCCGTTGGTTCGCCTCCACCATTAGGTGACAAGTTCTTCCAGAACATTGAATGCAAAACGTGACCCGAAATGTTGAATGCCAAAGTTTTTTGCAGACCAACAATTGCAGAGAAATCATCGGCCTCACGTGCTGCCGCAATTTTCTCTAGCGTTGCATTTGCTCCGTCGACATATGCACGATGATGTTTTCCATGATGTAATTCCAAGATTCGCGCTGACAAGTGCGATTCTAATGCACCGTAGGCGTATGACAAATCGGGAAGTTGGTACATAGTCATGTTGATCTCCTGTTCAACTAATTCTCAAGTGAAAGCTTTATCAACGCAAAACCAACACGACGACGACAATGATCAAAATGAGTAAAACTATTCCGCCTGAGATATACATAATTTTGCTTTCTGTTTTATTTTGTAAATGTATTATGACTCTGCAAATGATTAGATGTGAACGAACTGTGCACATTTCTTGATAATCAAAATAGGTATCAAGTTTTCTGTGAATACGCATTAAGCCATTCGTATTCGTATCTGTCAATTACCTCTCAATCACGTCACTTTTTTCTCGCTCGATAGCGTTGTAATCACCATTGATGCACCTCGCACTACCCAGTGCGAGGTGCATCTGTTGCAGCAAAGATTGATAGCCAGCGACGTGATGCCTCTTCAGCGCCAAACTTCTTTACCCATTCGTTCCAGATGAGCTCACGTTCATAATCATTTGCAGATCGCAGAACGTCTGCACATTCTTCGTCAGTAGCACTCGAACCGTCGGGCATTGGTACACCGTGGGTGGGATGAATGGGGTCAAGGGAATCAGGTGTGTTGCTCGTGACAGCAACCTCAATGTCTGCCAGCCATTTGGCTTGTGACATAGCGTCCTCAATTGGTGTGGCGACCTTTTGACGAACATCGTCATTTGAAGATCGTCCGACCATGTTGTCGTATTTGCTCTTCATGATCAGACAGTACCGAATTACACATCAAAGTAAAAGCTGTTGTTGTGTTTGTATTCATTACGAATAGTTATTCGTTGTGAGTTTTACAAGACAAATGGAAAGAGTTAATCGATACTCATCAGTACTGCAACAAAAGTTTCATTAGTCATCACCTACAAGAACGACAAAATAAAGTTTCAATAGCCGCTGAATTTACCTCCGTATCTGTGCTTACTATGACAACAACTACCACCAGTGATTTCTAATCATGAAACCATGGTGGTTTATCACACAAACGAAAGAAGACTGCCATGCGTCAACTTCGACTTTTACCAATCACTGCAATTGCAGTACTCGGTTTTACAGCTGTATCTCACATCGGTGCATCTGCAATATCGTTACCAACTGACCCAATAACTTTTGACCTGAATATCACACCGCCAGCAAATAAGCCCGGCAAGAATCCCAATAGCGCCGCGTGTATTCCGCTTTCCGCAACAGCAAATCCAAAGAGCAATCCAAACGCAAACCTCAAAAGAAAAAATGGACTTTCCAACGTGGCGGGCGTGTGCAATATTCAACGTGTCGTTCCCGCACGTGCATGGACTGGTACAGCTTCGAGTACTCAGTTAGCCGTGCTGGACGCAGGATTTGCCAATGGAACATACGAGGCTCGCTGCAATTCACAACGACAGTTAGCAAAAAGTCTCATCTTGATGCAACCCAATGCAACGCCTCGCTTGGTGAAAGACTCACCACTTGCATTTACGGCGTGTAGATTCACGCTGTCATTTGCGGATGCTCAGGCAAGTACTCTCACTGGCACCATTCAGATCACCATCAAAATAGGTACTGACACCCAGATCGTCGTTGGCGAAACAATTCCGGTCACGTATTCTGCAAGCACAACTGTTACAGCCGGAACAGGAACCTTTACAGGTCTAGTGGGAACTGGTACCTATTCGCCAGCGCAGACGATAAATCTCAGTATTCTCCGAGGTGGTGCTGGAGTTAATGCGGCACGACTTCGCGCCACAGTGGTGCGCTCAGTTATGACCAGCACACAGATGACAGTAACCCTGGTTAATCAGTAACGGTAAAGGTGGTGTGCATGCCAGCGGCATAGTGGCCAGAGAGATTGCACACAAGTTGATACGTGCCACTCTCTAGGTTCAGCATCAGCAATTGCGTCTCCCCTGCGGGGAACTCTCCGATCTCATCAATCACTTCAAGACCTTCGGAGGGTTCCTCGAAGGCATCGCCGACGAGCGGAATCTCGCCATCGGGAATGTTAGTCTTCACTACCAAGAACTCATGTCCGATTGTGCCTTCGTTAGTAACTGTAAATGTCACCTCGCCAGTCTCTGCAGTGTTTGCGCCGACCTCTACTGACCATTCTTTGAGTGTTCCGGATATCTCATTGTCTTTCGCATCGTCTGCGTCGTAACTTCCAGTGCCACAAGCGCCTAAGACTCCTGCCAACACCACAATGGTTCCTATTGAGCCAAATGATTTCTTCATAACGCCCCTCTTTCGTGAATCGTTACTAGGTGCACCGTATACCCAAAATGATTCGATATCATAAGTAGTCAATGAATGTTTCCATTGATGAATTCATCGGTGTATATGACGCCGACTCAACTCTGTGGGGCGAGATCTCATATTGGGTAGGTGCGCGAACAGGTCATAGACATTGCTCTTTATGCGATATCACGCATGGCGTCTTCACAGTACGAAAAAATTGGAAACAAGCCTGTTCGGAGCTGCCCGTACCGTTTTCTACTTTTCATCGAAACGATGCACCTCTGGAGGTATTACAAGTGCTGAATGGCATGTTCCCGGTCGTGGTAGCTCGGCGGGGTCAAGATATTGAAATAGTGATGACTAGGAATCAATTGGAAGGCTTCGAAGGCTCCGCGACTCTATTTGCTGACTACCTGCAGTCACTTTTGACCTAATTTTGGTCTCTGCCCGATAAATTCCCGTTGTGTCTGACATACAAAAATATGTGCGACCTGTTGTAGTCCTTCATCTTGCGTCCACATTTTTCATGGTCGGTTTGATTTGGACAATTCATCTTCTGCACTACCCCCTCTTTGCATACGTCGGGGATGACACCTACGTAGCTTTCCAACAAGAACATGTTGATCGCATCGGCGTGTTGTTGTTTGTTCCTTGGCTAACAGAAGGCGTCACTCTGCTTGCTGTCCTAGGGCTTGCATTTGCTGGCGGACGGCGTGACTTACAACTACCTGCTGCTCTGAATGCGATTGCAATGGCTGTTGTGTTGATTATCAGCGGATTCTGGTCTGCTCCCGCCCATGGAGATCTCTCTGATGGTTTTGATGCGACAGTGCACGATCGTTTGATGAATGCAAATCTCGTGCGAACACTTGCATGGACTGTGTGCGGTATCACCGCAACATGGATTCTGTTGAAAGTCTGGACGCCGCAACGACACAACAATTCGGAAACACAAACAGACTAAGCCGAGTTACGAATGCTTTTCGAAAATTGGGGATCTACACCACAAGAAATAGATAGTGACGTCGTAGGCGACGATATATGTCTACATGCGCGACTCATTGCCACCCGATCAATCACCATCGCCGCACCACCCGCAGAAGTGTTTCCGTGGATTCGACAAATGGGATTCAAACGTGCCGGCTGGTATAGCTATGATCTCATCGACAATCTGGGTCGCAAGAGTGCAGCGACTATTCATAATGAATGGCAAGACGTAGTTTCTGGCTCACAGGTCCCAGCTGGGCTAATGGCATTCACTGCTGCAATAGTTGAGCCTCCCCGTGCGTTTGTGTTGCAAGTGGACTCTACGAAACGAGCGACACAGCGCATGTGCTTTACTCTCGCCTACGAATTACGTGACCACCCCGAAGGGACGCGATTAGTGACGCGTATGCGATCGCGAATCGACCTGCCCGGGGGTCGACTCGCAGAACGTCTTTTATTAGGACCCGGTGATGGTGTCATGCTGCGCAAACAACTCCTCAACCTTGCAAAACGAGTGTCCGTTTAGAAGCCCTTAAGCGATATCAATGACGACACACAGAAACTGAGAAACATTGTGTTCTAAGAGGCAATTAGTCAAGACGTGGTCAAGACCCGACGAAAGATTGCGTCAATAACAAAACCAATCACTCCAATTAACAACACCGTTCCGCCCAAGGCTGCGTAATCCAGCTGATCACGCGCATTCAATACCGCGTATCCAAGCCCCGAGTCAACACCCAACATTTCTGCTGGAACAAGAACAATCCACGCCACACCCAGTGCCAACCGAAGTGCTGTGAGCACGTGTCCACGAACTGCGGGCACGGTCATAAAACGCAATGTCTCGCTAGATGACGCGCCAAGAGATGTTGTCACGGCACGCCATCCGGGCTGGATCGCTCGTACGCCAGCCGTTGTTCCTAGAACTAATGGCCACACCGCAGTAATCACGATCAGAAATACGACCGGCTTTGTGCCAACGCCAAATGCCACGATCACAAGCGGTGCCCACGCAAGGGGTGAAATCATGCGTAAAAAGTTGACGATTGGTGTTGCGGCATCTTCCACTGCCGGAAATGTTCCGAACAAAATGCCAAGTGGAACACCAATCACAAATGCAATCAGTAACCCAAGCAGCAACCGTCCAAGAGAAGCCCGGATGTCTGACCACCCATCGCTGCTTGTCAGCATGTCCCACATTGCCGGAAAGGCATCTCCTGGTCCAACATTCGAGAGCACTGGATTGTCGTTCCATAACACCGCGGTCAGAAACCACCACACGCCCACCGCAGCCGCGATGGTCAATGCACGAATGAGTAATCGTTTAACGATCACGGAGCTATTGTCTCCACTCGCTCAAATGATGCGAGGCCAAAAGCTTCTGCCCCACCGTTTGCTTCAATGGCACTCTTCGCAAGCCCCTCTTGAACAAGTTCAGCGTGCGCGGTGGCGTCGTCGATGTCCGCGAGGAAGGTTGAATCACCATCAATACGTGTCTCACGAAGGGCTGCAATGAGCTCTGCTGTGTATGACGGGAATGCATATGGTTGGAACCCAATACGTTCTGAGCCCCACTCACTATTTTGAATAGCACCAGTTGGTTCATATTCATCCAACACATAATGAGTCAGTGCGCGTTCAATGGCGGGAAGTGGTTGTGGCAGATACCCGCCTTCGGACAACTGTGTCGCAGCAGCTGAACGGTCTGCGGTAATTGCAAGTTGTGCTGACGCCAACGCATTGACAAGTCCCTGAGCCGAGTCGGTCTTTGCCACAAAATCTTCAGAGACAACCGTGACACAGCACGCGTGATCACGCCAGACGTCGCCAGTGAAACGCAGGATCTTGCCCGCTTCACTGGTCTCTGCCAATGCATTAAACGGATCGGCAACAATAAATGCGGCGATAGAGCCAGATACGAGGGCTGGAACCATGTCCGATGGTGGCAACACAATCAACTTCGTAGTCTTATCTGCCTTTGATGCATCGCCTTGCAGGATTGGCTCAATTCCATTTGCTCGCAGCAACTTCTGCAACACAACGTTATGAATGCTCCACCAAAATGGAATTGCAACCGTCTCGCCCGCGAGATCAGCGACGGAGTTAATGCGCTCAGCAGCGGTTAAGGCCGATCCGTTGGTGTGATTCCACGCCACTACCTTCATTGGTAGTTGTGCGCCGAACCGCAGTTGTACAGCAAGTGGCATCAACATGTGCACCACATCTACTGATCCCCCTTGGAAGGCTTCAACAAGGTCGGCCCACGAACGAAACATCACAGGGTCAGACGGGGTGAACCCTTCATTTACTAGAGCACCGTTTGCGTGTGCGATAAGCAGTGGTGACGCGTCGGTGATAGGTAGATAACCGATCGACAAAGATCCAAGTGATGCAACTCCTCCCGCTGCTGCCGTGGTGTCAGACGATGAAGATCCTCCACCGCAGGCTGCGAGAAAACTTGATCCGCCCGCAACAGCAAGGCCGGTTAATCCGGCCACTCGTAAAAAGTCACGTCGATTTGGAGTAGGTGATGAGAGCAACATGGCTGAAACTTTCTGTGTAAGAAAAAGAGATGTAGTTAGTTTGTTGATGCGAAGAATTGACTTTCAATCTCCGCTCGAACAGAACTGTGTGTGACTTGGTCACGATCGCGAACATCGGACGTCCAAATTTTGAGAGATCCACTGTCGCTGGAAAGAAGTGCAATGCGATCTGCGACGTACAGTGCTTCAGAGAGATCGTGTGTCACAAGAAGCACCGTCGGTGCAAGATCGTGACGATGTTCCACTAACCACTCCTGTAGTGCTGCACGTGTTGCAACGTCGAGAGCAGAAAAGGGTTCATCAAGAAGCAAGACGTCTGGCTCTGCTGCAACTGCACGCGCTATCGCAACGCGCTGCTGTTGACCGCCAGACAACTCATGCGGACGACGATGTGCAAACTCGGCAATGCCGAGGACATCCATGATTTCTTCTGCACGACGACGGCGCGATGTCTTTGCACGAAGTCGTGATGGATGATTGCGCAAACGTAAACTCAGCGCAACATTGTCGACAGCCGACAACCATGGGAATAGTTGTGCCGTTTGAAACACTGTCGCAGTGCGTAATTCGCCATGTCGACCTTGTGAACGATGAATTGCGCCTCCCGATGGTGTGAGCAACCCAGACAGCGTCCCTACCAATGTGCTTTTGCCAGAACCACTCTTTCCAACAAGGGCGAGTGTTTCTCCGTGAAGGACGTCAATGCTGATCCCCCGAAGAATTTCAACCTGTGGTTGACCAAGCGAGACCGACAGATCGTCTATGCGGAATACTGCTGAAGTTCCCATTGCAATTGCGCCTCTGTTGGTGATTGGACTGGAAGAAATAGGGCTTCGCGAACGCGTCGCGCTGTCGGTGTTTTTGCCCCATACGCCTGACCGCCGCGAATAGCAAGCTCTAGCTGTGTGGCAGCTGTTGCGAGATGTGCAGCATCAAGACGCATCTTCACTACGTGGTGTCGCGAATCTCCGGTTCGATGGTCGAGCCACAGGGACACTTGCTCTACTTCATTACTGACGCGAGCAAGGTCCGCACGACGATCCGCAAGTGGTTCAGCAAGAGATGATGCAACACCGGTTAATTCGTGGATCGCTGATAAAGATGCGGCGGCAAGCCCTACACAAAAAGCACTCTGAAACGTCAAAAATGTTGGTCGCACTGCTTTTACGAATGTGTTGAAGTCAACATCGAATACACGGTGTGGTTCAACTACAACATTTTCCAACCGCACGGCACCCGACTTCGACGCATCAAGAGCTAACAAGCCCTCGGCGGGCAAGACTTCAACACCGTCTTGATCAAGATCAAAAGCGACTATCCGTCGTTGTTCGTCGAACAACATGCCCGTGACTACGACTGCATTGTCATACAAGTTGCTTGCCCACGAAATGAAACCGTTCGCTCGCAATGTGCCGTCGTTTTCCTTCGTCAAAGTGACGGTCAATTCGTTTTGTCCGGTTGCTGCGCGAAATGTGGCAGCCATTGCAGTGGACCCGGGACGTTCACCCGTACGCACAGCGTTGGCCAGATCAACATTTGGTTCGCCACCATGGCGGACCAAGTACTCCACCGTCATTCGATGCGCCCACGCACTAAATGCGGTTGTCATACATGCACCCGCAAGTTCAGCAAGGATGCGTACCTGATCAAGATGCGTTCCGTGTGAATCAGCAACACCGAGGTCTAAAACTCCAGATTCTGCAAGTTCGCGCAGAATAGGTCGCCGATCTGCAGTGGAATCGCAATCCACTGAAACTGCTAACTCCGCTACACGATCAAGCACGTCTGCCGACACGCTGTGTCGTGCGGAAAATACATTTGCGCTACTACTCATTGCTTTTCACAAATGAGTTGTCAAGCTTGTGTAAACGATCAATTGGTGTGCTCACTACTTCGCGAGCGCGCACAACTGCTGCTTCATCGGGCGCATCGTAGAAACACAGGCACTTCATCATGTCTTCGCGCACGTACGTACGTTGAAACGTCGTCTCAGGAACTTGCGCATACAACGGAGACTTTTCTTTCTTGCGTGCCAAGTACTGGTCCATCGTGATGCCGGCAGGAATGTCCCACTCCACGAGATACCCCGACGCCGGACGCGTTGCCTTGACTTGTTCCAAGTCGGCGCCAACCAAACGCACGGGAGCAAGTTCGCTTGCAGCAATTGATGCCGCGCCCAAGGCGCCCGCCACCTTGGCTGAGTCTTGTGCTTCCACGATCACGAATGCCTGGCTTTTGTCAGCTGTGACCTGCACTTCAATGACCTCGCCGCCACCTGACTGCACTGCGGTGTGGACCGCGGCCAATACCGCATCGACATCTCCTGATGGGCTGATTTCCGTGAGAAATAGAGGCATGTGGTGACTCCTGTGATTCGAGGGGCCAGGGCTTTCCTGGTCCCGTATGGCATTAAATGTTGACCCTAGCGGTCAACAATACAAAACCTGACAAATTACGTCAACTTTGTCGTGAATTTTTCCCTACGAATCCTTCACGGTTTGGAAACACAAGGGTGACGGTCGAGAAATCTCTCCCCCGTACCTTTCCATGCAGTTGAGTCAGCGTCGCCTCAACGACCTCGACACATTTCCGCCTCAACGTGGCGATGTGTCGGATCACGACATCTTCCACCTCTCAAGGAGTACCCATGAAGAAATTGGCAATAGCAGTAACAACGGGCGCGCTGGGGGTGATTCTGCTCGGAGCGTCCCCCGTATCTGCAGAAGAGGCAACGCCGATTCCATTAGATGACACTCAGATGATTCTGGACAACACGTTCATTTTCATCGCCGCCATTTTGGTGTTATTCATGCAGGCTGGATTTGCTCTGTTAGCAGCGGGACTCACTTCGGCGAAAAACGTTGGCAACATGATGATGAAGAACATGATGGACATGGTCATCGGAATTCTCGTTTTTGCATTAGTTGGCTACCACATCGCATACAGCGGTAAAGACATCTTTGGTTTTGAGTGGTTATGGGGCGGATACTCCGATGCGCCTACTACCGACTATTCATTAATGCTCCCCGTTGACTTCTTCTTCCAGGCAGCATTCGCAGCGGCAGCAGCAACAATCGTTGCTGGAGCAATGGCTGGTCGTACACAGTTCAAGGGTTATCTCTTGTACACAGTGGTCATCACTGGTTTGATTTACCCAATTGTTGTGAACTGGCAGTGGGGCGGCGGTTGGTTGAACCAATTAGGTTTCCAAGACTTCGCAGGATCCACAGTTGTTCACTCAGTTGGTGGCTGGGCTGCGTTAATGGGTGCAATCATTGTTGGACCTCGTATTGGCAAATTCGGTCCCGACGGCAAACCACGCGCTATCCCCGCACACAACATCATCATGGCAATCACTGGTGTTTTCATCTTGTTTGTTGGTTGGTTCGGATTTAACCCCGGTTCACAACTTGCAGCAGACATCGAAGTACCACGTATTGCAGTGAACACAATGCTTGCAGGTGCAGCAGGTGGTATCTCCGCGATGATCGTGAGCTGGATGAAGTTCAAGAAACCAGACGTGTCGTTCGCTGGAAACGGAGTTCTTGGTGGACTTGTTTCGATTACAGCAGGTGCATGGGCACTTGACGGATACATGTCAATTGTCGCCGGCCTCATTGGTGGCGTCATCGTGACATTCTCTGTTCTTCTTCTTGATCGTCTCCGTATTGACGATCCTGTAGGCGCAGTGTCTGTTCACGGTGTGTGTGGTGCATGGGGAACATTGGCTGTTGGCCTCTTTGCTAATGGCGATGCTCCATTCCTCGACGAAGGTTCCGATGGACTCTTCTTTGGCGGTGGCGGTGAGTTGCTGTGGAATCAATTCGTTGGGGTTGTGTCTGTTGCGGCATTTGTCATCATCACCACCGGAATTATGTTCACCATCATTAAGAAAGTCGGACTCCTACGAGTAACCGAAGAAGAAGAAATGGCAGGATTGGATGTCAGTGAACACGGTGTTGCCGGCTACGGCCCCGACGTGTTGCCATCACTGATGGGTTCTTCCATGGGAGGTAAGTCATGAAAGCAATAACTGCAATCGTCAAGCCGTTCAAGTTGGATGAGGTGAAAGAAGCTCTGCGTACAGCAGGCGTACAAGGACTCACAGTGTCTGAAGTACGCGGCTACGGGCGCCAGGGTGGTCACACCGAGACCTACCGCGGCTCTGAGTACCAAGTGGAGTTCATTCCAAAGGTGCGACTCGACGTCGTTGTTGATGACGCCGATGTAGACCGAGTTGTCGAAGCAATCAAGTCTGCCGCGGCAACAGGTTCCATCGGTGATGGAAAGATCTGGGTCACAACAGTGGATCGTCTTGTCCGTATCCGTACCGGTGAAGAAGGAACGTCTGCCATCTAAGTAGATTTCCCAATCACATCACAGCAAAACCCCTGGGTGGACACGTGTTCCCTCAGGGGTTTTGTTATGCGAGACAACGAATCACAAACCGCGTTCGCCTTGCAATGCGCGATCAATGAGTTGCACAGGGTGAATCACCGCAACGCCAACAGCAGCGAGATGCATTGAACATCCGGGGTTAGCGCTAGCTACAACATCTGGCAGTGCACGCATAATAGATTCCACTTTTCGTTGTCGAATCTTGCCTGCCATCTCTGGTTCGAGAACAGAATACGCGCCGCCTGCTCCACAACACATTCCATCATCGTCTAGTTCAACGAGGTTGCTCACAAATGGGCGCAGCACTGTGCGAGTGGCTTCGTGTACACGTTGCACATGGCGCAAGTGACACGGATCTTGAATTGCCACGCGAGCTTCAATAGGCGACACTCTCGGCAGTTTGTCGACATGTTTGGCGAGAAATTCCTGCACATCAAACACTCGCGCAGAAAACTCTCGTGCTTCTTTCGTGCCAAGCAGATGACCATAATCCTTCATTGCAGCACCACAACCGGCGGAATCAACAATGATTGGCATATCCGGCGCAAGTGAAGCCATCATATTTTCCGCGAATGAACGCGTGGAATCCAACATCCCGGCATGTGAGTGCAACGCGCCACAGCACGGTGCCACATCGCCCGTTGGTGTCACACCAAACCCCGCCGCTTCGAGGACTCGTTGCGCAGCGTGGTGCACCTCTCGTTGCCATGCGTCCATCACACAACCGGTGAAGAGATACACATCGCGACCCGATGATTTCAGCGGTTCTTGACGAAGTGGAATGCGCACACTCAACCCGAAACGTTTTGGCACAAGATGCAAACGCTGTGCGATACCGATGAGCACTGAACCACCCCGTAACAACTTTGGGCGTGATAGCGGAATGTATACAAGGCGTTGCCACCAAGGAGTTGACCTCTTGGTTTCCGCCAACGTATGACGCGTCGCCTCCATCAAACGACCGTATGGCACAACAGATGGGCACGCGGGCTCACAGGCACGACATTGCACACACGTTTCAAAAGACCGCATCACTTCATCGGTGAGTGGTGCGTTTTCCAGTTGCACTTGACGCATTAATGCAATGCGACCTCGAGGAGAAAACGTCTCATCTCCCGTCACTCGGTATGTAGGACACGACGATAAACACAGTCCACACTGCACGCAGGCATTTAGTTCATCATCATTGATGTGCAGATCCATCACACTCTCCACGCGCAGCGGCCGGGATTTAATCGAGCGGTCGGATCAAAGTTTGTTTTCAACCGTTCACTCACCTGACGTACTGCGTCAGATACGTCGCGTCGCGGTTGAGGCTTCTCTGCATACACAACGCCCACTCCTATTGATGCGACAAATAGTCCCATGTCAAAGCGGTTTAATGTTCGAAGATCTGACGGGGCTAATGACCATCGATGTTGCGGTAGTTCAGGTGGGCCTTCCGATTCAAGGAAGCGACCAAGATGACTGAGATCGTGCAATTGATCGGCAACGTCAACTGCGTGTCCTTCAAGTAACACATACGTCGTTGATCCGTTCCAAAGAATCGCACCAGGCCGCAAAATCACATCTCGTATGTCAAACGGGTCAACCCCACTCGCCTCATACCACTGCGACACCGCTGGTATCGGATTTGTGCGCAAGATGACCTCAGCGATACAGCCGAGTGTCCCCAATGAACCCACCATGATGCGGGGGATGTCAAAGCCCGTCACATTTTTTACTGTGGGGCCACCGCCGCGAATCAATTTCCCTTCGCCAGACACGTACCGCACTTCAAGAAGAGACGTGCGCACCATGCCTTTGCCGAGCACCGCGACATCATTTTCTCCCACCGCCAATGCTCCACCAACGGTGCCACCCCGATTGGGTAATGCGCTTCGTTGTCCTTGTGCAGCTAGTGCTTCATCTAATTCAGACACTGTTGTACCGGCACGGACAATCACAATCATTTCATCTGGTTGAAAATCAACAACACCAGAAGGAGCTTTCAGCACTCGTGTGCCCTTTGCAAGTGTGCCGCCGCGTGTCCAACGAGTGCGACCACCTTCAATAGCAATTGGTCCGCTCTCGCCCACTTCAACGGCGAACTCGGTCAACACTTTGTCTGACGTGAGAAGAGGAGCGGTCATACCCACACTCCTTTTGGAACATCAGTCAGCATTTGAATGTCGGCACAACTGTGTCCGGTTGGCAACACCTTGCCAGGATTCGCGCGACACTGCGGGTCAAATGAGCGCCGTAAGCGATTTTGGTGATCAAGATCGTCGTCGGTGAATAGCTTCGACATGTACGCCTGTTTTTCCACGCCAATACCGTGCTCGCCCGACAACACGCCCCCAGCTTCAAGAGACGCGGCAACAATATCTGCACCTGCCGCATGGACGCGATCGATCGCACCAGGCTCACGTGCATCAAACAGCAATAACGGATGCAAATTGCCATCACCTGCATGGAAAACATTCATGACCTGTAGCCCGTGCTTTTCGGCAATTGTGTATGTCTGGGCTAAAACATCTGCCAGTTTTGAACGCGGAACCACGGTGTCGTGCAAGTAATAATCCGGAGCAATCTGTGCAACAGCACCAAAGGCGGTCTTACGGCCCTTCCACAACAGTGCGCGTTCCACATCATCTTGTGCAAGACGCACCTCTGTTGCGCCCTGTTCACGCCCTATTCGTGCAATCGCTTCGGCATCTACTTCAACCCCGGCAGATAATCCGTCGACTTCTGCCAAAAGAATCGCAGCCACGTCTGTGGGGTAACCAGCATGCACATAATTTTCAGCGGCTTGCGTAATGAGCTGGTCCATCACTTCCATTGCGGCCGGAACAATGCCTGCTGCAATCACCGCACTGACGGTGTTCGCCGCATGACGCACATCGTCAAATGACATCAACAACGTGCGCACTGCTGGGGCATTCTTTGTGATGCGTGCAGCAATGCGTGTGGCAATACCTAATGTTCCCTCGCCGCCGATGAACGCGCCACGTAAGTCGTAGCCAAGTGGTTCTGCATCGAGCCCACCAAGTGTGGCAATTTCACCATCGGGCAACACAACTTCCATTGCCACAATGTGCGCGTTTGTTATTCCGTACGCAAGACAGTGTGGTCCACCTGAATTGTTTGCGACATTCCCACCAATGGTGCACACCTGTTGACTAGAGGGATCAGGTGCAAAGTGAAAACCTTTGGGCTGTAAATACTTGGTGAGATCCAAATTCACAACACCTGGTTCGACCCATACGATTCGCGTATCAAAATCGATGTCGAGTATGCGATTCATTCGTGCAAGTGAGATAACAACGGGTGCACCCAGCGGAATCGCGCCGCCAGCCAGTCCTGTCCCAGCTCCTCGGGGCACTACTGCACGATCGTGTTTTACTGCGATCTGCACAATGCCTTGTACTTCACGCGTATTCAGTGGAAAACAAATTGGTCCTGCTACTCCATTGTCAAACAGAGATGCGTCACGGCGTAATAACGCGCGCTCAGCTCCGTCTGTACGAACACGATCTTCTCCAAGAAGTGCTACTAGATCGTCATACAGCGCTTGGTCGATTGCATCAGGCAAGACAACGTTGTGTTTGTGGTGACGTGACACCACTGAACGAATTCGGTGGGCAAATAATGACCGCGCTGAAGTGCTCACTTTTCCGCAGCGATTAAACCGGCGGCGCGAATTCCGGCAACTGCGGCCGCCTCATCATTGTCTGATGTATCCCCTGACACTCCCACGGCACCTATCGTACGACCGCCGTCAACAATGAGAACTCCCCCGGCGACTGGCACAAGCGACCCTCCGATTGCTGCTGTCACACCGTTCATGAAATGAGGTCGTTCTACAGCCATGACTCCCAGTGTGCGGGAATTCACTCCTACGGAAATGGCACCGTAGGCCTTTCCGAGAGCCACATCAAACCGCCGATTTGCCACACCATCTTCACGTTCACAAGCAACGACATGACCACCCGCGTCGATCACCACAACACACAATGGATTGAATCCTTCAGTCGCCCGATGTGATAACGCGCTCGCAATAATTGTGCGGGCATGGGTAAGAGTGAGAATTGTCATGACGACTGTGTCCTTTTCACTTGGTGTTCTTTTTTTCTAATCGACGAGCATGCAGTATCGGTTCTGTGTAGCCCGATGGTTGTTCGACACCCGACAACACCAATTGTGTCGCCGCGATAAATGCCGGACCGTCAAACGATGGGGCCATCGGCTCATAGACAGGATCGTCAGCGTTTTGGGCGTCTACAACCACAGCCATCTTCTCGAATGCCTTGCGTACCTGATCTGATGTCACAATGCCGTGCAATAACCAATTGGCCATGTGCTGCGATGAGATTCGACATGTGGCGCGATCTTCCATCAACCCAACGTTATTGATGTCGGGAACTTTCGAACATCCAACGCCTTGATCTACCCAGCGCACTACATACCCCAATATTCCCTGCGCGTTGTTGTCGAGTTCATCTTGAATTTCTTGAGACGTCCACGACGTGTCAGAGGCAATAGGAATGTTCAAGAGATCATCGATCGTTGCGCGCGGACCATGTGCTTGTAATGACTCAAGCAATTCACGTTGTCTCTCATGCACATCTACGCGGTGATAGTGCGTCGCATGCAACGTAGCCGCGGTAGGTGAAGGCACCCATGCACAATTTGCACCAGCTGCAGGGTGTGCAATTTTTTGCTCGAGCATTGCCGCCATCAAATCGGGGGCCGCCCACATGCCCTTACCAATCTGAGCATGGCCAAGTAACCCGCATGCCAAACCAGTATCTACGTTCCAGTTCTCGTATGCCTGCAACCACGTGCTGGTGCGCATCTCGTTTTTGCGCACCATTGGCCCCGCGTGCATGGACGTGTGCATCTCATCGCCCGTGCGATCAAGAAAACCAGTATTGATGAACGCAACTCGCGCAGATGCAGCACGAATGCACTCAGCCAGATTCACTGTTGTACGACGTTCCTCATCCATAATTCCGATTTTCACCGTGTTCGTAGGTAGACGGAAGATTTGTTCAATACGAGTGAAAATATCGTTTGTATATGCGACTTCTGCTGGCCCATGCATCTTGGGTTTCACAACGTAAATAGAACTTGTCCGCGAATTGCGATACGTGTTGTCGAGACGACGCACGTCATGAACGGCGCAAAGAACTGTGACCACAGCGTCGAGAAGACCTTCATAAATAGGTCGACCTTCTTTATCGAGAACGGCAGGTGTGGTCATGAGGTGACCCACATTTCGTATCAACATGAGAGAACGACCAGGACGCGTGACTGTCTCACCACTTGGTGTTGTGAACACTCTGTCCTTGTTCAGTGTGCGAGAAAATGTATGACCATCTTTTGTGACTGATGCTTCAAGAGTGCCTCGCATTAGGCCAAGCCAGTTTCGATATGCGGCGGTTTTGTCAGCACCGTCTACTGTTGCCACTGAATCTTCGCAATCCATGATGGCTGTCACCGCTGACTCGAGAACCACATCAGCAACGTGAGCTTGATCGGTGGCACCAACAGGATGTGAGGGATCAATGACTATCTCAACACCTAATCCGTGATGTTCACACAAGATGTTGGATGGTTGCCCAGGATCACCGATGTAGCCAACAAATGTGTCGGGGTCGGTCAATGTTGTGGTCTGCCCACCAACAGTCATTACCAATTCGCCATGTACTACCTGATACGAAGTCACGTCGGTGTGCGAGCCGTCATCTAAAGGCAACACTTCATCTAAAAATGTCCGAGCCCATGCAATCACTTGTTCACCACGCAAAGGGTCATACCCGGTTCCCGTTGGTGGGCTGCCAAGAGCATCGGTTCCGTAGAGTGCGTCGTACAAGGAACCCCAAAGCGCATTGGCTGCATTCAGCGCATACCGCGCATTAGTGATCGGCACTACTAACTGCGGTCCCGCAACGTGGGCAATCTCAACATCCACTCCTTCAGTGGACACCGAGAATGCAGGACCAGGTGGCACGATGTATCCGATGTCGTAGAGAAATGATCGATATTTATCGAGATCAAAAGTGTCATTTGATCGATGCCACTGATCGATTGCGGCCTGCATTTCTGCACGGACTTTGAGCAGTTCCTCGTTGCGAGGGCTCATCTCTTGCACAAGACGTAAGAAGCCAAGCCAAAATTCATCGGCTTCTACACCGCTTCCGGGTAAGGCTTCATTTTCAATAAAGGAACACAATTCCGCGTCAACCTGAAGCGAAGCGCGCATTTCCATTCGAACGTTTGTACTCATAGCGTCACCGTGACTCCACGCTAATAGAGAGGTATTGATGTTTTATAGTGCAGAAATGCTCTCGCACTACAAAGTCGTCGATATCTGCGATGAACGTGGACATGCAGCCTCTCACTTTCTCGCCACATTGGGTGCCGACGTCACTCTGATAGAGCCACCAGAGGGTTCCCACGCAAGATATGTTGGGCCGTTTTCTCAACATGGGCACTCTCCTGAGAATTCGCTGACGTTTTGGGCATACAACCGCGGCAAAAAGAGCGTTGTTCTAGATCTTGAAACCACTGCCGACCTGCAGACGTTTTATGGCCTCATTGCCACTGCGGACGTCTTATTCGAATGTGGCGCCATCGACATTGATGTTGCAGAGTTACAAAGAATCAACCCACGTCTTGTGATTGCCTCCATCACTGCATTCGGAGCCAGTGGTCCAAAAGCACAATGGGCTGCTACCGATCTCACTCTGGTTGCATCAAGTAGTCAGATGATTCTTACCGGAGACATTGACCGTGCCCCGGTGCGTGTTTCCCAACCTCAAGCGTTTCTTCATGCATCATCTGATGCTGCTGTCGGTGCTCTCATTGCGTTGATGGAACGTGAGTCAAGCGGTGTAGGTCAACGCGTAGAAACCTCGGCACATCGCTCGCTCCCTGTCACAACTCAAGGCAATGTTTTTGCCACTGCATACAACGCACCGTTGGCATTACGTACAAGTGGCGGCTCGCATGCAAACGGCATCGACTTTCAATTTGTCTATTCATGCGCAGACGGGTATGTAAACAACATGGTGTTGTTTGGTCCCTCTTTCGGACCTCATGCACAGCGTCTACTACAAGTCATGTTCAACAAAGGATTTATCGACGAGAGTATGAACAATGAAGATCTCGTTGCGTGGGGTACCGATATCTTCACTGGAAAAGTACCTATTGAGAGATACAAAGAACTCACTGCAGCGGTAGCTGCTTATTGCATAGCTCACACCAAGGCCGAACTCCTACAACACGCAATCGAATACAAATTGCTCACTGCACCAATTGCAACTCCCAAAGATGTGGTGGAAAACCCGCAGTACGCGCATCGTGAGTACTGGGATTCGGTGGAAGATGACGCACTGTCGCCCAAGGAAATTATTGTTCCTGGACTGTATGTGAAATTCAGTGACGCCGACATACCTGCACTTGATCGGGCTCCACGACTCAACGAGCATGCAGATCTCATCTACAACAACATTTCAACTACGGCTCACACAATTTCTACTATTTCGACAATACGAACAGCACCATTTGCTGGTCTCAAAGTGCTTGATCTCACATGGGCAATTTCAGGGCCCTCCACTGCGCGTATGTTGTGCGACTACGGTGCCGATGTGGTGCACGTCGAAACCGGTTCGCGTCAAGATGCTGCACGTTCTGTGTCGCCGTATCTGAACGATGTGAAAGAACCTGAAAATGCTGGGCTGTATTTCACGATGAACACGGGCAAGAAGGGGATGCTGCTCGATCTTTCAACAGCAGAAGGTCGAGAAGTCCTCGATGATCTTGTTGCGTGGGCCGACGTCCTTATCGAATCGTTTTCGCCTCGTGGTCGTCGATCATTAGGTCTTGATTTTGACCGCTTACGCACCATTAATCCCGAACTCATCATGTTGTCGACATGTCTGTTTGGACAAGACGGGCCACTTGGCGCATACGCCGGATACGGCACCGCTGGTGGAGCTATCGCAGGTTTTTATCACCTCACAGGCTGGCCAGATCGCCCACCCTGTGGACCATTTGGCGCATACACCGATTATCCGTCGCCACGTTTTGCTGCATGTGCGCTCATTGCAGCTATAGATCATCGGCGTCGGACGGGAGTTGGTCAGTACCTGGATTTCTCGCAAGCAGAGTCAGCGACACACTTTTTGACTCCTGCGATTCTTGACTACACCGTGAACGGCGTGGTGCAAGACCGCATTGGAAATAGCGATCCTTACATGGCCCCTCATGGAGTATTCCCATGCGAAGGCGATGATACGTGGATTGCCATTGCGTGTCGAGATGACGACGATTGGAAGTGTCTCGCAAAAGTGATTGGTCGGATTGATCTTGTTGGCATGAGTTACAACGACCGCAAGCAACACGGCGAACGTCTTCACACCATGGTGAGTAATTGGTCAGCTCGACGATCACTTGATGATGCAGAAACTGCGCTTATCGACGCAGGTGTGCCCGCGCATCGAGTGCAACATTCAGACGCATGCATGACAGACCCGCAGTTTGCACACACAAATCATTTTGTGCGTGTGCCTCACACAATGCACGGGGAAGTAACCGTGGAAAATTCTCGGATGATGCTCAGTGACACTCCAGCAAATGTCACTCGTCGTGCTCCATTGTTTGGAGAAGATACTGACGATATCTTGCGAAACTTTTTGGGTTATGACAACAGCAAAATTACAGAACTTCGTAACAAAGACATCTTCAAATAGCGGAAATTGTGTCTAATATTTCAGCGACACGTGCAGTGTGTTCCCATGGAAACACCCAGCCAGATCCGTCTGAAAAATACGCACTGACGTTTTCCACCATCTCGACAAACGCATCTACCTCGTCGAAGGATTCCTCGACATCTCCGATTTGGAGACTCGACCTCTCGCGCCAAGACGTAAACGCTTCACCCTGGACCATACGCACAGATGAATCGGAACCACGAATCTCGAGAGTCTGAGACGCAGGCATGACAAAAGAACTCACAGCTGTGGCAGTGACATACGAGTTCAGATTCACGTCAACATGCGTCGTCAGATCAATTCCGGTAGGGCCGATCTGTCGCTCGACATTTTGAACACTCACCTCAAGATCATCACCACACACTGCCGTCCACACATGTGCTTGATAACAACCAACGTCCAAGAGTGCTCCCCCGCCCATCTCAGGATGCAAACGGTAATTCTCAGTCATGTCCGACTGAGACGTAAACGATGACTCGATATGCTGCACCTCGCCAAGAGCGCCAGTTGTTGCTAGTTCTACGACACGTTGAAACCGTGGATGCCATCTCAGCCATGTTGCCTCCACCAAGTGACGTCCCTCTGTACGGGCAACCTCGTACATGTTGTCCACATCACTTGCACAAATACCTAACGGTTTTTCGCACAAGACATGCTTGCCTGCTTGCAGTGCACGAGTCACCCATTCAAGATGTTGATGATTGGCAAGGCTGATGTACACGGCATCAACGTGATCGTCATTTAGTACGTCCTCATAATGTGCATGAATCACCTGTGGTTCAAGCACACGCGAACGAATCTCATCCCTGCTTGCAACGGCATGCAACTGTGCACCGCGGGCCTGATGAACCGCTGGCCCCATCGCGCGAGACGCCACAAAGCCTGCACCGAGAAATCCCCAGCGCGTATTCATATTGGTTATGACAGCCGAAGCGCGGGGATAATTGGTCGCCCGTTTTGCCGAGCTGATTCTTCAGCTGCCTGCATAATTCCGACAACATTTCGCGACTGCAGGGCAGTTACAGGCATTGGCATTTCTTTATGCAAATGATTCGACAGCGAAGCATGGAATGCATGTGGCGCAACTTCATCAAGTGTTACATCTTCTTGCGCTCCACCTTCGCGGTAAATAGTAAGGAGTGCGGGCAGATCTGCAACAGCAGGTTCAGCTGCCGGATTCCAATCACCCACGATTGCGCCTTCTGTTCCCAATACGTAAAACTTGGGTTTCCGTGCTGCAGCTAAATCGGAATTCACAAACGTTGCCTGTTTCCCTGACGCAAAGGTGATCGACACTTGGGCGTGATCGGCATTGGTCGCGTGCATCCATCGACGTTTTTGATTGAGACCAGAAACATGTTCGATTGGATCATGAATGACATCAAGGATTTGGTCAATGTAATGACTACCCCAATCAAATATCGCTCCACCCGATACTTCGGCGTTGGAGTGCCAGTATGTGCACGGCTCGGAGTAACCACCAACGAAACTGTCGTATTGAAAGACTTCGCCAATCGCACCGTCACCGATGAGGCGTTTCATCGTGACAAAGTCTGGGTCATATCGTCGATTTTGATACACCACCAACAACTTGTCGCGTTCCGCTGCAAGCGACATCAACTCATCACATTCATCAACAGTGAGTGCCATTGGTTTCTCTAATACAACATGCACATCTTTGAGAAGGGCGTCCTTTGCCCATTGATAATGACTGTTCGGCGGAGTAGAGATCACAACAAGATCAAGAGATCCGCTATTGAGCATTGATGACGCATCGGAAAATGCGACGGCACTAGGGGCGAGCTGCTGTGCTGCCGCAATGCGTTCAGGGTTGGTGTCGCACACCGCAGTCAATTCAAGACCGGCAGTGTGTTGCACCGCCAGGTTGTGTTCATGCCCAATTGCGCCATACGCGAGCAGGCCGACACGAACGTTATGCGAGGTCATACGAGTGATGAGTGTACAAACGAGAGGTCAGCTATTTCCTTCTTGTGACTCGTGTTCGGCAATCTGTCGGTGGACTTCTTCCATGTCCACATTCCGCACCGCTTGAATCAGCTCTTCAAACGATGCTGCTGGCAATGCACCGGCCTGTGCGTGAAGAAGAACACCATCTCGAAAAGCCATGATGGTAGGAATCGACTGGATCTGCAGGGCTCCAGCCAATTGCTGCTCTGCCTCGGTATCAACTTTGCCAAAACGAATATCGGGATGATTTATTGCCGCATCTTCAAAAATCGGAGCGAACATCTTGCATGGACCACACCAGGACGCCCAAAAATCAATAAAGGTGATGCCGTCGGCCATCACGGTGGTCTCAAAATTATCCATTGTCAATGTTTGTGTGCTCATGATTACTCCTTACCAAACAAGCGAGATAACACGCCTCTACGTTGCGACGATCTCCCTGACTCTGCTCCTACCGTATTGCATTGGCACCGATCCGACATAGGGACTCCGCCAAGTACTTGCTCAACATGGGCACCGCATCCGGCCCAACTTGCTTTTCTGCATTTCTTACATGTCACTGCTCTACACATACCCCATAGGGTATCAAGCACCCGCGTGATGTGCAACACAGCCTGTGCCCTTTCGAGATGCATGAATTCATGGGAAACTGACGTGTGAACGAGACGCCAAACGACCCAGTTATTGCTAGTGGGCATCGTCCGTTGTTTCGCGGGCACATTCACCGTCATGCTGCAACGGCAGCTGTGCCTTTATTCGCATGGCTAATCATCATCACTGAATCATGGACTGAACGCCTCGCTGTGATTGTGTATGCAATTGGCGTCACCACGATGCTCGCAGTGTCAGCGGTCTATCACTCTGGCTCACTGTCAACTCGTGCAGAAGCAATCGTGAAACGTATTGATCACTCAACAATCTTGTTGGCTATTGCAGGTAGCTACACCGCAATAACGGCGCTGTCATTGTCGGGCACCGCTGAAGTTTTTCTCATCTCATACATTTGGATTGCGACGACCATTGGCGTGGGTGTTCGACTGTTATGGATTAATTCGCCATATCCCATTAATGCTCTGATTTATCTGGCTGCCGGGTGGTCTGCACTACTGGTAGTGCCCGCATTTCTGTCATCGCTTAATGCGGCCGACACAGTTCTCATATTTGTCGGAGGCGGTCTGTACACCGTGGGAGCTGTTGTGTACGCACTCCACAAACCCAATCCATGGCCAGACCACTTCGGTTACCACGAGATCTTTCACCTGCTCGTGACCACAGCAGCCACCGTGCACTTCATTCTCGTAGCACGACTTCTTCTGAATACACTGTGAAGACGTTTCAGTAGGTAGCACAAAGAGTTAACACAGTAGAGCGACCTGACGCCTGGTGGTGTGACGGACCAGTTGCTGTTGCTCTTATCCCGTCAGTATTTCAGGGTCGGTAACACGCATTACGGGTGGGCTCATTCGCCAACGAAGCCCGGCCAGTTACCCATATAACCAACAAACACTTCAGAAAGACCTTCGTCAAGCAACACGCTTCGAGGAATTGGTAATTCGCGCATCTTGAAGTTGGGATCAGCAATCGATTGTGCCGCAAAGTCATGATTGGCTATCGCGCCACGTCCGATGACCGCTATGTCAAGACCTGCATCAATTGCACTTTTAGCATCTGCTGCCGAATACAACTTGCCAGCTGCGCCCAGTCGCACATCTCCACGAGGCAGTGCAGCAAAGATATCAATGAGTCGCTTGCCTTTATGGTCTTCCTCGATCGGCTCTTTGAAGACATCCCACAATGACATATCAATAAAGTCAATTTTGTTGCTGTCTACTAACCAACCAAATACTTCACAAATCTCGTCGATCTTCATCCCGAATCGCTCAGGTGATAGGCGGACTGAAACATTGAAATCACTGCGACACGATGCACGAACTCCCTCAACGATGGACATGAGAACACG
>Ga0164293_10000729_pt1 | contig 26934 bp, 35 predicted proteins | sample GEODES118metaG_FD_111487 | JGI IMG/M metagenome (GOLD analysis project Ga0164293, IMG submission 111487) | Eutrophic lake water microbial communities from Lake Mendota, Wisconsin, USA - GEODES118 metaG | ecosystem: Environmental > Aquatic > Freshwater > Lake | place: USA: Lake Mendota...
GCACTCGGCAGCACCACTCCTGGCACCACTCAAGCCCTCAAGGCTCGGCTGCGCAGTTTCCCGCGCAGTCCAAAATCATACCACCTCGTCCCCACCTGGCAACCCCTCTACCGCTCACTCAACCCTTCAAGGCTTCCGCCCAGGGCATCGGGGGTGATGACCAGCCGCTCCACGGCGCCGTTTCTATGGTCTGAAGAGGGCATGCAGAGCCGGAGACGGAGTGGCTAAGCAGTTCAGCCAGGAACACCTCCGGGTGAGGCCGAGTTCCCGTGAAGAATCAGTGGTGGCTGGGGCACGGGACCATTTCGAGCGCACCCTGGTGCGGGCAGGTGGGGAGCTGGTGGGCTCGGTGGCGGCCCTCGTACATCCAAGGCGCCGCGACAGCGCCAACTACGGAGAAGTGTTTCTGCGGGACAACGTTCCGGTGATGCTCTATCTGCTGATGCAGGGTCGTTACGAGATTGTTCGCCATTTTCTCGGTATCTGCGCCGAGCTGCAAAGCACCAGCTACCAGACCCGCGGGGTGTTTCCCACCAGCTTCGTGGAAGAACAGGGTGAACTGATCGCCGATTACGGGCAGCGATCGATCGGCCGGATCACCTCAGTGGATGCCAGTCTCTGGTGGCCGGTGCTTTGTTGGCTTTACGTTCGCAAAAGCAGGGACCTGGCCTTCGGCACCAGTCAACAGGTGCAACGCAGTGTGCATCTGTTGTTGGATCTGCTGCTGCACCCGAGTTTTGAAGGGACCCCGGTGCTGTTCGTGCCGGACTGCGCGTTCATGATTGACCGTCCCATGGACGTGTGGGGTGCCCCGCTCGAGGTGGAGGTACTCCTGTATGGCTGCTTGCAAAGCTGCTGCCACCTGATGGAACTTGCCCAGCGCGAGACCCGCAGCAGACTGCTGGCCCAGCGCCTGACCCTGAGCCGCCAATGGTTGCACGACCTGCGCGCTTTCCTGCTGAAGCACTACTGGGTGACCAGCAAGACGATGCAGGTGTTGAGAAGGAGGCCCACGGAACAATATGGAGAACATCAACATGAAAATGAATTCAATGTGCAGCCCCAGGTGATCCCGCCCTGGTTACAGGACTGGCTTGAAAATCGTGGTGGATACCTGATCGGCAACATGCGCACAGGTAGACCTGATTTCCGCTTCTACAGCCTCGGAAACTCCCTTGCCAGTCTGTTCGGCCTGATCACCCCACCTCAGCAGCGCGCCTTGTTCCGACTGGTGCTCCACAACCGCCAGCATCTGATTGCCCAGATGCCGATGCGGATTTGTCATCCTCCACTGGATGCCGAGGAGTGGGCTAACAAGACGGGTTCCGATCCCAAAAACTGGCCGTGGAGTTACCACAACGGCGGCCACTGGCCGAGTCTGCTCTGGTCTCTGGGAGGCGCGATTCTCCTGCATGGACAGAAGCATCCCCAGGCTGATGTGCTGCTGATGGGCCAGATGCGTTCCCTACTGGAGGATTGCTATTGGTCTCAGCTCAACCAGCTGCCCAGACAGCAATGGGCGGAATACTTTGATGGTCCCACTGGCACCTGGGTGGGCCAGCAGGCTCGCACCTATCAGACATGGACGGTCGTTGGGTTCCTGCTGGTGCATCAGATGCTTCGTGAGAACCAGGCTTGCGTCACCACCCTCGATATTGAAGGAAGCTTGGGCAAATAAAAAAGCCGCGAATGAATCGCGGCCCGAAGATGCAGATTGAGCCAGTTGGTTCAGGGAACCAATCAGAAAAGGCCGAGGGTCAGGGACTTGTCGATGGGCAGGGCAGCGCCGATCCCCAGATAAATGGTGAAGAAGGTGCCGAACAGAAACACAGCCATCGCCACGGGACGGCGGAAGGGGTTCTGAAACTTATTGAAAGACTCGATGAAGGGAACCATCATCAGTCCGAGGGGAACCATTGTCTGCAGAGCGATGCCGAGCAGCTTATTGGGAACCACCCGAAGGATCTGGAACACGGGGTACAGATACCACTCGGGGAGGATTTCCAGTGGAGTGGCGAACGGATCCGCTTGATCGCCGAGCATGGCCGGATCCAGCACAGCAAGACCAACCAGACAGGCGATGGTTCCCAGGATCGTCACCGGGAACATGTAGAGCAGATCATTCGGCCATGCAGGCTCACCGTAGTAGTTGTGGCCCATGCCCTTGGAGAGCTTGGCCCGGAGAGCTGGATCAGAGAGATCAGGCTTCTTGAGGATCGACATGGCAGAGCAGACGACGGTGAGAAGGAGTACCGATGATCAAAGGCTAGGGCAACTAACGATCACAAGGGGCCGGAGATGCCCTGCTTGCGGATCATCAGGAAGTGCATGAGCATGAACACAGCCAGCAGCCAGGGCATCACAAAAGTATGCAGGCTGTAGAAGCGGGTGAGGGTGGACTGGCCGACGCTCTCGCCTCCGCGCAGCAGCTCCACCATGAAATCTCCTACGACGGGAACCGCAGCAGGAACTCCGCTCACGATCTTCACAGCCCAGTAACCGACTTGGTCCCAGGGCAGGGAGTAGCCGGTCACCCCGAAGGAGACGGTGATCACCGCCATGGTCACCCCGGTGACCCAGGTGAGCTCACGGGGCCGTTTGAAACCACCGGTGAGGTACACGCGGAACACGTGGAGGATCAGCATCAGCACCATCATCGAGGCGCTCCAGCGGTGGACGGAGCGGATCAGCCAGCCGAAGCTGACGTCGGTCATCAGGTACTGGACGGAGGCGTAAGCCTCAGCCACGGTGGGCTTGTAATAGAAGGTCATCGCAAACCCAGTGGCGAACTGGATCAGGAAGCAGACCAGGGTGATGCCGCCCAGGCAATAGAAGATGTTGACGTGGGGCGGCACGTACTTGGCGGAGATATCGTCGGCGATTGCCTGGATCTCCAGACGCTCCTGGAACCAGTCGTAGACGGGGTTCGTCTTGCCGGCAGGTGAGGAATTCGCCATGCAGCGAGGGTCTTGGGTTGCGAGAGTCTACCGATCGCTCTCCCCCTTCCGTGAGCCCACAGCCCCCTACCCCCCGAACGGCTCAACCCTTTGCAACAGGCCTGCGGTCGCTGCTGGCTCTGCTGCTCTGCCTGGCCATGGGCCTGCAGGCTCAGCCAGCGCTGGCTCTCAGCGATGCCCAGCAGCTGGTGGTGGAGGCCTGGCGGCTCGTGAATCAGAGCTACGTGGATCCCCAGCAACTCGAGAAGATCCACTGGCGCCAGCTCCGGCAGAAAACCCTGGAGCACTCGATTGAGAGCTCTTCGCAGGCCTACGCCGCGATCGAATCGATGCTCGCCTCGATCGGCGACCCCTACACCCGCATGTTGCGCCCCCAGGAATACGGTGCCCTTCGCTCCAATACCAAGGGAACCGTGAGCGGGGTGGGACTTCAGCTCGGACTGCGGGAGGGCGACCAGCAGATGGTGGTGATCTCCCCCCTCGATGATTCCCCCGCCTCCGAGGCCGGGATTGTGAGCGGCACGGAACTGCTTGCGGTGGATGGTGTGCCCACCGGGGAGCTTGGGCTGGAAGGAGCCGCCTCGAGGCTGCGGGGAGAGGCGGGCAGCGATGTGCTTCTGAAACTCCTGCCTCCCGGTGGGAGAAAGGAGACCCGTGAGGTGATCCTCGAGCGCCGGGAAGTGGATCTGCAGCCGGTGCGATCGCGGATTCTGCGGCGTGGGGAGCACCTGCTCGGCTATCTGCGGATCACGCAGTTCAGTGATCCTGTTGCGGACCAGGTGCAGGAAGCGCTGGACCGCTTCTCCTCCAGGGCGGGAGACGATGGCGCCGTGGAGGGTCTGATTCTGGATCTGCGCAACAACTCCGGCGGGCTGGTGAGCGCTGGAGTTGCCGTGGCGAGCATGCTGCTCGACGGCGAGCCGATCGTGGAAACCCTGGAACGCAACGGGATCACGAGCCTGCAACAGGCCAGCCGTGGGCGTCGGTATGGGGGGCCGATGGTGACCCTGGTCAACGGGGGCACGGCCAGTGCCAGCGAGATCCTCGCGGGGGCCCTGCAGGACAGCGGACGATCCGAGCTCGCCGGGACCCAGACATTCGGCAAGGGCCTGATCCAGACGCTGATCTCCCTCGGCGACGGCAGCGGCATGGCCGTGACCGTGGCCCGCTACCTCACCCCCAGCGGCAGGGACATCCAGCACCAGGGCATCGAACCAAACCTCCGACTGCCGGCGCCGGAACCCCTTAACCCTGGCGGGGAGGGCGACAGCTGGCTGGATCAGGCAGCGGAGCAACTGCTCAGCCAGCTTCAGAAAGCGGCATGAGCCAGCGCACCTATCACGATCCGCTGCACGGAGCGATCCGGCTCGATCATTCCGCCCCGGCCGAGGCCCTGGTAATCGATCTGATCGACACGGGCCCCTTTCAGAGGCTGCGACGGATCCGTCAGCTGGGGCCGGCCTTTCTCACCTTCCATGGCGCCGAATCGAGCCGCTTCACCCACTCGCTGGGGGTGCTGCACCTGGCCCGCCTCGCCCTCGGTCATCTGGAACGGAGTCATCCGGAGCTGGCGGAGCACCGCAGCCTGCTCTATGCCGCGGCCCTGCTCCACGACGTCGGCCATGGGCCCCTGAGCCACACGGGCGAGGAGATGTTCGGGCTGCGTCATGAGGAGTGGTCGGGGAGGCTGATCCGAGAACATCCCGCCCTGCGCGAGCGACTGGAAGCTGAAAGGCCGGGTCTGGCCGATGCGGTGGCCAACCTGCTGAACCATGGCCCGGTCGACTGCCCGGCGATCGAATCCCTGGTGAGCAGCCAGCTCGACTGTGACCGACTCGATTACCTGATGCGCGACAGCTACAGCACCGGTACCAGCTACGGCCAGCTGGATCTGGAGCGGATCCTGGCAGCCCTGACCCTCGCCCCTGATGGAAGCCTCGCCATCCATCCCAAGGGGCTGATGGCAGTGGAGCATTACCTGGTGGTGCGCCAGCTGATGTACCGCAGCGTTTACAACCATCGGCTCAACGTGGTGTGCAACTGGCTGCTGAGCAAGGCGATCGCCTGCGCTCGCCGTCTGGGGCCGAAGGCGGTGTGGTGCGATCCGGTGATGGAACGATGGCTCTGGCACAGCGATCAGCTCGAGATCGAGACCTATCTGGCCAACGACGACCTCCGTACTGGCTATCACCTGATGCGCTGGCGGGAAGAAGCGCCCCAGGCCCTTGCCGACCCCAGTCGCCGCCTGTTGGATCGCGATCTGCTCAGGGCTGCGGATGTGAGCGATCTGCTGCCGACGGAGCGCCTGGAGCTGCTGGCCCAGGCCCAGACCCTCTGTCGCAGAGCAGGCCTCCAGGCAGAAGCCTGCTGCGACCTGCAACAGCGCCAGAGCCGCGGTTATCACGTCTACAGACGGGGACTTCGGCTCTGGGATGGTGAGCGATTGCAGGCGCTCGAACAACGTTCCCCCCTGGTCAACAGCCTGGCCCAGAACCAGGAGATGGCCTGGCTGATCCATCCGGAAGCGATCGGCGAGTCGCTCCAGTCGCTGCTGCGCAACCTCAGAGAAAGGAAGGGACGCGATCGAGACGCCTAGGTTTGCCCTGCCCCACCTTCTGGATCGATGCCCGCCGCACTGATTCCGGCCCAGGCTCCTGGTCAGCTGCATCTGCTGAGCCTGCCGCTCCAGAAGCAGTCCTCCTCGGCTGTGGATGAGGTGCGCTTCAGCCTCGGGAATCAGCAATCGGAGGGAGGCGTGCAGGGTGGCGTTGTGCTGGAGGCAGGAGCCTGGCCACTGCGGATTCCGGAATTGATCGAGATCGGCAAGCTGCTGGAGAGGATGGGTCTGCGCCTGAAGAAAGTGCGGGCCAGCCTGGGCGAAACGCTGGTGGCGGCCTCAGCCCTGGGCCTCGAAAGCGAAGACCTATCGGATCTGCCCTCCGGACAGGCCGAGGGGGAGCCCCCAGACCGCGCTGGCCTCACGATTCATCGCGGCACGCTCCGCTCCGGCGACCACCTGCAGGCCGAGGGCTCCCTGCTGCTGCTGGGGGATGTGAACCCAGGGGCTCGGATCAGCGCCGGCGGCCATGTCTTGATCTGGGGACGCCTGCGGGGCGTGGCCCATGCCGGCTGCAAGGGCGATACCTCCGCCCGGATCACGGCTCTGCAGCTTCAGCCGCTCCAGCTGCGGATCGCCGAGCATGTGGCCCGGGGGCCGGAAGAACGCCCACCTGAGGGACTGGCGGAGCAGGCCTACCTGGAGAAGGGAACCATCCGGATCGACCCTGCCTCGCCCGGCTGGCCGCAACAGCTCTGAACACCCTGCAGAACGGCGCCGCTCGGTGGGGAGAGAGGACTTGGCTTAGCCTGCTTTCACGTCGATGGATGCCGTGACGTCTGCCCCTGCCCGCATCATTCTGATCTGCTCCGGGAAAGGAGGAGTAGGAAAAACCACCCTTACGGCCAATCTCGGCATCGCCCTGGCCCGTCTTGGCTCCAGGACGGCAGTTCTGGATGCCGATTTCGGGCTCCGCAATCTCGACCTGCTCCTGGGCCTGGAAAACCGGATCGTCTACACCGCCCAGGAGGTGCTCGCCGGCACCTGCCGCCTGGAGCAGGCACTGGTGAAGCACAAGCAGGAGCCCAACCTTTCGCTGCTGCCTGCAGGCAATCCCCGCATGCTCGAGTGGCTGACCCCTGAGGACATGAAACGGATCGTGGCCCTGCTGGCGGAGCGCTCCGACTTCGTGCTGATCGACTGCCCTGCCGGAATTGAGGATGGCTTCAAGAACGCCGCCGCCGCGGCCCAGGAAGCGATCGTGATCACCACGCCCGAAGTTTCGGCCGTGCGCGACGCGGACCGGGTCATCGGCCTGCTCAACATCCAGGGTGTCCAGCCCGTGCAGCTGGTGCTCAACCGTGTGCGGCCCCGGATGATGGCGAATCAGGAAATGCTGGCCGTGTCAGATGTCACCGACATCCTTGCCCTCCCACTGCTGGGCCTGGTGGTGGAGGACGAACAGGTGATCGTCTCCACGAACCGTGGGGAGCCCCTCACCCTCAACGGCACAGGATCCCCCGCCGCCAAGGCCTATCTGAATGTGGCGCGACGCCTCCAGGGCGAATCGGTTCCTCTCATTGACCCCTCCAAGGAACGTGAGGGCCTGAGGGCCAAGATCAAGCGCATCATCTCCACCAAGATCTTCTGAGCCCGATGAGCCTGCTCGATTTCATCAATCGGCTGCTGGGACGCCAGGCCCAGCCCAGTGCCAGCACGGCCAGGGAGCGACTGCAACTGGTGCTGGCCCACGACCGCAGCGATCTCAACCCGGAGTTGCTCGATCAGATGCGCCGCGAAATTCTGGAGGTGGTGCAGCGCTACGTGGAAATCGATCTCGAGGGTTGCGATGTGAGCCTGGAGACCGAAGACCGGGTGACCGCGCTGCTGGCCAACCTGCCGATCAAGGGAGCCCGACGGCTGGATCCACCTTCCCCTGCCGATGGGGAGCCTATGGCCCCCACCAGCTCCGCTCCCCCGCAAGACGATCCCCCGGGGAGGGAAGGCACCCTCAGCCAGCTGCGCGAGATCGCCAACAGCAGCAGTGCGCCCATCCCCGCCTGGGTGCATCCCGATCCCGAATGACCCGGGTGCCGCCACTCCCTGATCGCTGCTGACGCTGGGCGGGAAGGTTCGACCTGCCCTTGCCCGCCTGCCTTGGCCGAAACAGCGTTGCCCAGACCCACGATCACGCCTGCTGAGCAGAGGGTTCTTGAAGAGCTGCTGCGAGGAGCCTCCAATCGCTCGATTGCGGCGGAACTGGTGCTGAGCCCTCGGACCATCGAAAGCCATGTTTCCAGCCTGCTGGCCAAGACCGGCTGCCGCAACCGCACCCAGTTGCTGCTGTGGTCGCTGGCACAGCGATAAGCTCCTGTAGGGCCGAGATGTCGACCCGTTGCCGGCTTAGCTCAGTGGTAGAGCAGCGCTTTTGTAAAGCGAAGGCCATCGGTTCAAATCCGTTAGCCGGCTTTTTCCCGTGGGAATGATTTGCCCCGGGAATCGCCAGGTACTCAGCTTCTCCAAGAACTAGAGAGGCGTCCGTTTCAAGGTCTGACTGGGGGATTCCCCAAACAGGCGGGTGTAGTCGCGGGCGAAATGGCCGGAGTTGGGGAACCCCCAGGCGTGGGCCAGTTCCCCCACCCGCCCCGTGGCCGGCGGATGGTCGAGCAGCTGGCGCCGTACGCCATGGAGCCGACGCAACTTCAGAAAGGCCATCGGCCCCATGCCCAGATGCTCCTGGAACCCCCGGATCAGGCTGCGGCGGCTCACGTACACCTCCCGGCACAACTCCTCGAGCGTGATCGGCGTGGAGGGATGCTGCTGGGCCCACTGTTCGGCGAGCTTCACCAGCTCGATCCGAGGGGGCTCCCTGGGTACGCCCCGCTGCCGCTCCCACCCATCGAGGATCGTCTCGAGCAACAGGGGGAGCAGATCCGCCTGCGGCGAGATCAGCGGGGCCTCGGCAGCCAAGGCCGCAGCAGGACCTACCCCAGCCTCCACCGCAGCGAAGAGCTCCGCAAGGAAACGGCGCAGTTCCTGCAATCGCCCAGGCTCCAACCGCAACCAGTTGTGCTTGCGAAACACCGATTCGAAACAGGGAAAACCCATAGCTTCCGCACTGGTGAACAGGTGATGGGAATCAATGCTGAGCAACGCCATTCCATAGGCATCGGGAGTGACCAGATGCACATCACGCTGGGGATCAAGCCCATAAATCACATCATCGGCCAGCTCCACCCCATGGGATTGGAGCCCCACCAGGCCCGGGCGCAGCGGGCCGAGACTGAGGCAGAGCTGCAACCGCTCACTGCTCTTGGGCCCCATCACCAGGAGCGGCCGATCCAGCCGGATCCTCACCATCTGCACCCGCTCACAGCCCACGGGCAGCACGTCTCCGCTGCAACAGCCCGTGGTGAGCTGATAGAGCTCCATGGAAAGGCCAAAAAGCCTCAACAGCTCGACGAGTTGCTCCACGCTCCTGAACGGTCGCGGGGAGAGTCGCTGGGCAGGACAAGGGAGTGTCACCCGTGGATCTTCGCAGACCTGGCCCCCTTGAAATCAGTGCTCAGAAACGATCGGAATCCTGCGGCGAGCCAGCAAACAACCAGAGCAGGATCGCCAGCCCAGCCCAGCCCAGCCAGGAAAGATTGAGCACGGGGGTCAGCAGCACCAGCAGAGGCTCCACCCCCCAATGGCTGAGGCTGAGGATCATCAACACCACCAGTGCGACGGGGAGCATGGGAGTTCAGGGCGGAGGGGATCCGATCCCGGCACCGGGCCGAAGCTCACGCCAACCCTCCTCCCAGGCGATCACACGGCTGGCCACCCCGGAACCCGCGGGCCAGGGCAGCGGAGCCAGCAGGGGAAGGTCGGGAAACTGCCGGGCAGCCTCCTGGGCATCACGAGCAGGCTCGGCACCGGAACGGTTGGCGCTGGTGGTGGCGAGCGGGCCACTGGATCGCAGCAACTCCCGGGCCTGAGTACAGGCTGGAATCCGCAATCCGAGGGTGGTGCCGCCCGGATGGAGTGCCTGGGTGATCTCCCCCTGAATCGGCAGGACGAGGGTGACGGCCCCCGGCCAGGAACGCTCCGCCTGTTCCAACCAGGCCGGCTCCCAGGGGATACCGAGCAGCTCCAGCAGGGGATCCAGATCAGCGGCCATCAGGATCAGGGGCTTCTCCGCCGGGCGTTGCTTCAGCGGCCAGAGCTGGGCGGCGGCTGCCGGTATGGCCGCAAGCGCCGGCAGGGTATCGGTTGGGAACAACGCCGCAGCACCGCAACGGAGCCTGGAGGCGAGCTCATCGCACAGCAGGGCACTGCCTTGAAGATCCGGCGGAGAATCCTGCGGCAAAGGGCTTGTCACAGCTCTCCCTCCCGCGATGCCGAGGCGAAACGCAGGGTGCCCTCAAGATCGGGATGGGCGTGGACATTCACCATCCCGGCGGCGCGAAGCAGATCCAGCACCGCCCCACTCTGGTCATGGTGGTGTTCCAGCACCAGCAGACCGCCCGGCGCCAGGGCAACGGCGGCCCCGGCCACAATCCGACGGATCGCATCGAGTCCATCGACGCCTCCATCAAGGGCCAGCCTGGGTTCGTGGTCACGCACCACAGGATCCAGACCGGCGACCACGGCCGTGGGGATGTAAGGAGGATTGCTCACCACCAGCCGGAGGGATCCCCACCAGGGAGCCAGTGCCCCCCACCAATCGGAGCGCAGAAGAGTCACCCGCTGATCCGCCCCTGAGGCCCCGAGATTGACCGCCGCTTGCGCCAGGGCCTCGGGACTGCGATCGAGGGCAAACCCCTGCCAGGTGGGCAGCGCCCTGGCCAGGGCAACAGCCAGGCAACCCGAGCCTGTGCCCAGATCGGCCCACAGCGAAGGCAGCTCTCCGCAGAGGGGGGGGGGAAGCAGGGACAACGCCAGATCGATCAGCAGTTCGGTTTCCTGGCGAGGAATCAGCACTCCAGGCGCCACCATCAGTTCCAGATCCCTCCAGGGACAACGCCCCACCAGGTATTGCAGCGGTTCGCCGTGATCGAGATGGCGCTGCCAGAGCTGTTCCAGGTAGCGGCGGCTCTGGAGAAGCCGCACCGGACGATCCGGGTGGAGCCGCAATGCCTGCAGTTCAGACCAGCCGAGCCCACCCACAAGATCGAGCAGCCAGTCGAGATCGGGGGGGTGGCCCCCACGCTGCAAGAGGCGACGTCTCCAGACCAGCAGACTTTCCGCGGACGTGACCTCACTGGCGGCAAGCACATCCAGGGAGTCGCTATCAACCGAGGGAACAGGCGGCGGCATGGAGGCTGATCGGGCCCGCTCGGCAACCCTAAGCAGGAGAAGCCTCAGCAGGGTCGCCATCGCAGTCCGGGCTCGGAGCGCACCAGGCCGGCCAGCTCAAGATCCAGGAGGTCTTTGGTGAGTTCGGGAGCCGGCCGCTCCAGCATCAGGGAAAGCTGCTCCAGGGAGGCACCTTCCCCCACCGCCTTCAGCAACCTGCCCTGGTGGCGATCGACGGGTCCGGGCGGACGCAGCGGCCCGGGGCCCTGGCCCCGGGCAAAGAGGGGCCCTGGTCCAAGCTGGTGAATCAATTCGGCAGGATCCAGAAGGGGTGTGGCACCTCGAACGAGCAGACGGTTGCTGCCGAGGGCGGAAGACCGGGCGGCATCGGCCGGTACCGCCCAGAGCGGCAGCCCCTGCTTCCAGGCCAGATCAGCCGAATGGAGTGCTCCACTGGCCTCCGGACATTCGACCACCACCAGGGCGCAGGCCAGAGCCACCTGCAGCCGATTACGACGGGCGAAATGGGCCGCCTGCACGGCAGCGCCCTGGGGTTGCTCGCTCACCAGCAGGCCCCTCGAGCCGACGCTCGCCTGCAGAACTCTGTGGTGCCTGGGATAGACCCGCTCCAGAGGGGTACCCAACACCCCCACCGGCACACCACCGGCCTCCAGGCATCCCTGGTGGGCCGCCGCATCGATCCCTTCGGCCAGGCCGCTCACCACAGGCCAGCCCGCCTGGGCAAGGGCCGCCCCAAGCCGCCGCGCCATGGCCAGCCCATGGGCGGAAGGTCGGCGGGTTCCAACCACGGCCACGGCCCGCCGCTGCTGCAGAGGAACCCAGAGGGAGCCTCGGCCCTGCCAATGGAGGACCAGAGGGGGGCGCTCCAGCTGGCTGATGCCCTCGGGCCAGCGGAGATCGCCCGGCAGAAGCGCCCTTCTGCCCCAGCCCTCGGAGCGGCAGAACCGCGGCAGCGGATCGGCCCCCCAGCGGGCACGGAATCGCTCCACCTGCCCAATCAACCCCCGATTCCACCCTGACAGGCTGGAAAGACTGACGGCGGACGCCTCCCAGGCCGCCTCCAGACCTCCGCACGCCATCTCCAACTGGCGCAGACGCACCCAGCCGATCCCGGGACATCGACTCCACAGCAACCACCAGCAACGGCGGCGCCAATCCCATCCCAGCCGCGCCTGAACCATCCGCCTCCCCCAGAGCCAGACCGGCCGAAGACCGGCATTGGGTACAAATGTACTAAAAAGTGGGGTTGGCGGGGCCGGCGACCAGGGCCCCGATCGCCTGATCCAGGTCAGGGGGCAGGCGGCGCAGCAGCCGACGCCGGGCCCCGGCGGCAAGTTCCACGGCCACAAGCTCCACCCGGGCCACCGCCGCCACCTCCCCAGCCTGCGTGAGAAAGCAACTGCGCCAGGGCAGCTTCACCCCCTGACGAGGCAGCACCTGACTCCGCAGCAGCACCTGATCGCCGTGCCGCAGCGCCTGGCGATAGTCGATCGCCAGCGACACCACCGGCAGTTCCAACCCCCGGGCGGACAGATCGCTGTAGGCCAGGCCTACCTCTGCCAGAGCCTCCACCCGGGCTTCTTCCAGCCAGGCCAGATAGGCACCGTGCCACATCACCCCCGCATGATCCGTGTGCTGGGGAAGCACCCGGCGACGGAGGCACCAGGAAAGCTGGTCCTGCGGCTGCATCACGGACTTCACCGGAAAAGGCATTGAATTGTGGATCAGCCATAGGCTTCGCAAGAGCCCTGAACAAGACAGTGTTCCGCAACCTTCTGATTGCCGATTCCGGCACAGGCCACGTGGAAGAGATGGTGCGCATCCTGCGCGACATCCCTCCCTGCCGCGAGGCACGCATCAATCTTCTGCATGTGATTCCCGAGCAGGGAAGCCAGGATCTCGAGGAGCACCGCCAGAAGGCCAACGGCCTGATCGACGCTGCGATCCAACGGCTGAATCTGGATCCTGGGGCCGTGAACCGGCTGGTCCGGGAAGGAGATACGAAGCAGACCGTGCTCAAAGTGGCGGAGGAACTCGATGCCGACCTGATCGTGATGGGATCCCGGGGGCTGGGACGCCTCCAGTCAATTCTGGGCAACAGCGCCAGCCAGTACGTCTTTCAGCTGTCCACCCGGCCGATGCTGCTGGTTCGGGACGACCTCTACGTGAAAGCGATCCACCGGGTGATGGTGGCGGTGGACGGCACCGGAGTGGGCGACGACGCCCTGCAGCTGGCCTGTGAACTGGTGCGCGGTATTCCGGGAGGAAGCCTGATCGGTGTTCACGTGACCCGCCAGGACATCACCCCCTCCCGCGGCGGTCGCAGCCCAGCCGATGAGGTACTGGAAAAAGCCATCCAAAAGGCACGCAGCCTCGGCGTGACGCTTGAGCCGCTGCATCGCACCGGAGACATCGGCCGCACCGTCTGCGCAGCGGCGACGGAGACCAAGGCCGACCTGATGGTGATCGCCTCCCAGGACCGCAGGCCCCTTGTGGCCAGGGGCCTGGTGGATCTGGATCGTCTGCTGGGCAGCTCTGTGAGCGATTACATCCGCGTGCATGCTCCGACTCCCGTCCTGCTGGTGAGGGAGCCGGAGGGACGCCGCTGATCGATTCAGGCCTGCAGGCTTGTCAGGCCAGCAGCATGTGAGGCCGGCAGATGCGGGGAGGCGTCAGCCCCCCTGACGGCTGCTGGTCTGGATGTAGAGAACGATCAGAAAAACCGCAGGAACCAGAACGAACAGGAGGCTGGCAACGAAACCGAGGTCGTTGGTTTCCATGGCTGTGGGGGAAGTCCTGCGAAAGTATCACCGTCCCTCCGCCGGTTCGGCGGCCGCTTCATCGCTCGTTGCGGAGCCGGAAGCCTGGGCCCCTTCCTCCTGCTCCTCCGTCTCTTCGACTGGCGGGGCAGGCCAGGCGATCGGTCCCTGGGGCAGGGGCTCGACCAAGGCAGCGGCGAGAACCGCCGCCCGATCGGGGAACCCCACCTGGGGGCGGGTCACCACCACAAGCGACTCCTGCACCAGCGACTGGCAGGCAAGCCGCCATTCCTGGGGCCGGCGACGCAGTTTCTGGTCCTCCACCGTTGTACGGCCACTCAACGCCGTGGTCGCCGTGCCTTCGGGCACTTCCACAAAACAGGTGATGCACTGGCCGCACCCCCCGCAATTGCCGAGCTTCCCCTTGATCCCGTAAAGCTCGATCCCCTCCCGCAGCGCCACATCCCGCAGGTTCTCGCCGGGGTAGCACTCCACATCGCGCCCTTCGCGAACGAAACGGATGACAGGCATGGGAGACACCTCAGGGGGTACGGATCGGCAGTTCATTGTGGAACCGGCAGTTGCGGTCCGTAACCAGCAAGCCCGTACGGCAGTCCGCACCCCTTACCATCGCCAGACGGATCGGTGTCCGCCGATCAACGAACGATCAAACCGCAGATGCGGCGCGATCGATCAACTGTCAACCCAGACTTGACCCCCCATGGGATTGCCCTGGTACCGGGTGCACACGGTCGTCATCAACGACCCGGGCCGTCTGCTCGCCGTGCACCTCATGCATACCGCTCTGGTAGCCGGCTGGGCCGGCTCCATGGCGCTTTATGAGCTCGCCATCTTCGATCCCTCCGACCCGGTCCTCAACCCGATGTGGCGCCAGGGCATGTTCGTCATGCCATTCATGGCCCGCCTTGGCGTGACGGGCAGTTGGGGTGGCTGGAGCATCACCGGTGAAACCGGTGTGGATCCAGGCTTCTGGAGCTTCGAAGGCGTTGCCGCCGCCCACATCATTTTCAGTGGCCTTCTTTTCCTGGCGGCCATCTGGCACTGGACGTACTGGGATCTCGAGATCTGGCAGGACCCCCGGACCGGCGAACCAGCCCTGGACCTGCCCAAGATCTTCGGCATCCATCTCCTGCTCGCCGGCCTTGGCTGCTTCGGCTTCGGTGCCTTCCACCTCACCGGCGTGTTCGGTCCAGGCATGTGGGTCTCTGACCCTTATGGCCTGACCGGTCATCTCGAAAAGGTGCAACCAGCCTGGGGACCGGAAGGCTTCAACCCCTTCAATCCAGGTGGCATCGTTGCCCACCACATTGCGGCCGGCATCGTCGGCATCATCGCCGGCATCTTCCACATCACCACCCGTCCGCCTGAGCGCCTCTACAAGGCGCTGCGCATGGGCAACATCGAAACCGTTCTCGCCAGCGCCATTGCCGCTGTGTTCTTCGCCGCCTTCGTGGTTGCTGGAACCATGTGGTACGGCGCTGCGGCCACTCCTGTCGAACTGTTCGGCCCCACTCGCTATCAGTGGGATCAGAGCTACTTCAAGACGGAGATCAACCGCAGGGTGCAGACGGCGATCGACAACGGTGCCACTCCGACAGAAGCCTGGGCAGCCATTCCTGAGAAGCTTGCCTTCTACGACTACGTGGGCAACAGTCCTGCCAAAGGCGGTCTGTTCCGGGTAGGTCCGATGGTCAATGGCGATGGTCTGCCCACGGGCTGGCTGGGTCACATCTCCTTCACCGACAAGCAAGGCCACGAGCTGCAGGTTCGTCGTCTCCCCAACTTCTTCGAGAACTTCCCTGTGGTTCTCCAGGACGAGGAAGGTGTAGTTCGGGCCGACATTCCGTTCCGTCGTGCGGAAGCCAAGTACTCCTTCGAACAACAGGGCGTCACCGCCACTGTTTACGGCGGGGCTCTCAATGGTCAGCAATTCACTGACCCTGCCGACGTGAAGCGTCTGGCCCGCAAGGCCCAGCTTGGTGAAGCGTTCGAATTCGATCGCGAGACCTACCACTCAGACGGCACCTTCCGCAGCTCCCCCCGCGGTTGGTTCACCTTCGGCCACGCCTGCTTCGCGCTGCTCTTCTTCTTCGGACACATCTGGCACGGGGCCCGCACCCTGTACCGCGACGTGTTCGCCGGCATCGATCCCGACCTGGGCGATCAGGTTGAGTTCGGCCTGTTCCAGAAACTGGGCGACAAGTCGACCCGCCGCCTTCCCGAGGGTTACGTGCCCCCGGCCGGCACCACCCTCAGCTGAACTCCGGACCCCCGAGGATTCCCCATGGAGAGCTTCGCTTACATCCTGATTCTGGCCCTGGCCATCTCCACCCTGTTCTTCGCCATCGCCTTCCGCGACCCCCCGAAGATCGGCAAGTGAGACCCTTCGCCTGATCCCCAACCCCTGCCTGTGCAGGGGTTTTTTCATGGGCGGCCAATCCCCCCCTTCTCAAGAGAAGAATTGCTGTCTACACTCAGCGCACACAATGCTCGGTCTCCGGGGATGCAATGCCCCTCCTGTCAACACACGGATAGCCGGGTACTGGAGTCACGGGCGGCCGATGGCGGGCGCAGTGTGCGGCGGAGGCGGGAATGCCTGAACTGCGATTTTCGCTTCACTACCTATGAACGGGTGGAAACGGTTCCGATCACCGTGATGAAGCGCAATGGCAGCAGAGAAACCTTCAATCGATCCAAACTCCTGCATGGCCTGCTGCGGGCCTGTGAAAAAACCGGATTGCAGCCGGCCCTACTGGAAACCGTGGTGGATGACATCGAGCTTGCGCTGCAGCAACGCAGCAGCCGGGAGGTGAGCAGCAACGAAATCGGAGAACTGGTGCTGCAACGACTTCGGGAAATGAGTGAGGTGGCCTACGTGCGCTTCGCCTCTGTCTACCGGCAGTTCCAGAGTGTCTCCGATTTCGTTGCCACCCTGGAGGGACTGAACAGCCAAACGACTGGGCGAGGCAAAACCAAGACCCGACTCGCTGCCGTCAGCTGAGAGGGACTGCCCCATAAACCAGCCTTCCGAGACACCTGTTGGTAGAATGTGAAATTGGCCAGGACTGCAGGCGGGCAGCCTTGGCACCTCCCTCGCACTGCCCCGGGCAGACCGCCGTATTTCCATGACCGTTACCCCTTCCTCCGAAATCGAGATCGCAGCGACCAGCCTGGAGACGGCTGAGCCTGATCTTGCTGTTGATGCCGCCGTGCTCGACCTCGACATTCCGGAAGAGGTGCCCAGCGCCGACGACTCCAGCAGCCGCAGCTCTTCGCGGGATAGCGAAGGAGTGGGGTTCACGCTCGACGAATTTGCCTCCCTTCTCAGCAAGTACGACTACAACTTCAAGCCCGGCGACGTTGTCAACGGCACCGTCTTCGCCCTCGAATCCAAGGGGGCAATGATCGACATCGGCGCCAAGACCGCCGCTTTCATGCCTCTGCAGGAGGTGTCGATCAACCGGGTGGAGCATCTCTCCGATGTGCTTGAGCCCGGCGAGGTGCGTGAATTCTTCATCCTCAGCGAAGAAAATGAGGATGGCCAGCTCACCCTCTCGATCCGCCGCATCGAATACCAGCGGGCCTGGGAGCGGGTGCGCCAGCTCCAGAAGGAAGACGCCACCATCTACAGCGAGGTCTTCGCCACCAACCGTGGTGGGGCCCTAGTGCGGGTGGAAGGCCTGCGGGGCTTCATTCCCGGCAGCCACATCAGCACCCGCAAGGCCAAGGAAGAACTCGTGGCCGATTTCCTCCCCCTCAAGTTCCTGGAGGTGGACGAAGAGCGGAACCGCCTGGTGCTCAGCCATCGCCGCGCCCTGGTGGAGCGCAAGATGAATCGCCTGGAAGTGGGCGAAGTGGTGCTGGGAACGGTCCGAGGCATCAAGCCCTACGGCGCCTTCATCGATATCGGTGGCGTCAGCGGCCTGCTGCACATCTCCGAAATCAGTCACGAGCACATTGAGACTCCCCACACCGTGCTCAATGTCAATGATCAGATGAAGGTGATGATCATCGATCTCGACGCCGAGCGCGGCCGGATCTCCCTCTCCACCAAAGCCCTCGAACCAGAACCGGGCGACATGCTCAGCGATCCCCAGAAGGTGTTCGACAAGGCGGAGGAGATGGCGGCCCGCTACAAGCAGATGCTGCTGGAACAGGCTGAGGAGAATGAACCCATGGGCGTCACGCTCGACTGATCTTCCTTCCACCTGCGGGCATGGCCCATCTTTTGCTTCGTGGTGAGGCCCTCCTTTGTTTAGGGGGCGCCTCCCACCAGGCCCAACCCTGCGATCTCGATGCCGTGCTGTTCGACAAGGACGGCACCATGAGCCACAGCGAGCCCATGCTCCAAGCCCTGGCGGAGGCCAGGGTTTTTCATTGTCTGCAACTGGCCGCAGCCCGGGTGGCCCCCCAGGCCGAATGCCTGCGGGATCTGCTTGAACGGGCCTATGGACTGGGAACCAACGGCCTCCACCCGGCCGGCACTATCGCCGTGGCGGCACGGGAGCACAACCTGATCTCCACGGCCACGGCCCTGGCTCAGGTGGGGATGGGCTGGCCCGAAGCCCTGGCGCTGGCGGAGGAGGTGTTCGATCACACCGATCGCTTCCATGGAGAAGGCAGCGCACACAGGCCCCAACCCACCGAAGGCCTGCTGCCGATGCTGCAGCGGCTGCGAGCCTCAGGCCTGCGTTGCGCCGTGATCAGCAACGACCATGAGCAGGGCATCCGAATGTTTCTGGCCAGCCACGGTCTTGAGGCTCATTTCGATGGGCTGTGGAGCGCCGAACATCGACCACGCAAACCAGATCCGGCTGCGGTGCACGGCCTCTGCGCAAAGCTCGGCGTGGCTCCACACCGCTGCGCCCTGATCGGCGACGCCAACAGCGACCTGCGCATGGCCCAAGCGGCCGGGGTTGGGGTGGTGCTGGGCTACCCGAGCGGCTGGCAGCAGCCTGCCCCGCTGGACCCTGCCTTCCCCCAGGTGCGGCACTGGGCCGAACTGGAGGCCCTTCCTGCCCAGGGGACATAAGCTTGCCAATCAACTTCACAGGGCCAGCAGGCATGAGCCGCTACGTCTTCACCTCGGAATCGGTCACGGAGGGCCATCCCGACAAGATCTGTGATCAGGTGAGTGATGCGGTGTTGGATGCGCTGCTGAACCAGGATCCAGCCTCCCGGGTGGCCTGTGAAACGGTGGTGAACACCGGGCTATGCCTGATCACCGGCGAGGTGACCACCAACGCCCGGGTCGACTTCAACACCCTCGTGCGCGGTGTGATCGAAAAGATCGGCTATTCCGGCGCCAGGGCCGGCGGTTTCGATGCCAACAGTTGCGCCGTGCTGGTGGCCCTCGACCAGCAATCTCCCGACATCGCCCAGGGCGTGAACGAAGCCGATGACCACGATGGGGATCCCCTGGATCTGGTGGGAGCAGGCGACCAGGGAATCATGTTCGGCTATGCCTGCGATGAAACGCCGGAGCTGATGCCGCTGCCGATCAGCCTGGCCCACCGCCTGGCCAGGCGCCTGGCGGAGGTGCGGCACAACGGCAGCCTCGGCTACCTCCTGCCCGACGGCAAGACCCAGGTGAGCGTGGTCTATGAGGACGATCGCCCCGTGGCGATCGACACAATCCTGATCTCCACCCAGCACACCGCCGAGATCGACGGAATCAGCGAAGAAGGCGCCCTACGCGAGCGGATCGCCGCAGACCTCTGGACCCACGTGGTGGAGCCGGCCACCGCCGATCTCAGCCTTCAGCCGGAAAAGGCCACCACCCGCTTCCTGGTGAATCCCACCGGCAAGTTCGTGGTCGGCGGCCCCCAGGGGGATGCCGGCCTCACCGGCCGCAAGATCATCGTGGATACCTACGGCGGTTACGCCCGCCATGGCGGTGGAGCCTTCTCCGGCAAGGACCCCACCAAAGTGGACCGCTCAGCCGCCTATGCCGCCCGCTACGTGGCCAAGGCCCTTGTGGCCGCAGGTCTGGCCCGAAAGGTGGAGGTGCAGCTCAGTTACGCCATCGGGGTGGCGCGCCCGGTGAGCATCCTGGTGGAGAGTTTCGGGTCGGGAGCGATCAGCAATGCCGACCTCACCGCCCTGGTGCAGGAGCACTTCGACCTGCGGCCGGGGGCCATCATCGAAACCTTCGGACTGCGCCACCTGCCCCAGCAGCGAGGAGGCCGCTTCTATCAGGACGTAGCTGCCTACGGTCACTTCGGGCGCAGCGATCTGAACCTGCCCTGGGAGAACGTGGATTCGATCGCCACCACCCTCCGCCAGGCCACCGCCGATCGGGTGGGAAGCGCCGCCTGAAACCGTGCCTGCCGCCCGGGAGCACAGCTACGCCCTCGGCATCGACCTCGGCAGCAGCGGCCTCCGCCTTGCCCTGGTGGATTCCGGGGGCACTCCCCTGGTGGAGCACAGCAGTACCTATCCCGGCCGGTTCGAGGATCCGGCGGCATGGCGGCAGGGGGTGATCGACCTGATCGGTCGGTTGACCCCAGCCCAGCGCGCCCACACGGGGGCGATCGCCGTCGACGGTACCTCCGGCACCCTGCTGCTCTGCCGCCCCGATGGAGCCCTGGCCCCCGCTGCTCTGGGGGAGGCGATTCCGTATCACCGGGCCTTCCCAGAGCTCCAGCAGGCCGCCTCGCTCCTGGCGGCCGACCATGCCCTGGCCGCCTCCGCCAGCGGCAGCCTGGTGAGGGCCCTCCACCTGCTGGGAAGGGCCGCACAACTTTCCCCAGGTTCCTGGTGGCTCCGCCACCAGGCCGACTGGCTGATGGGCTGGTTGCTGGGGGACTGGCGCTGGGGTGAGGAAGGCAACAATCTGCGCCTGGGCTGGGATCTACAGCAGGGGAACTGGGCGGGGAGCATCGGCAGACAACCCTGGAGCCCGTCGCTGCCGCGAATCTGTCCGAGTGGGATGGTTCTGGGCCCCTTGGATGCACGCACCGCCACGGGGTTGGGCCTCCCCAGCACCTGCCTGGTCGTGGCAGGCAGCACCGATGCCAATGCCGCGGTCCTGGCGGCGCAGCCCCGCGACGGGGATGGAATCGCCGTGCTCGGCACCACCCTGGTGCTCAAACAATTCGTGGCGGCCCCGATCGGCGGCGCCGGCATCAGTTGCCACCGGATTGAGGGGCGGTGGCTGGTGGGGGGCGCTTCCAATGCGGGGGCCGGAATTCTGCGACGCTTCTACAGCGATCCGCAGATCGCTGAACTCAGTCGCCAGATCGATCCCGCCCGGCCGAGCGGGCTGATGCTGCGGCCCATGAGCCAGGTGGGAGAACGCTTCCCGATCGATGACCCCCAACTGGAACCACTGCTTGAGCCACGCCCGGTGAGTGATGCGCTCTATCTCCAGGCTCTGCTTGAGGGCCTCGGCAGGATCGAGGCGCTTGGCTGGCAACGTCTGCAGGAACTGGGGGCACCACCGGTGCAACGGGTCATCAGCCTCGGGGGCGGGGCTCGCAATCCCCAGTGGCGGGCCCTGCGCTCGCTGCTGCTGGGGATTCCCGTGCTCAATCGCCCCGGCTTGAGTGCGGCCCTTGGCATGGCCCGACTGGCTGCCCGAGCCCTGCTGCGATCCGCTCCACCCCTCGGCAGGATGGAAACCCTCACCCGTTTCCCTTCCCCATGAACGAACGTCTGGGTTCGATCCTCTCGATGGCGCTGTTCGTGATCCTGGCGGGTTACGTGAGCTTCAGTGCGATCCGACTGGGCCTGCTGCTCTGGCAGCGATTCGCCGCCGCCTGATCCCAGAATCCCCAGACCCCCAACCAAGCCGCGATGTCCGCCGACCCCCTCACCCCCGCCGTCAGCGATCGGATCTGCAAACACATGAACGACGACCACGCCGAGGCCGTGCTCGCCTACGCCCGGCACTACGGGGGAAGAGAGGAGGCGGTCACGGCCCGGATGCTGGCGGTGGAACCGGAAGTGATGCGACTCGAGGTGGACGGCACCCCCCTGGAGGTGCCCTTCGATCACCTCCTCACCGACAGCGAGGACGCCCATCGCACCCTGGTGGCGATGCTGCGGTCCCTGCCGGGGAAGGCTTGAGGGATCGCCCCTGCCGCCGGCAGCTCCTCTCCTGATCACCCTCCCCTGCCGCAACCCGCTCTGGTTGCCGATCGACTGGATTGCCAGGCCCGTCTGCCCCCTCTGCCACCAGGCCCTTCCCTGGCGGCAGGACTCCCGGGGCGAAAGCAGACTGTGCCAAGCCTGTCGGGAACGGCTGGACCTGCCTGCGGCAGGCCTGCAGGGCGTTCTTTCCCTGGCCTGGTGGGCCGTGGGCAGCTACAGCGCCGACCTGAGAAAGCAACTGCTGCAGGCCCGCCGCCAGCCCCACGCCCCGGTGGTCGAGGCACTCGCCGACCTGCTGGCCGCCCAGGTACTGCAGCAGCTCAGCGCCCCAGGGGAACGCTCCGAAAAGCCTTTGCTGGTGCCGATTCCCAGCTGGAAGAAAAAGGCGAACCCCCTACCCGGGCTGATCAGCCGCAGGCTGGCTCGACGCCTCGGCTGGCGCTGTATGCCTGAACTTCTGGAGCGTGCCCACCCCGTGCTCGGACAACACCACCTCAATCGGAGCATGCGCTTCGCCAACCAGCACCAGGCGTTTCGATGCCGGAGCAGGGCAGAAGCCGGTGAGGGGCGGCGTCATCCCGTGCTGATCGTGGATGACATCCTCACCAGCGGCGCCACGGCGGAAAGTGCTGCTCTCTGCCTCAAGCAGGGCGGTTGGCGGGTACGCGGCCTGCTCTGCCTGGCCCGCACCCCGGAGCGGGGATCAAGGCCAGGGGCGCTCGGCCGCCAGGGAAACGAGGGGGCCGTGATCTAAGATTTAGGGGTCGCTACGGCGACGGGCCGGGATAGCTCAGTTGGTAGAGCAGGCGACTGAAAATCGCCGTGTCCCCAGTTCAAATCTGGGTCCTGGCATTGCCTCCTTCCAAGCTTCCCTCCAGACAGGGGCCTCCTCTAGGGGCTTAAGTCTGTTGTTTCTGCCTCTCCCGCTGCCAGACCGACTGCGCCGTGGGAAACAGGGAGGTCTGGACATCGGCCATGAAGCCCTGCAGCCGACGCTGCTGGGCCTTCCGGGAGGAGAGATGTCCGGAGATGGCAGCGGCGTGACACAGATCCACAAGCAGGGCCACCTCCTCGGAACTGAGGCAGAGCAGATGTTGGTCTCCGCAATGGGTGATCTTCAAGGGCCTGATTCCGGCTGATTCCTATGTAGGACGAAGAACGGGCCGCAGAGGCGATTCTCCCTAGTGCGGAAGACCGACCGGTCCTCCCCGATGAGATGATGCGGTGCGCGGATCACACAGAAGCGCTGATGGATCGACCGGTGTCGATGGGAGACAGACCCGATCCGATCCTTAGGGATCAGATCTTCAACAACGCCGACAGCTTCGCCCAGACCTTTGATGAGGCTTGGCAGGAGCACAGCCTCTCCGATCCGGAGCATGGACTGGAAAACGAGGCGAAGCTGCCCCTGATTCTGGAGCGGGTCAGCGATCATCCGTTTCTGAAGGAGAATCCGGAGATGGCCAGGCAGGTGGCCGAATTCCGCCTCCGTCTTCTGGGTCTCTGAACCCTCCCCGACGAGCCCTCCCAGACCATGAGCAGTTCACTCTCCCGCCTCGTGCGGATGCTGTGCGCCGGGTACAGCAATCAGGCCCAGGCCTTCGACAACCCGCCTCTCTACGCCCACATCCTGGTGAAATTCCGGCCTCTGCCCCAGCTGGCCCCCGGATCGCTGCTGCTGGAGCAGTCCTATGCCATCAACCCGGCGGCCCCCTATCGGATCCGGGTGCTGCGGGCCGAGCGGGCGAGCTCCGGAGAGCTGATCATCCACAACCAGGCCCTTCACGAGGCCGAACGCTTCTGGGGCGCCGTGGACGATGAAGCCAAACGGCAGAGCATCGATCCCGAGGGCCTCCGCCCCTTGGAGGGATGCACGTATGTGGTGCGCGAACAGGGCCAGGGGTTTGTGGGCGAAGTGGAGCCGGGATGCCGTTGTCTGGTGGAACGCAAGGGAGCCACGGCCTATCTCGTGAGCAGCTTCGAGCTCGCCCCACAGGGGATGCGAACCATCGATCGCGGCCATGACCCCATCACCCATGAACAGCTCTGGGGCTCCCTGGCCGGCCCCTTCGAATTCGAGCGCACCGACGACTACAGCGATGAGATCCCTGCGGCCTGGCTGGCCGCGTTCGATAGCTGAACTTCGTAGTACGTCCTGCGTAACGGTGTTTGAGGAGATGGGGGAGGAAGGCTTCCGGCAAACGCCATCAGCCTTACCTTGCCGGCCGGTACTTCTCCCCAGCTTCCATGGCCCTGCCTTTGTTGTCCACCCCACCCGTCAGTCAGAACGCCCGGGTGAAGAGCTTTGGCATCGGTGGGGATGAAAGCCCCCGCCAGCGGCCCCAGGGCAACGCCAGCAGGCCCGGCAACGTGGACGAACTGATTGCGCAGGCCTACCGGCAGATCTATTTCCATGCCTTCAAAGTGGATCGCGATCCGGTGCTGGAGTCGCAGCTGCGCAGTGGCCAGATCTCCGTGCGTGATTTCATCCGTGGCCTGCTGCTTTCCGACAAATTCCGCAACGATTTCTATCGCTGCAACAGCAACTACCGCATGGTGGATCAGATCGTGGGCCGGGTTCTCGGCCGACCTGTGCATGGCGATCAGGAGCGGATCGCCCTGTCGATCCTGATTGCGCAACAGGGCCTCGGAGGGCTGGCGGACAGCCTGCTGAATTCCCCCGAATACCTCGAAAACTTCGGTACCGACACCGTTCCCTATCAGCGTTCGCGGGTGCTGGCCGGACGCGCCCAGGGTGCGCTGCCCTTCAACCAGCAGGCCCCCCGTTACGACGCCTACTGGCGGGAGGTCAGCGCGCGCCGTGCCCCCGCAGGCCGTGGCACCGCCTGGAGTCCGACGAGCTCGTTCGCGATGGCACGCCCGGCCTGGCTGGCCGATGCCCCTTCGCCTCTGGCGCGCAGAATCTGGCAGGGGATCGTGACGGCCGGCGGATTCGGAATCACCGCCTTTGTGCTGATCACGGCGGTCGCAATGCTAAGCACCCGCAGCGCAGGCTGAAACTGGTGATCGGGGATCAGGCGATCAGCTCGTCCATGTCATCCATGAACGGCTGCTCGCCTTCCTCCATGAAGGGATCCTCCTCCGACTCGATCGGATCGAACTCCTCTCCCCCCCCGTAAGCCTCGCCGCTGGTCCCCGTCCTGGAACGGGCCGGAGCCTCGATCGGTGCCAACGGGCGGCCGACAGAGGTAAGCACCCGGGGTTGATTGCGGCCTGGAGCCGGGTGGCCGGAAGCCTCACCCTCCAGAACCGCCTCGATCCTGCTGATGCGATCATCCGTTTCCGCCAGCCGCTCCTCCATCGCGATGGCAGATTCGGCGCCGGCCGCCCCCTCCAGGAAGGACTGAATCTGGGCTTCCCTTTGCTCCAGCCGCTCCTCGAGATCCAGCAGGCGATACGTGAGAGTTTCGGTCAGCTCGGAGAGGGTGGAGAGCTGGTCAGCCAGACGCTCCAGGGAAGCGGGGCTCCTTTCCGCAGAGACCATGACGGGAGAGGGAATTGGCCGGATGGTATCGGCCCAGTGCGGAGGCGCCAGAGGGAGTCCGGGCGGCAGGTTTGTAACGATTGTGAAAGGCTGTCGTCCTGGCCTTGGGGCACCCATAGGATCCGCCATGCAGCCTCTGGTTGAGACAGTCCCGCGGCTGCCTGCCGGCGCACCTCAATGCACGGCCGCACGGCTGTCCGTTCTGCAGATTTCCTGCTTTTCTCCCCGCAACTCACCAGACCCCACCCCATGACACTCGCCAACGCTGCCTATCTGGGCATCGAGCGCTTCTCCAACCGCAATCAGGAAAACTGGGCTTCCAGTTCGTCGTTGGACAAGACCGCCCTGATCCGCGCCGTGTACCAGCAGGTGCTCGGCCGTCAGTACGTGATGGAGAGTGATCGTCTGGAAGGCCCGGAGTCGCTGTTTCGCCGTGGCTACCTGAGCGTTCGTGAATTTGTGCGCCAGGTGGCGAAGAGCAACCTCTACAGGGACCGCTTCTTCAGCAACTGCAACGCCTACCGATTCATTGAACTGAATCACAAGCATCTTCTGGGTCGCGCCCCCCAGAACAAGGCCGAGATGCTGCACCACTTCACGATCCTGCAGGAGCAGGGCTACGAAGCCGAAATCGATTCCTACATCGACAGCCCGGAGTACCAGGAGCGCTTCGGGGAAGAGGTTGTTCCCTACCTGCACGGCTGGAACTACTCCACCGGGCAGCAGGGCCTGCAGTTCTCCTACATGCTGCAGCTCACCCGCGGGGCCGCCGCGTCGGTGAAAGGCGACATCTGCAAGAACCAGTCACGCCTCAACCCTTCGGTGCATGCGGATGCGGCAATGCCCGTGGTGAGCCCGAACGCCAAAGGCAGCGTTTTCCGCAAGGTGACCGCCGACGGCGTGACCCGCCAGGGAGTGGGTGCCGGCGAGGAAGGCCGCACCTTCCGGGTGGAGATCAGCGGCTTCAACAACTACCGCCTGCACAAGCGCAGCAACCGCGTGCGTTTCATCCCCTTCAACAAGCTGCTGGAGTACCAGCAACAGATTCATCGCGAAGGTGGTCGAATCGCCAGCATCACCCCGATCAACTGATCGGATCCCGCTTATTCCCATCCCTCCACCCTTTGTTTCCATGAAAGTTTCAGCCGGAAATCGAGGCACCAGTTTCAGCAGTGGTCGTCAGGTCACGATCACGGTCACAGGTCTGGCCAAGAACGATTTCGTACGAACCGCTGACTATGTGATGAAGGTGCCCTACACGCGGATGAACGAAACCCTCCGGCTTGTTCACCGCCTTGGGGGCAAGATCACCGATGTGGCGGTCACCGGCACGGACCTGGCCCCCGCCGCCCCTAACGAGGCCCCGCCCCGCAAGGCCAAGCAGAAGAGCGGCAAAGCCTGATCACAGGCCACCTCCACGGCAAACCGCCCCTGCCTGCAGGGGCTTTTTTATGGCGCCTGATCCCAGTGGACGCCTGATCGCAGTGACCAATTGTTAAGTCGGACACAGGGCCAGGTTCCAAGGTCCAACAATGGTCAGGTCTAATGGGACGAGCAGCAAACAGGCCCCGCCTGCTCTGCTGCGCCCCCTGCTCTGCCGCAGGGAACCCGCCAGACCCCCTTACCCACCCACTCCCGACTTCGAACAGTCGAGAACCAGGAGCTACTCAATGTTCGACGCCTTCACTAAGGTCGTTGCTCAGGCTGATGCCCGCGGCGAATTCATCAATGCTGGTCAGA
>Ga0164293_10000730_pt1 | contig 26911 bp, 18 predicted proteins | sample GEODES118metaG_FD_111487 | JGI IMG/M metagenome (GOLD analysis project Ga0164293, IMG submission 111487) | Eutrophic lake water microbial communities from Lake Mendota, Wisconsin, USA - GEODES118 metaG | ecosystem: Environmental > Aquatic > Freshwater > Lake | place: USA: Lake Mendota...
CAGGAGAATCGGGAGCGCAGATTACAACTCCCCCAGACCGGTGCGAAACCAACCCAGCGGCATCTTGTCGTTTGCCGTTGGCGGGTGGTCGGTTCCGACCAGCACGACCAACACGACCATCAGCAGCAAAACCATGTGTCCAAAATAGACCATCGAGGCGATAGCCCCAATGATGATTCCTCGGGCCAGCAAATGAGCCCGCTCTCCAAACAAGGCGTAAGTGATGTGACCGCCGTCAAGTTGTCCCACCGGGATCATGTTCAGGCCAGTCACGAGGCAACCGACCCAGGCAGCAGAAAGGTACGGATTCATTTGGCTGGGAGAAATCGAGCTTCCATTGTACCCCGGAATTCCCAGTCGCTCGATCAGCCAATCCAGAAACAAGGGACATTGGAAACTGAGTCCACCTGCGGGTGGAATTGAAAAATCTAATTGGCTTGCACCGATCCAGGCCAAAGGAATCGCCACGACCAGGCCAGCCAGTGGACCGGCAATTCCAATATCGAAAATCTGCTTGCGGTCGGCTTCGAATCCGTTCATCCCAATCACCGCGCCCAGCGTGCCAATCGGATTGAAGGGGAACGGAAGAAAGATCGGCATCGTCGCCGGAATGCGATAGTACACGGTCATCAGAAAGTGACCGAGTTCATGGAGCAAGAGAATCGCCAGCACACAGCCCATGTAGCTCAGGCCTTGCTGCCAATGGGTCAAAAACAACTGGCGGATATAGGTCAAATCGCCCTGCTCCGAGCAGACAATCAACGCCTGCACCGGCTGCCAGTTCGTCACACCAACCCAAAAAGTTGAGAGACAGGTGAGCAGGAAAAGAGTGGCAGGCCAGCGCAATCGCCTCAGCAACCCCCTCCTCAGCAGACGCGGCGATATCGGCTCGCGGGCGGTAGGCCCAGCAGCCAATGGTTCTGCTGAATTGTGGTTGGAAGGCAGGTGAGGCACCGGCTGGGAGTGCCCGGAAAATCGGTCTGGCAACTGGTTCATGCGACCCAAGATAACACACAGCCCGCAGCCTGCCCACGACTGGCAATGGCCAGTTGCCAAGGTCGTGGAGCGGAAGCGGTCAGGCGGTATCGTGTGACGCTCGGCAGTCGATTTGTTCAGCATTTCCCATGACCAGAGGGGGCTGCGAATTTCATATTCGCCAACTCTCCGCCTGCTCTTGCCAGAGCCGGGCCAACGCACTTCTTACCCCGGGGAACGCGTCATCCCACGGAAGCAAGACGCAGGGCTCAAGTCTGGTGGTCAGGAAAAGCTGAAAGGAGTTTGGCTCACAAGCCTGACTCCAACTTCAGACCGACAACCTGGTCAGTTCAGCCTGGTTCATTGCTTGATGAACGAGAACTGACCGATGAGCACCCATACGGACATGAACGTCACGATAATGAGAGAATTCATCCAATCAATTGACATGGATCGGTTCCTCGGGAAGGAAATGGAAACGATCTCATCCCTGAACAACACTAATTCATCCATGTGTTGGTTGGACTTCTCTGGCGGGCCGATCGCAAAAGAGATGCGTGGTCCGTTGAAAGAAATCCGCACTGCCTAGAACAGTGCCCGTTATCGTATCGACTCGCGGCTCGACTGGAAATCAAAAATAATTTGGGAGCACGCAGCGGTTCGCTGATCGAAACAGACTGCCTGATCGTGCGTCTTTTCCTGGCCGTTAAAGCTTGCCGAGTCGGGATGCAAATGCAGCGGATACCGCATATCTCGGGAGCAGTTGCAACACGAAAACAGATGAGAGAAAGGCGACGTGACCGGGCACAGCGCAAACGTGGGAGCTGCTGCGGGGGCCTCCTGCCTGCCTCAAGGAGTTGCCGGCGTCCAGCCTTAGCCCTTCTTTACCGGAGTTGCAGTCAACGGATCCTCGGGCCAGGCATGTTTGGGATAGCGCCGTTTTAATTCCTTGCGAACTACCTCGTAGGTATTGGCCCAAAAACTGGCGAGGTCGTCCGTGATTTGTTGTGGCCGGAAATTGGGTGCAAGCAAATGAAGCAGTACCGGAATCCGCCCGCAAGCGATACGGGGAGTACTACGCCAGGAAAAAATCTCCTGAATGCGCACGGCCAACACCGGAGCCTTGCCAGACGCATACTCCAGCTTGATGCGACTGCCGCTGGGAACTTCGATCCGCTCCGGAGCCTCTTCGTCAATCAATTTGAGCTGATGGGGAGGGTAGTGACCGCGGAGCCAATCCAGCCACGGAGACGCCTGCAGTTCGGCAAAACTCCGCTTGCCGCGACAAAGGTCCTCCAAGACCTCAGTGAGCAAGGCATCGTCTACGGGGCGCAAGCCCTGTTCCGGTAACCACTGCGCCAGGCAGTTGACTCGGGAACGGAACGAGTCGAAGGCCTCGGCATCGCGGGGTAGAACTTCGGTCAGATGCCGGTGGGCTTCTGTCGCCAAGAGCGCTGCCGCGGCTGCACTATCGGTAATTGCTGCCGGATGTTCGCTGAGAATCAAATCGGCCCAGTATGAGCGGCGTTTGGCAACCACCTGCTTTTGAGTCGGATGAAAAAACAACTCTTCGCGCTCTGTGAGCAAGTCATTCGGCAGCCAGTCAGGATCAATACCGCTGGCTTGGCGGACAACAGCCTCACCCTTGGCTCCGTCGACATCGATACAAAGAAACAATTCCGGTTGAGTCACTCCGCTTTGTTCGGCCAGTTTCACTCCCCGGCCGCCGACCATCAGCCCCCGTGCGTCATTCGGTCCGCGGCGGCGGGCCAGTCGATCGGGAAAGGCGACCAGCAACGCCTTCGTCAATGCCGAATCAGCTGCCGTACGGGCAGTGGCATCACCCAACTCGGCGATGGTCAATTCGAAGTTCTGTCGAGCGGCTTCACGCAAATTAAAAGCGGCTCCCCGATGCACTTCGCCGAAAGGGGATTGCAGGTCACCGGTCCGGAAAAAATGCTCGAGCGCCAAGACCCGCTCACTGAGATCGCAATTCCAGCGAACGACAGCGCGGTCGCGCGGCCCGGATCGTGAACTGCCAGGCTGGCGGAGAAACGGCTCACGTTCGGAGAGCAGTGCCGCCGCCAAGGCTGCCTGCTCCAAGCAGCCTGTCTGGTGGGCGGCTATCAGCAACCGAGCCAGCCGCGGGGCAACGGGCAACCGGACCATGGCCTGACCGAGCGGTGTGATCTTGCCCTTGTCCAGAGCTCCCAATAATTCGAGTAAGCGGCGGGCAGAATCGATCGCTTCCGGACGGGGAGGGGAAAGCCAGAGAAAATCTTCCGGCCGCTCACCCCACGCCGCCAACTGGAGCACCGCGCCGGCCAAGTCAATCCGACTGACCTCTGGTTCGAGGAATTCGGGCCGGGCACGCTGGGCAGAAGCATCCCAGAGGCGAATGCAGCGTCCCGCAGCCAAGCGTCCCGCGCGACCGGCACGTTGGGTGGCCGAGGCTTGGCAGATCGGTTCCAGCTCAAGGCGGTCAATCCCGACACTTGGCTCGAAACGCAAGACCCGCGCCCAGCCACTGTCGACTACGGTGGTGATCCCTTCGAGAGTTAGCGAAGTTTCCGCTACGTTCGTCGCCAGGACGATGCGCCGCCGAGCTCCGGCAAAGAGCGCGGCCGTCTGCTGTTCCAAGGGCAAGCTTCCATGCAGGGGAAGCAGATTGAAGTCCCGAGCCAGTGGATCCAAGGCCTTGAGCACACGCTGGATTTCCCCAACACCCGGTAGAAACACCAAGAGGTCGCCCGAGTCGCGAGTGGCGACATCGAGGACGACATCGATGAGGTGCTCGAGCCATTTTGGTTGCAATCGCGGCGGGCGGTATTGCACATCCACCGGGTAGAGTTGGCCAGCTGCTTTGACGATCGGCGCCCCATCGAGAAAAGTCTGCAGCCCAACTACCGCCAATGTTGCGGACATGACGACCAATTTCAAATCTGGCCGAAAATCCTGTTGCAACCGCCGGAGCAGGCCCAGCAGCAAGTCTGCATTCAGCGAGCGCTCGTGAAACTCATCGAGTAAAACGGCTGAGACCCCTTCGAGTAATGGATCGCTTTGCAGGCGTCGCAGCAGAATGCCTTCGGTGGCCACGATGAGCCTGGTTTCAGCTGACACGCGGCTGTCAAATCGAACCTGATAACCGACTTCGCGGCCCAGTTGCCAGGCTTGCTCGGCAGCGATTCGCTCGGCTGCGGCGCGGGCCGCAACCCGCCGCGGCTGCAGCAGGAATATCTGCCCTGGCAGGTTGCCCTTGGTGGCTAACCATGGGGCGACTCGCGTCGTCTTGCCCGAGCCAGGCGGTGCTTCGAGGATCACCGCCTTTGCCGAGTTGAGATGATTGCCGAGCGACTCAAGTTGCTCATCAACCGGTAGTTGTTTCCGCGACAGGCTCATGGATTTTTGGTTTCAGATTGCAGCGACATGTACACCAGTCTTTGGCCCGGGCGGCGCTCAAGTTCGTCCCAGCTCAATCGCGCTTGGTCGCCGCCCCCGACTTGCGGCCGGGATTTCACTCAAACGCACAATGGCTGTGGTGGGACACCTTCCCGGAAACAGGATCGTCCGGTGTTTGGGGGCGACACGGGACAGAGCCTAGGGGGCCAGCGCAACAACGTCAACCTACTCATTGGTCAGCGTCTCGCGCACCAAGCCGAGAATTTGCGCCAGTTGTTCCTGGGCTGTGAAGGCTTCATCGACCAATTGCGGATCGCGCAGGTCGCCAGGAGCGAGGTGGTCGCGGTAGTTCCGCTGGACCCACTCCCGCAATTGGGTGTCGAGGGTGGGAGTCCAGAGCACACCTTGGTGCAGCGCTGCGGCATCTTCGCTCGAAAGGAGCACGCGCAGCCGCAGGCAAGCCGGGCCGCCACCATTGTTCATGCTCTGTCGCAAATTGACAAACCGGACCTCGTCGATTGGGCTGGCCTGCTCCAAGAGCCAAGACAACGCCTTGGATGCAGCCGGATTGGCCTCGCACTCAGCGGGACAGAGCAGTGTCATTTTGCCGTTGGGCCGAAGCAGTATCTGACTGTTGAACAGATAACTGCCGACGGCATCCTGCAGTGGCAGAAGACTCGCGGGAAACTCGATCAGTTGCAGTGGTTGACCTCCCAGCGCGATAAACTGCCGAGCGATTTGAGGGAGAACCAGGGCTTGGTCAACATATGCCTGTTCGTGGACCAGCAGCAACCCCCAGCCGCCCACGGCAATCACGTCGTTGTGAAATACTCCCGCATCGATAGCAGCGGGATGTTGCTGCAAATAAAAGGTGCGATCTGCCGCCAGTTGATGTCGTCGGGCAATCGACTGACAAGCTTCCAGGGTTTGTCGTGCGGGAAACTTTTGTGGCTCAGCGCGGGCCCGGTCAGTGCGAGTCGGGTCAAAGGCAACCCGACCGTACGTAAACAACTCCAGTCCAGGACCGTTCCCAGTCGCCGCCAGCCGGGTGTGATTGGCGGCTCCTTCATCGGCCAAAGTGCTACCCGACGGCAGGGGGTCATGTACCTGAAATCGGTCTGGAGCGCGGAAAATGGCTCGCAGGACTTTGGTCGTCTGTTCCGCTTCAAGGGAGCGATGCAGCAGCGATGAGAGGTTGGCCACGCTGAAGTGCAGCTTCCCATCGGCACAGTCCGGTGCTGGCGAAACGGTCGCGGCATTGGCCGTCCACATGCTGGAGGCCGACCAGACCGCCGCCAATAAAACCGGATCAGCCTGCCATGCAGCTTCCAGCATGGCAGTTGGCGAACCCCGAAAGCCGAGTTGATGGAGGGCCCGCAGGTTGGGGCGAGCCAGAGGTGGGAGAATGGCTTGGGGGACACCCAACTCGGCGACCAGCCGCATCTTGTCGAGCCCCTCCAAGGCCGCAGCTCGGGGATTTGACGGCGAGTTGAAATGTTCGGCCGAGGCCAAGTTGCCGTAGGAAAGCCCGGCGTAGTTGTGGGTGGGACCAACGAGCCCGTCAAAATTGTATTCGCGCATTTGCTGGCCACTCCGCTGAGCAAAACCCAATTCAGCCCCAAAGCAAACGCCGGCCAGGAGGCTGAGGACAAATCCTTCGCCGCGACAAGATCTTCGTCGCGAGAACACCCGGCTTCACCGGGAGTTATTTGAACAGGAATTCCGCCATTACCGGATAGTGATCGCTGATGTCCCGCTCAGTCTGGGTAATTTGATAGAACACGTTGAAGTGGTCCTTGTCCTGCTCTCCCACGACAACCAAGTCCTGGCGGGTAATGATGCGCGAGAAAACGAGGTCGACTCGGTCCGCAGCATCGTTCATCAGAGCGGGGCTGATGAGTAAACGATCATATTCCTTGTTCAGCAGGTGAGTGCTGCGAAGTTCTTCCGGCAATTGGGTGTGCAAGTCGAGCAAGTCATCGCTGGTTTCGGTGGTATTCCAGCCACACATCAGGCCGAGGTCCGAGTCAGGGACTGGAGTGGCTGCCTTGTGCTCCGAATTGAAATCACCCAGCACAATCACGTTCTCACCCCGCTCCAAAGCAGGCTTGATCCACTCCCTGACGAGACGTCCCTGCCGCTTTCGGATCTCTTCTTGCTCCGGGGTCGCACGAAAGTGGGTAGTCAGCAGCAGCAGCGATTCCTTCTCATTTCCCGAGCCCCATTCGAAGCGGCCGAACAGGTGCTTGCCGAGATTGTAATAGTCCTTCGAGGCAAACATTTCCTGGTTCTGTTCGCGGCGGCTGAATTCCACCAGCCCGCTTTGGTACAGAATTGCCACGTCCTGTTCGGTACCGAAATCGAATCCGTCGATGAAGGCATACCGATACTTGAGTTGGTATTTTTCCTCCAGCACTTTGGTCAGCTTGAAGATCACATCCCGGTTTTCCACTTCCTGCAGGGCGAGAATTGTCGGTTGCAGTTCGGAAATGACGCGAGCGACTTCGTTCAGCTTCCACTCCCACTCTTCCTTGGAAGGAGCTGAATTCTGCTTGGCCAAGTCGGCTTTGTTGTCAGTCTTGAAGTCATCGTAAAACCACTCGACGTTCCACGTCGCTATCCGAATCGACTCTGGTCGCTCATCAGCCCGAGCAACCGAAAAACTAAGGCCGAGCAGGCCAAGGCAACACAGCAGACGAGCGAGCATGGGAATCCCTGAGTAAACAAAGGAGATGAGGCACGTAAGAGATGGCATTAGGGGCCGAGCAAAACCGTTCGGATATCGGCCAGGAGTTCAGTTAAGTCGCAACTGGGGACTAACCGGCAGTTGTTAAGGCTTTAGAGTTATCCACTGAGCCACCGCCGGAGCCACCTTTGTCGTCAGTTGGAGCGGGCTCAGTTTGTGGCGTCTTTTCAACTTGCGGCGCGGGCTCGCCTGACGGAGCCTGATCCACGGCCGGGGAGGCGGGTGCTTTGTCCGTCTGAGCGGCGGGAGCCTTGGGCAGATCGGACAGCTCCGGCATCAGGCGTTGATAGACTTCATCACTGAGGGCGTAATACCAGGGAGCAAATTGGCGATTGTATTCGGCCACCAAATCCTCGGCAGTCTTGACCTTGGCTTTCCATGCGTCCAGATCGCGTTGATAGGTTCGTTGTTGCTCATCAGTCAATTGTCCGCCCTCGGCTGCCGTCGGAGCAACCGGCTCCTGTAGTGCATCGCGGTCTACTTCGGCCAAGAGCAGGAGGTAGCGATTGAGCTTTGTCCCGGATTGGACGGAACCGGTGATGGTTCCAAACCAGGCATGCAGTTTGACTCCGGTCTCAAGATTGATCGTCAGCTGGCCGCCAGCGCCTGCGAAACTGACTGGTGATCCGTTGGCGGCCGTTTGGCGAAAACCGAATTCAGCCATTGACCCGAACAAGGCCGGGTCGTTGACGCTGCCCGGGGACTTGAGAAAGTCAGCGAGCGGTTTGGCTTTCAGTCTGACCTCCGGAAACGTCCAATTTCCCAGTTGTCGCAGAGTCGACTCCAGCAACAGCCGTTTCTGAGTCTCGCTTGGGGTCACTGCCGCCCAGGATTCCGCGGCGGGAACTTCCAATCGACGAATCCCCAAACCGCCCTCAACCTCCCCCAGTTCCGCCCGATACAAGCGAGTCTTGGCAGCTGGATCGCTGAGGCGACTGGTGTCGATCCGATAGGCGTCGACAATGACTGAGGAAGGAAGCTGACCGGCCGTATTCTGCTGGTTTCGCAAGCCGAGCAGGTTGGGGTCGACCCAATCCTGGAACCGGGTCGTCAGCGCCTCGAGGTCAAAAGGGACCGAGTACACCGGTGGTTCGCCGGGAATTCGGACGCAGTAAAGCGCTTGCTGCTCGGCGTTTTGCAGGGGGAAGCCGACGATCAAATCGGCCAGTGCCTGGCCGTTGCGATCTTTCAATGTGATTCGCCGCCCGAGCCCACTGCGGACTTCGGCTGACTGGAACTGGTCCGGATCGATGACGCCGTTTTTCAAGTGGTCTTGCTGGTCATCGGAGATCTTCTCCAAGACCTTGCGGTCGAGCACGGCGTTGATGGCGCGGGCAACTTGAACGGCATTATTGGCATTAAAATCTGCGGTGGCAGGAATGACCCAACGTTCACCTTTACGCTGCAGTTGAATGCGCTCCAGGGCCTGGCGGTCGCTGTTGTATCGCGAGATCTCGATCGTCCGCACCTGACTGGGGGTGAACCCCTCGAAAAGCAGCTGACCAACCTTGCCGCTCTGTTGGACTTCCTGCGGCCAAGGGTAGAACAAGGCAGCGATTCCGGCCAAGATGGCAGCAGCCAGGCCAAGCAGCAAGGTGGCGGAAATGGAACGATTCATGGGGTCGAATCCTGACGCAGAGGGAAAACGGGACTGAGCCGCGAGCGGGAACAGCAAACCGGAGCAACTACTTGAGCCGACGGGCTTTGGAGATTCCTTCCCGTTCGCGGAGTCGCCGACGGGTGAAGACGACCAAGCCGACCAGCAGCGGCGGGATTGGTGGCAGGACGACGGCGGCCAACTTGAAACCGCGTTGGATCTGCTGAATCTTGAGTTCGGCATCGAGTTCAATCGCCCGAATGTTTTCCTGAACGCCGTTGCCCAGTTCTTCCATCCGGCTTTGAATCTTTTGCTGCAGACCAAGCTGGGTTTGGCTGAGGATCTGCTTCTTGTAATTCAGAGCCGCGACATCAATCGGTTCCCCGCGTGCTTGACGGGCTTCCAGCTGTTTGATCTCTTCCTGCAGCGGACCGATTTCCTCGTTGGCCTTGACTGTTTCGGCCTCTTGGGCCGTGGCGGCTTCCTTCTGGATCCGTTGGGTCTCCAGATAGACTTCCTGCAACGCTTCTTCGGTTGTCTTTTCAACGACCCGCAGGGTTACATGCTTTTGCTTGCGATTGCGGAGATCGCCGTAGGCATCTTCGCCCACAAGCGAGTCAATGATGTTTTGGACGAAGGACATGTTTTGGAAGTGGTAATCAATGCCATTCTGGATGGGGAAATTCCGCAGCTGCACAAACAGATCTGCGAGAACATCAATGTCTGAAACCAAAATGACATTGGTATGTTGCTTGTCCGTTTTAATGTCGGTGGGGGCAGCCGGAACCGATTCGACCGGTTGTTTCCCCGTGATGTGGGCGGCGAGCATGTAATTGCTGCCGGAACTGCCACGGAAACTTTCCCGCTGCTCGGGAGATTGGGAACGCATGTAATCGAACAGCAGGATGCGGCCGCAACTGCCGGTTACCACCAGCGGTTCGAAGCTCAGTTCGGGATTAGGGACTTCGTTGAGGTAGCTGGCGTACTGGAAGTAAAGTTCGTTGATGCCCCGGGTTGCCGGATGGTCAACGGAGAAATGTGTATTCAGTTCCAACGACTCGCTGTCGTCACGCACAATGACCAATTCCGGCGTGTCGAGCTGGGAATCGCGCGGGTATGGATTGGCGGTTGCCTTCCAGATCAACCAGGGGAACTTGACCGGTTGGTTGGGAGCAACCGGGCGTTCAATGAAGTCGAAGTCGACATCGAGCGCCTTGAACAGTTGGTTGATATCCGCCGCATCACTTCCATTGCGGGGCATGATTCGGGGCAGGAAAGTACCCCGGGCAATCGGGAAATTGTCCGGATTCGGCAGAGCATCTTCGAAGATCGCGGTGGGCTGGCCGAGCTGAATGGCATCGATGACGTGTTTCAGTTCCGTGGCTGTCATCTGCGAAGGTTGGATCACCAGCAGGGTGTCGTACCGTCTCCGCAAAGGTTTGCCATTTTCGTCTTCAACCCAGAGCGGGATCGGTGCGTTGGCGATGACTTCTTCGACGTTGTACTGCTTTTGCAGTTCAGCGAGGATTTGCAGTTGGGGTACATTGACGGCCTGTGGCTGGTTGTTCTGTCCCGGGGCAAAGATCCGTCCACCCATGGGCAGGACATCTGTCTGGACGACCCCGACCGTTTTCTTCTGCGGTTCGGCCACCGTGTTGATGGCCCGCATCAATTCGTATTCGACCGGCATGCCGTAAGGTACAAACCGGATGATTTCCCGCTTCAGACCACTGGTTACGGCAACTCCCAGAATCAGCTCTTCGGTTCGCTCAGCGCCCCGCGAGCGGCTCGTGACTGGAACCGGGCTGATGCCATATTTCTTTTCGGCGAGGATCGCATCCTGGCTGAAAGGCTTGATCCCCTGATGCAGGGTTACTTGCAGGCGATTGCCACCGAGCACATCAAACTCGCGCAACAGGTTGACCAAATCGTACTTGGTTTGTACGAACTCCGTCGGGACGCTGTCGCTGATATAGGCATCGATGCGAATCGGATCCGGTTGGCGACCGTTGGCGTCGGGCTCTTCCGTTGCCAAGCGCGTCAGCAGGGTACGGGTCGCATCAGCCAGGGTACTGACTTTCTCGGCCGAAATGTCTGCCCGGAACTGGTTCAGCGGGCTGTATTGCGTAATCAGTACCGCCGAAATGCAAATCACCGCGACAAACAGGGCGCGGAGCAGGTAATGCCAAAGCAGCGAGGTTCCATCGCGTCCTCCCAGCCAGTGACGGCGACCAATCAGCACGAGGCTGAGATAAACTCCGAGAACCACCAGGCCCAGGAAGTAGAAGATCGAGGGCAGGCTGATCAGTCCCCGCCCGAACGGCTCCAAACGCTGCAACAGCGACCAGTCATACAGTCGCTGAATCCAGGTGCTGTTCGAAAAGATGACGTCCGCATTGGAAAAGAACGCCAGCGGAGCATTGAAGGCGGCGCCGAAGATGAAGCCGACCGTCAAGTTGTTGGTCAAAAAGGAAGCGACCATGCCGATCGCAATCATGGCGATCCCGACAAACCAATAGCCGAGGTAGGTCGAGAATAGCAGCATCGTGTCCAACGCTCCTCCCGTCATTGCCAGGAGCACGGCGTAATTTGACAACTGGGAAAAGAGCAGCGAGACGGTAAACACCAGCACCGCCGCAAAGTACTTGCCAATCACAATGTCGAAGTCCTTTGCCGGCAAAGTCAGCAGCAACTCGTCCGTCCCCTGGCGGCGCTCTTCCGCCCAGATGCTCATCGTGATCGCCGGGATGAAGATCAGCATGATGTAGGGGAGAAACTTGTTCAGCTGGTCAAAGTTGGCCAGGTTGGTCGTGAAGAACTCATGCGGCCAAAATGCAGCGAAACTGGTGAGCAGCACGAACAGACAGAGAAAGACATAGCCGGTGGGACTACTGAAATAGCCCACGAAATTGCGCTTCATCACCGCAAAGGCGGCCTGACGCCAAATCCCCAGCGGCATCATCACCAGCATCAGGGCGAGGACGAACATCAGGTTGATCACCAGCATGAAGACAAATTCAATCCACATTGCGAGCGGCTCTTAAGGGGCTGGGTACGGTTTCGAGAAGGGGAAAAGGTAACAGGGCAGGGGACTACTCGGTCGTTGATTCGGCGGTTTCAGCTTCCCGCAGGCGGGCGCCCGTTACCGGATCGTGGCCAGTCAGTTGAGCGAAGACGGCATCGAGTCCCATTTTCTCCGGATCGATTTCTGTCAGCGGACCATCGTAGACCTTGCGGCCTTCGTTGATCATCACCACCCGGCTGGCCATGGCTTCCACTTCCTGCAGGATGTGCGTGGAAAGCAAAATCGTCTTTTCTTTGCCCAGTCGCTGCATTGTTTCCCGCACGCCGCGAATCTGGTTGGGGTCGAGTCCCGACGTCGGCTCGTCCAAAATCAGGACCTCAGGTTCATGGATCAACGCTTGAGCCATGCCTACCCGTTGGCGATAGCCTTTGGAGAGTTTGCTAATCGGTTTGTAGATCACGCTGCTGAGGCTGCAGATGTCGACGACCTTTTCGATCCGGTCCAACTTGGTCCGCTTGTTCATCCCGCGGGCTTCGGCGAAAAAGTCGAGCAGGCTGTAAGGGGTCATGTCCGGATAAAGCGGGCCAGTTTCCGGCAGGTAACCAAGACAGCGAGAACCGGCCAGTCGATCGGTGGACATGTCATGACCGGCAATGCGGGCCCGGCCTTCAGAGGGCGAGAGATACCCCGTCAGCATTTTCATGGTCGTGCTTTTGCCCGCGCCGTTGGGGCCGAGAAAGGCGACGACTTCCCCCTTGTAGACCTTGAAGGAGACATCGCGAGTGGCGGCAAAGATGCCGTAGAACTTCGAGAGATGATCGGCTTCGATCATCGGAGTTCCCCGGTCAGCGGCAGCTTGGTCCGGGGTCGGAAGCGGTGTGCTAGTTTCCATTTGATTCAGGGGGAAGAGAGCAGCAACAGGTGGCTGTGCAACAAAGCTGCAGTACCGTGCCTGAAGTTTGGGGCTGGGACCGGGTGGCCACTTGGCTGGACACCGGGGAGAAACCCTAAATTCTGATTTCCCGCGGCCCGATTGTCGACGGGACCGCAGCGGGAAACCCGGGCTCCAGCAGTTGCTACGCAGTATTTACCCCGTTGGGTTGGACAATCAAGAACGATTTATCTCGCCCAGATTACGAAGATTGCGGTCAGAGAGAGTGGGCGTGGGCGTCGGGTCTGTCTAATGGCCCGAGCAAAGTCGGCTCGATGGCAAGCCAAACTGGCGGAAAACCATGTCATTGCCGGGGCCAGCGACCAGGTTGCCAATCAGGTTGAGAGCGGGAGTGGCACCAGATAGCTGTGCCCCTCGCGGAAGCAGATGTGTTGCCGCCAGGCGGCGTCGTCCTGCTGGGGATAGTCGGCGCGCCAGTGCACGCCGCGCGATTCGGTTCGCTGCAAGGCGGCAGAAATCATCACGGCGGCGACATCCAGCATGTTTCTCAATTCCCAAGCTGCCGGTTCAAACAGCCCGTGGGTTGCCAAGCTCGTGCGCCAGCGTTGGACGGTTTGGGCGGCAGCCTGCAGTTCATCGGCCGTGCGGCGGACTCCGGCCGAGCGCCACATCAGGGCTTTGAGCGAGTTGCGAATGTCTACCAAGTCGATCGGACGATTGGAGGTCGGCGGCAATCGCTGCCGCCACGGATGGAATTGGCGAACCGGAGCAGAGGCGGCTGCGGCGAGCGCGGCACCTTGTCCAGCCCGGATTCCATAGACCACGCCTTCCAGCAGGCTGTTGGAAGCGAGCCGATTGGCGCCGTGCAAACCACTGCTGGTGACTTCACCCGCAGCCCAGAGTCCGGGCAATGAGGTCTTTCCTTCCAGATCGACGGTGACGCCCCCGATCATGTAGTGAGCTCCGGGGCGGACGGGAATTCGGTCACGCGTGATATCGATGCCAAAGTCGGCGCAAGTCTGCAGGATTCCGGGGAAACGACCGCGAATGAAAACGGGGTCGAGGTGACTGAGATCGAGATAAACGTTGGAGTGATGGGTCTTTTCCATTTGGGCCACAATTGCCTGGGAAACGACATCCCGCGGAGCGAGCTCCAGCCGCGCGTCATAATCGGCCATGAACCGATAGCCGTCCCGGTCGACCAGCCAAGCGCCCTCACCGCGGACCGCTTCAGTGATCAGGCTGCGGCTACTGCCGGCGATGTATAGCACGGTGGGATGAAATTGCATGAACTCCATATCGCGAACTTCGACACCGGCCCGAATCGCAATCGCGTGGCCGTCTGCGGTGGCGACGGAAGGGTTGGTCGTCTCGCGGTAGAGCTGTCCCGCACCGCCGGTCGCCAAGATCGTTTGGCGAGCCCAGACGAGTTGGGTTTCGTTGCGGTAATGCACGATGGCGCCACAGCAATTTCCCTCGAGCGTCAGCAGGTCAATCGTGAAGGCGTTTTCGAAAATCTGGATATTGGGACGGTTTTGCACGGCAGCCATCACCGCCCGCATGATTTCCTGTCCAGTCGCATCTCCCAGCGCGTGAATGATCCGGTTATGCGAATGTCCTCCTTCGCGTCCGAGAGCCAGCTGCGAATCCTTGCTGTCGAAATGGGCGCCCAATTCCACGAGTCGGCGGATGCAATCCGGGCCTTGGGAGACGACCATTTGCACGGCCTCCGGGTCGCAGAGGTTGGCGCCGGCGATCAAGGTGTCACGCACATGCCATTCAATTCGGTCTTCCGGGTCCAGCACACTCGCGATGCCGCCTTGGGCATAACTGCTGTTGGATTGCTGCAGCGGCCCTTTCGTCACCACGAGTACGGGCAAATCCGGGGGAATCGCCAAGGCGGCCTGCAGCCCGGCCAGCCCGCCGCCCAGAATCAAAATGTCGGTGAACCGATGGGCAACCCGTTGGGTATCAAATTCCACGAGGTAGCGGAGACTGGCTGCGGGCATGCGAAAGCCTTTTTGCGTTGCGGGTGCTGACAATTGAGCCGATTGTGGCAAGTCGCCCAGTGGTTGGGCAGTGGGCGCGGGCCGCGGCGAGAACTCCGCTCAAAAATTTGAGGCACGTGGAGGGCTACTCAGCTGACACGTTGGTCCAGTGTTGACGCGTTGGTCCAGTGTTGAAGTCGGCGAAGGCGCTCCGGCTCCAGACGCTGTATCCACTCATTGGCTTGCAGGTCAGCGAGTGCAAGTTGCGCATGGTTACGGAGTTGATTTAAGGTTTCCGGGACCTCTGAGATCAGACGGGAGTATAGTTCGGCCAATTCGGCGTGGACCAACCCCCGCCCGACCGCCAGCAGCGGGGCGGGCATTTCCCCACGCTCTGCGACTCCTTGATATTGCTGCAGTAAATCGAGTTGCAGGTTGAGGGCCGACTTGGGTTGACCCAATTCGCGCAGTGCCAAGGCCCTGCCCCAAATGGCTCCGCGAACAATCAAGTGCTCATCCCGCTGCTCGGCGATTGTCTGGCAAGCAAGATACGAAAGTAGCGCATCCTCATAATCACCGGCCTCCACTTGGCTGCGGGCAAGGTTATTGTAGATCGGACCGAGCCAAGCCCGTGCCTTCGAGTCTTCGCTTGAATTTGCCAGTTCCAAAGCGATTACATTCCAGGCGATCTTGTCGGCTGGACTTTCACTGACGATCGCAATCATGTGAGCGGCGTTGATCGCCTGAAAATCGACTTCGCCCGCGCGGGCCAACTCGTAAGCCTGCTGAAAATAGGGCATCGCACGGGCTGGTTCCCCGGCCTGATGATACAAACGGCCACGCTCCAGCGTGACCCGCGACGCCGTAAACAGGTCCCCGGGCGGGGTCAATTCCACAGCCCGATCGAGCGTTTGATGAGCTTCTTCGATTTTGTTCTGCATCGCTTGAGCCAAGCCGATGAGCGACAGAATCTGTGCCTGTATTGACTGTTTGCCTTGGGCCTCGGCCACGGGCAACAGTTTGCTCAGTTGGGATTCGATTGAGGCGGGCTCACCGGTAAACAGCGAGTCAAAGTTCTCCAGTTCGTCGGAAAGTTGATTTTTGTCGATTGGGGTCAGGCTTGCCTTGGGTTCGGCCCAATCCGAATCGGCAGCAGGGTCAGGGTTCATCTGGCGAGCCCTTCGATGCAGGTGGCAAGGAGGAGTGCAGATTCTTGAAACGCGAACGAATCTGCCCGACCTCGCCGATAGTCAGCCAGGCCGAATAGGAAAATCGAAGATCAGGTTTCAATGCAAACTGTTGCAGTGGTGCAACATAAGAGCAATCTGAACCGCTGCCGCCCTTGTAGCGATAACAGGTTGCCGTGTCCGCTTGGGGTACGTACAAGCCAATCCCTGTGTCACGGTCGTCGACCCAGGCGACCCAGTGTTCCGCGAGTTTGACCGACTCGTTTGGCCAACCCGGCTGGCGATTTGCGAGCGGAGCATCGGTCCAGGGGTCGGTGCCGGTATAACTGACCAGCTTCCTCAATTCGGGCGCGACGAACATCGCCGGTGTTTCTTGGTCACGCGGCGCATGGGTCTTTTCCCCTCGATACCAGAAGGCAAACTTGAGGCGAACCAGCGGCCCGTCGAGTTCGACCCATTGCTCCATTTCACAGTCTTCCAGCAACTGGCCACCAGCCCAATTGCGAGGTCGTGTGCGAGCATAGGCGGAGGTCGCAGTTGCCTTGAATTCCAGCAGTTCGGCTGCGTGGCCCTGATAGTCTCCTGCTTGAACCGGATTGTAACGCCAATCCTGATCGGCCCAGCGCGAGCCATCTTCGTCGCCATAATAAGACTGCTGTACCAATCTGCCATGGTCGTAATGGTTCAGCAAATTGCGATCGGAGTCCCGCGCACTGAGGTAACCAATCGCTCCGCCGTGGGAGCGCAATAGGCCGACCCGCAACTGCTCGTTCTCGAGATAGACCCAGTCCAGTGAGCGCGGAGGCGATTGTGCTGCAGCTGCCGTCGCGAACAGCAGCCAGACAGCCAAAAGCAAGGCAACGCGATGAAATGCAGATGGAGACATGGGGCGAAGTGCACAGCAAGTGGTTCGAGCGCAGACAAAGAGCCAAGCGAGCCGCGCAACAAGCACCGCGAGGAGAGGCAATCGTTTCCCGGCCCAATCATCAGGGCTGAACAGCCTTCTCAGCAAACCAGCAAACCAGCCAGCAGGGGCCCAGCAGGAATCTGTCGTGGTCAAGCCATGCTCAGGGGCTTATTTGTCCTTTTGCACCCGGTTGCGGTTTTTGAGAAACGCGTTGAAGGGCTCGGCCAGATTGGCTGGCGGACGATTAACGGCGCCGTCTTCAGACAATTTGTTCAGCTGATCGCGGCGGGATTGGAGCACATTGCGGCGCACCTCTTCAGGGCGGAGGCCCAAGCTGCGAAGTGCATCGGCGTAACGCTTTTTCTCTTGCGGCGTGCCGGTGTTGGCCTTTTGTTTCATCGCTTCCCAGCGGGTCAGAAAATCCTGCAAGTCCTGCTCGGTCCAATTCATCTCCCGGAGAAGTTCGGGGTCGGGTTTATTGGACTGGTTGCGGAGGTGATCGAGCACCAAGTCAGTCGCCTTTTCTGAATATTCCAAGTTTCCCTCAGCTGCGCCTGCCGGGCCTTCATTCTCCACAGGAGGGCTCTCGTTAGAGCCCGTTCCGGCCGACGAGGTATTGGCTTGACCTGCTGAGGAGCGGCGATCCTGTGGCTGGTCCTTACGTTGGGAGATTTCAGCATCGGAGCCTTGGGCATTGTCCGCGCCGGCTGAATTGCCGCTCGAACCACTGGTGGCATTTGGCTGACCTCCCGGTTGGCCACTGGCCGAACTGCCTTGCCCTGATTGGCTGCTGGTTCGGCCAGACTTGGAATCCTGCCCTCCGCTGCCGCCCGACTTGGAGTTTTCACCCGGCTCGCCCTGCTGGCCGGATTGTCCGCCAGATTGTCCGCCCGACTGCTCACTTGAACCGCCCGACTTTGAACCACTGCCTGACTCGCCGGACTTTTCCCCGGACTGCTCGCCGGGTTGGTCGCCGGACTGCTCACCGGGTTGGCCGGAGCCAGACTGTTGCGAATTCTGTCCGCTTTGTTTCTCGCTTTGCTGGTCTCCCGAGCCTTGGCCTTGGGGCTGCTGGGCTTGAGGACGATTGGACTGATTTGGCTGCGATGGCTGATTCGGTTGCTGGGGCGGCTGGGCGTCACCCGTGTTGTTCTGCCGGTCGGCAGGCTGAGGCTGGTTCTCTGCGCCGCGTTCCGGTTGCGACCCTGGATCTTTCTGTGGTTGTTTGGAATTCTCGCCAGAGGGCTGGGTGGAACTTCCGGTCGATGATTGCTCCGATTCAGGGGCAGTGTCTTCGGACTTGCTGCTCTCGGCAGAACTTCGTTGTCGTTCCAAACGTTCCTGCAATCGCCGAAAGCGTTCCGCATCGGTGGCTGATTTGTCCAGCGGCTCGGCAGCTGAAGGCTCACTGTCGGATTCGCTTCCTCGCTCGCTGCCTGACTGACCGGACGGACTTTCCTGGCCACTGGAGGAACTGTTTTCCGCTCCTTCTTCTGTGCCGCCGCCAGATTTCGGTGACTCGCCTGACTCGCCTTCTTGCCCAGCGGGGGTATCGGACGATTCGCTGCCCGACTTGCCGGTGGATTGGTCGCCGGCAGATTGATTGTTAGAGGACTGTGCTCCGGCAGATTGCTGACCAGCCGACTGCTGGCCAGCGGACTGGTTGCCTTGTGACTGGTTGCCTTGTGACTGGTTGCCTTGCGACTGGTTGCCTTGCGACTGGTTGCCTTGCGACTGGTTGCCTTGCGACTGGTTGCCTTGCGACTGCGAGTTGGGCTTGCTCGCTTCGGGTGTCTGGGGAGAGGAGTCGGCTGGTTGCGACATGGCCTTTTGATTGCCGCCTTGGTTCAGCGGATTGTCAGGCTTCGGCTCGTTTGGATTGGCAGTGGGATTGGATTTCTCCTGGTTTGACTTGCCGCTCGACTCTGATCCGGCGGGAGGGGCCTGTTTCTCGGACGGTTGTCCCGACTGGTTGTCGCCCGTTTGCTTTTCCGCGGCTTGCGGATTGGCTTGTGCATCACCGGAAGGTTCGCCCTGGTTGCCTGACTCTGACTTGCCTGATTCTTTGGTCTCGGATTGGTTGCCGTCGCCGCCCCCACCGGAGGCCTTCTGTCCCGGTTCACTGCCGGAGGCCTTCTGTCCAGCTTCACTGCCGGACTTTTGTTCAGGATTCTGTGGTTGCTCCTGAGCGGAGGGTGGTTCGGTTTGCTCGGCTTGCTGATTCGATTGCTGGGAGGATTCAGACTGGCTGTCGCCTTGCGCCTGCGGCGATTGGTCTGGAGTTTTATTTTCAGCTTGGGCGGGATTCTGATTTTGTGTTGCGTTCCCGTCGCCAGTTTGGGACTCGCTCATTTGGGCTTGGGCGTCTTGATTGCCGGCGGACTCACTTGGAGCCTGCTGAGTATCGCCCGCTTGGTTATTGGCCTGTTGGTTATCGGCCGGCTGCGCTGTCGACTCACCAGTTTGTTCCGTGTTTTGTGAGTCCCCCTCTTTACCTTGGGCCACGGCATTGGGGGCGGCTTGTCCCGCCCCCGTGTTCTCTGGTTCCGTTTCGGCGATCTCGGTTTCGAGTGGCTCGGTAATTCGGATTTTATAATTCTCCGTGCGCGCAACGTTAGGATCGAGTTGGCCACTAAGGGCCGCCACGCGATTGTCGCTGGCACGTCCGTGGAACAGGATTTCATCGCCGACAGAGAGCCGCAGCTTGCGGGGTTCAAACCGGTATGTCGCCGTAATCCTCTGTTGTTTGCGGTTGTCGCTCAGTTCAATTTCTTCATCGAGCAACAATCCACCTTGATGATCGAGGAGCAATTGCAGGCGGCTGATTTCAAAGTCCGGATCCTCGGCCTGAAGTTCCAGTTCGAGTGAACGGTTCAGCGGTACGGCGACTTCCCGGTCGAACGGGCGCACAACTTTGACGACCGGAGGAAGATCGGGAGTGATTCGCAGCGGTTGGATGTTGACCAGTGGATTGCGTTGGCCATCCGCCGTTCGAAACAGTAACTGATAGTGCGAGTAGATTTGGGTGGAGCGATTGGCATCGAGGCTGAGGGTAAACTCGCCGTTCGCTTGTAGAGTCTCATCGGTGCGCAGTTCAACGGTCCGCACGACCTCGTAGCTGGTTTCGCGTCCGCGGGTCCGTTGCCGCAGCAATTCGACCCAGGCGACTTGAATCGGCATGTTGGCCACTGCGGTCAATTTGACCTTGGAGCCTTCCAGGCCATCGATTTCGGTTTGCCCGGTGAGTGTGCGCGGAGGCAATCGCGTGTAGGCAGGAGGAGTGATCTCGATTTGTTGGATGGCGATTGCCGGATTGGGTTTGACATTGACCGAATAGCTGGGCGAGCGGCCATCGTTGGCTGTGACATAGTACGAGAGCGGGCTATCGATTCCGGAAGGCGTCGTAGAAAGTTCCAGTTGATAGGAACCGCCGGACCCGGTTGGCAGCATCTGCGCGGGGACTTCGACGTGCTGGCCGTCCTTGGTCGAGTAGACAAGCCGGACTTCGTCTGGAGAATGACGGCCGCGAATTTCAGCTGTCACCAGCAATTTCTGACCAAAGAACACATCGGTATCACCAGGTGCGACCTTGGTTACCTGGACGATGGTTGGCGCCGAAATACTCGATACCGGGTTAAGGATTCGGGCGATGGAAGGCCAAGGGCTTTTGGGAGAGAGCAAGGTGTAGGCCACCAAAGCCCCGACCAGACCGACCAGACCAAATCCAAGCTGGATCGCCCGCGTGCGATCGACTTTTTCAGTGGGGGAGATTTGGGACAAGTCGCGGGCTGCTCGCTGGGAGATCGCTTGGACGATCGCTTCCCGGTCAACCTGTCCTCCATCCTTGACCTGCAGGTAGTTAACGAGACTGTTGTGGAAGTTTTCGCTTCCCGACTCGATCATTCGCGCAGCGTAAAGTCGATGAATGCGGCGCAGAAAGAGCACCGCGATTTTGCTCCAGCCAATCCACAAGCCGCCGCCGATGAGCAAGGCAAAGGCGATGAGTCGGGCAACCGGACCGAACTGCAGTACCCACGAATCAAGCAGGATACCGAGCAGCAGTAGTCCGAGCATCCACAAACCGAGCGTCAGTAGCCCCGCCGTCAGTTCAGTCAGCTTGACTTGCTGTCGGGTGCTTTCCAGTTGTTGCTCGACGTATTTCTCGAATTGACTGTTCGCTGGCCGAGCTTCGGTCTGGGGAGCTTTTTCGGGTTGGGAGACTCGTGTCGACATGAACGGCTCAGCTGGGGGAGAGGGCTGTTCTGGGGGCCGATCTTCGGCGACAAACCGGGCGGTTACCGGATCGCATCGAACTGTGGCTGGTCCAGAATTCAGGCAAAAGAGCTGCTGGGAGAATTATAGACGCCCGAGGCTGGGGGAAATTCCCACGGAAGCGCAAAAAATCGGCCGGAAGTTGAGCCCGCAGAATCGAGGCTGCTTACCTTCGCGCGCCCCTTTTCCAGCCCAATTTTTGGGCCGACCCTGATTCGGAGGCTGGGAAGCAGGATCTTCAGGACCGGGCGGACTGCCTTCAGGAGCCAGCGCCAAGGCAAGTCTTGTCTTCACAATGCTCTCGTGACGCGATCTCGGAAAGTGGAACCGGCCAGAAAGAAGTGCCCGCCGAAATGATTTTCCCCGGACACCTGTGGGAGGAGTTCAGTTTCTCGGCGTATTCGGCTGGAGGCCCGGGCCACCCCCCCGCCGCCCGGGAAGCTGGTACTTCTTTTGGATATAGAGCTGCCGCAACTCGCGGTTCATCCGCTCGGGGGACATGCGGTCGAGCTGGTCGCGCTGGTCGGGCGAGAGCTCCTGAACGTAAAACTTGTGCAAGTCTTCGTCGCTGGCATAAGGACGTCGAACCAATGTCCAGAGCAGTTGCAGCTGAGGTTCTCGTCCCTCCGGGACGTGAGTTTGTCCATCAGGCGAGAGACTGGAAAACAGTTGCTTGAGCTCCTCGTCGGTCACGAGGGCCAGCACTTCGACTTTGTTCCTTCCGGGAGCGAAAGCAAAATTGATCAGCCGGCGAAAGATCGCATCCGGCGCTATGTCACCCCGGAACATCATGCGGATCATGGCGTCCATGCCGGGATTGTCACTGGACGATTGCGACAACTCTCTCGCCAGCTTCCGCAGTTCATCCCGGTGGCTGGCTGAAAACTCTTCAACCCACTTTTCGACCAATTCCAAATCGCGGTTCGAGAAGGGAAGAATGTTCGTATCGCGGGATTGTTCGCGAAGCAGGTCCTGAATCATCGCGATTCGTTTATCGAGGTCCGTCTCATCGAGAATTTTTGGTTGGACAATCGGGTCCAAACTGCGATACCAGCTGTAAAAACGCTGTAACACCAACAGCAGGCGGTCACGTTGCGCGTGCTGGTCAATGGTGGCGTAGAGCTTCCGCAAGGTTTCCTGGCGAGCAGGCGGGAGGGAATAAAACGTATCTCGTTTCCGCCGCAATTCGAACAGTTGCTCTTGGTCCATTGCCCGAATGCGGGCGTCAGCAGTTGCCAAGTCATTATTCTGCAGACTGTTGGTTAACAAACCATTTCCACTGCGTATCGAATCGGAAGCGGTTTCTCCTTGTGTCGCCGAGGGAGCAGCTGGCTTGGCGGCCGCCAGACTTCCGAGCAGACAGCTGAGCAGCAAAAGTATCAGCCAACCGGCTTGGAACGAGAACCGGAAAGGTCGAGCTGGCGCTGGAGCGACTTCCTTGGCCAGCCTGCCGACTTCCTTGTTAAATTGGCCACGCTGGCTGGCTGGATGGATGGTCGGCATTCGCTGCGGTGATGGTGGAGGCAACGGGCGGGTCATTGGCTGAGTCCTCCTATCCCGTCTCCAAACAGCCCTTCTTGTTCCAGCAGTTCGAGGAAGCGAAGGTCCTCTACCTTGGTGAACATGTCCACGTTTTCGATCACGGGCAAGTCTTGCAGGAGTTGCCGATAGGGCTGGTTCTGCCAATAACGGGTCGCCGCAAAAGCGCTGCCAAACAGTGCCAAGGGCAAGGCTGAGAAAGCGAGTACCCGCAGTGGCAAGGTCCACGAAGTCCGCCGTTTTTTTAATTGCAGCTGAGTGTCTTCGCTCAGCACCAATTCCAGCGTGCTTTGAGTAAAGGACTGGGTCGGCTCACCTGCCGGGAGTTCATCGAGCAGGTCCCAAGTCTTTTCCAATTCCCGAAGGCGCTCCCGATAATCGGGGTCCGAGCTCAGTCGCTGTTCGACCACTTGATTCTGTTCGGCTGACAACTCGCCATCGAGATAGGCGACGAGTTCTTCATCGAGCTGTTCGCGTTGGCTTTCGCGGCTGGAGTCAGAATTACTCATGTCTCGGTGAGGCGTGGCTGGAGAAGGGGATGTCAGCGAATGGGAGCGGGCAAGTTGTGAACGGGAAAGCAAGCGTTGGAGACTCAGTCATCTTCCGTACGTCGAGCCGGGTCGGGGGGCAGTCCGGACTGGATGTAGGGTTCGAGAATTTCCTTGAGGTTGGCTCGAGCCCGGGACAGCAGCGACTTGACCGCTTGGGTGGTCAACCCCATTGTATCGGCGATCTCCTGGTAACTCATGTTTTCAAATTTGCTCAGTAGAATCGCGGTTTTTTGCCGTTCATTCAGGGACTGAATGGCGAGGCTGACCATTTCAGCAGCTTCGCGTTTGTCTGCCCGTCGGACAGGCATGTAACCACTTGCGGCTTGGGCCATGGTATCCAGCGGCTTGGCGGAAAACTGACCGCTGTCGGCGACATCGACATTCACTTCCTTGCGGAATTGACGGCGGCGAATCGCATTGCTCGCCACATTGTGCACGATCGTGAACAGCCACGTTGCGAATCGAGCCCCCGGTTCATAGGACTGGCGTGCCCGATAGACACGCAAAAAAACCTCTTGGGCAAGATCCTCTGCAACTTCGGCCGAGACGGCGTGTTGGAAAAAAGCAATGACGCGTCGTTGATATTTGGCAATTAGTTCTTCATACGCCGCGGCATTTCCCTGACGCACCTGCAGCATCAGCCGCACGTCGGGGTCAAGCAATTCGTAATTCGTCCCACCTGCCGCCGGGTTGGAACCGCCACGCAAATTCGGTGAACCCTCTGCGGGAGCGGAACTCGGCAAGGAATCGTCTTTGACAGGCTCGTCTTTGACAGGCAAAGTCGCAGTCCCAATTGAGTACCAATGTTTCAACTACCACGGGCTCAACCTGAAACTGACGCGATCAGCCGATCCGCGACTTGTTCAGTTTGAACCATTCTGACGCCTCGAAGTTCCGTCATCACTCTCAGGCAAGGCGGCGAATCGTGCAAAAAGTGGCCTGATTCACCCCGAATTAACCGGGATTTTCCCGCCCGGAACTGTTTCCCCCGCAGGAAGTCGTTCGCCAATCCTGTCGGAAATTTCGCGACAGACCTGTTGGGCCCGGGGATTGGGCAAACTGCGGTGAATCAGTTAAGTAAACAGCCCAATTCCGGCCGGAACTGGCCCCAACCGCAAACCACTGCCCGGCGTGCTTCCCTGACTGAGTGAACTTTGTTTTGGCAATCCGCTCAGGAATGGGCAACGCCTCTTCAGGGGGCAGAGCAGGCCTCAGCCCGAAACGGGTAAATTGACCAAAGCCCCGGTGTTGAGGTCGACGGTCTGTCGGCGCAATTGACCACAGGCGGCGTTGATCTTGTCACCTTTTCGCTGGCGAAATTTTACAGTAATCCCATGCCGCTCCAGAATCTCCCGAAACTCGGCAATTGCCTTGTTGCTCGGGGTCCGGTAGGGCAAACCCGCAACTGGATTATAGGGAATCACATTGAGCAGGGCGACTCGTCCAGCCAATAGTCGGCCCAATTCCTCCGCATGAGCGGGGCGATCATTGATTTGGTCGAGCAGTACGTATTCGAACGTCAGCCGCCGACCGGTGTGGGCGAAAAAATCGTCGGCCGCCTCGAGGATGGCCGCAATTCCGATCTTGCGATTGACCGGCACGAGCCGGTCGCGAAGTTCATCGTTAGGAGCGTGCAGGCTGACCGCCAGATGATACCGGCAGTCGAGTTCAGCCAACCGATGGATCGCCGGCGGCAATCCGACGGTCGAAATCGTGATGCGCCGCGCCGAAATACCGAGTCCCTCATCAGCACTGGCCAGGGCCAGGGTACGGGTGACATTTTCCAAATTGGCCAGCGGCTCGCCCATGCCCATCATCACGATATGGCTCAGCCGTTCTTCGGGAGGCAGCAGCCGCTGAAGTCGCAGCATCTGTTCCAGGATTTCGCCGCTGGTCAAATTTCGCTCGACCCCATTCAGGCCACTGGCGCAGAAAACGCAGCCCATCGCGCAGCCGACCTGGCTACTGACACAAATCGTGCGCCGCGGGCCGTCGCGGAGCAGCACGCATTCGATCACCCCTCCATCAGTCAGGCGGAGTAAGAGCTTTTCTGTTCCATCTTCGCTCTGCTGATGGCGGAGGATTGTCGTCGTCCAGAGCAGGAAGTCGCGCTCCAGTTGCTGCCGCAATGCTCCCGGCAGGTCGGACATCTCGGCAAACGACTGCGCGCGGCTCTGCAGAAGCCAACGCTGAATTTGCGCCGCACGAAACTTTGGCAATCCTTGGGCTGCCAGCCATTGGGGCAGGTGTTCTATTTCCGCAAGGATGTGTTGGGGGGCGGATGAGGACATGCTGAGAGTTACGCTGATTGGGAAAGAGCGAGTCCGAGGACTGCTTACCGAAGCTGGCCCGGCATCGTTCCAGCACTGTCGATTACCATCTTAGCAGCAACTCTTCGAAAGCGAACGGACAACGACTGCGACTGACCAGGATGCAAACAGCCAACAACCAGTCGCTGGCGGCGTTTCGCTCAATGGTGGCGATCAGGCGGCTGTGCCGTTGCCCCAGTGATGCAAAACCGCGCATCCTCTCTGGTTTGGTTGTGAAAACTCCTTCTAATCACGGTTGCCCGGCAATTCGCTGGTGGTGCGGTTCCTCCCATCTCTTTTCGCGCGGTGGCCGATGCAACCCGATGATGAAGTCTGCCTGTGTTTTCACGTAACTCGACGCAAGCTCGAGAACTGGATTCGGCTGGAACGTCCCGTCCGGGCCGCGCAGCTAAGCGAGTGCTTTGGCGCTGGGACCGGGTGTGGCTGGTGCCGGCCATTTCTCAAGCGGCTGTTTCAGGCGGGCCAAGCCTCGGCCGCTGAGCGGACCGAGCCTGCCGGGGAATCCGAGCCGACGGTTTTGCCAGCGGCAGCCGACTATGCCCAAGCCCGGGCTGCCTATATTCAATCAGGCAAAGGCGCCCCGCCTACTGGAGCCGGAGGAGGGTAACCGCATCGTCATCCGGAATTGGCGGAACTCTTTGCTGGTGTTGATGCGTTTGGGGCGGTCGCTTTACACGTTGATCCCGGAATCCGGGCTGACGGAATCCGGGCTCCCGGAACCAAAGCGGGTTGGACCAAGGTTGTTTTTGCTGCAACCGGGGACTCAGGTCGTTTTTTAGCAGCAATCCAAAGGCTGGCGGGGGACCCAAGTTGAGCGGCTCCGGCCAAATCCATGTTGCCGGGAAGAGCCAGGCAGCGAGCGCGTCTGGGGGAAATTTATGCCGCATGAAGCTGGCTCAAGGGGATGGCTACTCACGAAGCGCAACAGGGGCCGATAACCGGGCAAGCTCTGGAGCCCAAGGGAGGCCCTCTCGCCGGGGCTCGGCGGGCTGCTTGCCATCTGTGCAGGCAGAGAGATTTTCGCTATTTTACAGACGTTTGAATCCGAACTTTCGGGCTTTGTCCCGATTTCACGCTTGATTGGGCTCTGCATCCATGGCTGCCAAGAAGAAACCGAAACCACTCGACGAATCCGCCATCAAGAAAAAGCCACGGAAGAAGAAAGAGCCGACCGAAAAGAAAGAGGCTGCGGTCGCCAAGCCGAAAAAGACACGGGCTAAAAAGGAAGCTGAAGTTGTTCGCCTCCGAATCTTCTGGGGCGTCTTCAATCATCAACTGAAGCGCGTTGCCTTGTTCGACTTCAACCAGCGGAAAGCCGCCGAGAAGCGGGCTGAAGAGTTGTCGACCGGCGACAAGCCCCACTTTGTCCAGAAGGTCAAAGAAAAGGTCGAGGAAGTCGTCGAAAAGGCGTAGGCTTCTCGGCACTGTCTTTTGAGCTGTAAGCTTCTTCGAGCAGTAAGCTTTATCGCCCAGTAAGCTTTATCGCCCAGTAAGCTTTATCGC
>Ga0164293_10000732_pt1 | contig 26900 bp, 19 predicted proteins | sample GEODES118metaG_FD_111487 | JGI IMG/M metagenome (GOLD analysis project Ga0164293, IMG submission 111487) | Eutrophic lake water microbial communities from Lake Mendota, Wisconsin, USA - GEODES118 metaG | ecosystem: Environmental > Aquatic > Freshwater > Lake | place: USA: Lake Mendota...
GAGCAAGTTCTACGACTCGTTCCTCGATGAAGAGATCACGCGTGCCATCCGCTCGCTCCCCGAGGAGTATCGCTCGGCCGTCGTCCTGAGCGACCTGCAGGGGCTGCGCTACGCCGAAATCGCCAACGTGCTCGGCGTACCGGAAGGCACGGTGAAGTCGCGGCTCTTCCGCGGTCGCCGCCTGCTGCAGCGCAAGCTGGCCAACTACGCCGTCGAGATGGGCTATCTCAAGGAGTCGGTCGTGCGCGCCGTCATGAGCCCGTCGGTGACCACGCTGATGAGCGCGTAACCGTCGGGCGCTCAGTCCGCGAGTTCTCTCGCCCCGCTCGCCAGCGCCGCGAGCGCGCGCTCTACCGTTCCACTCCATTGCCGCAACTGCTCGCGTAGATCGGCGAGCTCCTGCCGGGCCACGTGCGCTTGGGCCGCGGCGTCGTCGTGCAACACGGTCAGCTCCATGACGCGCTCCTGCATCACCGTGAGCTGCGCCACGGCGTGATCCCGCTCGTACTCCGTGTGCTCGATCAGCTCCTGCGCGCCCGCGCGCGTGTGCGTGAGCAAGGTGCACATGGCCCGCCAGGCGTCTCGCTCGAGCGTGAGCTGCCGGCGCGTGGCGGTGTCTTCGGCGAGGCGCTCGCGCAGGCGCATGAGCCGCTGCACCAATGTGCCATTCCCGTCGACGGCCGTCCCCGGGCCGAGCATCGCGAGCGCGGCCTGGAGTTCGCGATCGAGTTCGGAAGAGCGCCGCAGCTGCTCGTCGCGCGCGGTCCGTGTCTCGTCGAGGGTGGCCAGCGCTTCGCGCAGCGCGCGCAGTTCCACGGCGATGCGTCGCACGCCCCGCGCATCGCCCTCGGCTACCAGCCACCGGAGCGAGGCCACGAAGCCGCGCTCGAGTGTGAGGTCGGCCGTGGGCGGCGGCGTCACGGCCTCGACGGCGCGGGACGGCGTGCGCGGCGTGGTCATGCGCGCGGCTGAGCGGCCATCACCTGGCGTCGCCGTGGCGGGCGCGGTGTCGCGCCGCCTTCGCGCGATTGCCGCACGTGCCCATGTCGCACCAGCGTCGTAGCCCGTTCTTCGTGCCGTCGAGAAAGACCCGATGACAACGGGGGTCGGCGCAGCGGCGCACGCGCGGTAGTTCGCTGCCGATGAGGGAATCGGCGGCCGACTCCACGATGGGGATCATGAGTCCCGCGAAGGCATCCCCCGTGGGCACGAAATTGCGCACGTAGCCGCCGGTCGCGGGATCGGGATCGAGCCGTCGCGTACCGGCACTTCGCCCCAGCACGCGATTGATTTCCACCACGGCGTCTTCCCGCACCTTGTCCTGCGCTTCACCGCGCTCGGCGAGGGCGCGCAGGGCGGCCCGGACACGGCGGGCATCCACCAGCGCCGCGGCGGCCGCTGCCGGCTGCAGCACGGCACGTCGCCGGATCCCGGCCGCACGCTCCTCATCCACGGCGGCCTCCTGTTTCAGCCACGCCAGCAATGCCTCAAAATCGCGCAACAAATCGCCCCCGGGCATTTGCGCGGCGGCGTCCGTGTTGACGAAGTCGAGCCAGAGTCGCGTTCTCGGAGGGACTGGGCCCGGAAGTCGATCGCGCGAATCGGCCCGCCGCATGTCGGTGGCGGAAGCGGGCATATGGTGGAGACGGATCGAGAGAGGTTACTTGTCCACGTGCCTGCAAGCAAGGCGGTTGCCGGTTACTTCCTCACATTCCTGCTCCCGATGTCCGACGTCGTGCTTCCCTGGCTTCACTATGCAGTGGTGGGGTCCACCAATCCCGTAAAGATCGCCGCCGCCACGGCGATCCTGGCCCGAGTGGCCTCAGTGGTGCAGGTCACGGGGATTGCGGTCCCCAGTGGGGTCCCTGACCAGCCGTTCGGTGATGAGGAAACGCAGGCTGGTGCCCGGCAGCGCGCGCGCGCGGCGCTCGCGGCCACCCCCGAGGCGCAGCTGGGTATCGGGCTCGAGGGCGGCGTTGTCGAGCTCCCCACCGGTGAACTGCGCAGCTGCGCGTGGGCTGTGGTCGTCGACCGCGACGGTCGCGAAGGACTCGGCGGCTCGCTCAGCATGCCGCTCCCCGCGCGCGTGGCCGCGCGCATTCGCGCCGGCGAGGAGCTGGGATACGCCATGGATGCGGAGGCGCGCACCAGCGGTACCAAACACGGCAAGGGAGCGGTGGGCATCCTGACCGCGGGGCTCGTGGACCGGCAGCGGGCATACGAGCCCATGGTCGCGTACGCGCTGGCGCCGTGGCTGGCGCCGGCGATGTTCTCACCGCTGACCGCTCAGATCTGAGATCTCAGCGGGAGAGTCGACCGAGCAGAACGAGAAGTGCGCCCGGATAGAAGCGAGACGTCGGCTGGCCAGAGGTGAAAAGCGAGGCCGCACGCGCTCGCTTCTCACCTCGAGAACGCTGGCCTCTCGCTTCTATCCAAGCGCACCTCTCATCCTCGCCCCTCGACTCTCAGGCTCGCTTCGCGAATCTCACCGCTCAACTCTGAGGCGGCCGGAACACGAGCACCGGCGTTTCCGCGTGCCTGATCACTTCGTCCGCTACGCTTCCCAGCACCAGTCGCTTCAGTCCGCCGCGGCCGTGGGTGGCCATCGCAATGGCCCCGCACGTGCTCTCGGCCGCGGCATCGAGAATGCCCCGGGCGACGCTCATGTCGGTAATGGCCCGCACTGTCGTGCCTGGAGGACAGTGCTCGGCGATGCGATGCAGATAATCCTCGCGCACATGCTCTTCGGCGCTCAGCGCGCTGTCGTCGGCGAGGAGCGCCTCGGTGCCGAACGGGGCCATCGAAATCGCGTGCGGCACCGTGATGGCCACCAGGTGCATCGTCATGCCGGTCACCTCGGCGAAGCGCCGGGCGTGGGGCAGGACGGCTTCGGCAAAGGAGGAACCGTCGAGCGTGCACAGCAGCTGACCGCTGGGCAGGGGCGGCTCCTCGCCCTGCGGTTCACTGCCCGACCCGCGCACGAGCAGTACCGGCACCGTGGAGCGGGTGAGGAAGGCCGCGGCCATGCTGCCGAGGCGAAACCGCTCGAAGCCGCTGCGCCCGTGGGTGGTCATCACGACCAGATCCGTGCCGTGGCTCGCGACGTATTCTTCGAGAGCCTCAACCACGGTCCCGTCGAGCACGAACCCCTCGGCCGTCACCCCCTTGGCGCGAAGGTCGGCCACGGCGTCCGCGAGCGCGGCGGCGTCCCGGTCGCGGTGCAGCTGCACCAGCTCCTGGTCGTAGACGGGAATGGCGACTTCTCCCGGCACGAACGGGATGTAGGCGCTGGGATCGTGAACGATGACTACGGCAATGCGCGCGCCGGTGCGCTTCGCGAGGGCAGCCGCCACGGGGAGGGCACAGGCGCTGTGCCGTGAGCCGTCATAGGGCACGACAATGGTGGTATACATAGCTTGACGGTGCACACGCGCCGCGGTTTCGGCCAGAGGGGAATTCCCCTCATCAGCTCCACGTTTCCCTCACCAGTCGCCATGTCGTCCCAGGCCCCCCGTCCATTCCGCTGCACCGACCGCGTCCGTTGGGCCGACGTGGATCTGGTCGGCATCATGCGCTACAGCGCGGTCACGCGTTTCCTCGACACGGCCGAGCAGGAACTGCTGCGGGAGGCGGGGCTGCCGTACGGGGTCATCTACGAGACGACCCCCGAGATCTGGATGCCGCGGCGCCATCTCGCCATCGAGTACCTGGCGCCGGCCCGCATCGACGACCTGCTCCACATGGTCATCTGGGTCGCGAAGCTCGGCGAGAGCTCCATCACCTTCGTCATGGAACTCCGACACGACGACGGGCGCCGGGTGGCCGTCGTGACGCTGGTGGCGGTGTGCGTGACCGCCGACGAATTCGCGAAGCGTCCGCTCCCGCGCGTGGTGCGGGACGCGCTCGAGGGCTTCGTGTGCACGCCGGAGGAGGTGCAGGCCAGCCTGGAGTGAGTAGATTTGGGGATGGCCAACAGCACTACCGACACCACGCCGTCCGCCGGAGGCGCAAACGCCTCGGCCGCCACGTACGTCCGTAAGGGCTTCGGACTGAAAGCCGAAGTGCAGGACACCCTCGCGGCCGATTACACCGGTCATCTGGTCGACCTGCTCCGGGCGCGCGATTACGCGCTGACTGCCGGCGATACCACTGTGCGCCTCGCGCGGGAATTTGGGTTCTGCTACGGGGTGGAGCGGGCGGTGGACTACGCCTACCAGACGCGGCTCAAGTTCCCCGAGAAGCGCATCTTCCTCGCGGGTGAGATCATCCACAACCCGCATGTGAACGAAAAGCTTCGCGAGATGGGCGTTGTCTTCCTGTCGGCGAGCGGGAAGGGTTTCGACTACGCACCGGTGCAGCCCGCCGATGTGGTCATCCTGCCGGCGTTCGGCGTGACCATTCAGGACTTCCAGACGCTGCGCGATCTCGGGTGCGTGATCGTCGACACCACCTGCGGATCGGTCCTCAACGTGTGGAAGCGCGTGGAGGTGTATGCGCGTGACGGCTACACGTCGCTCATTCACGGCAAGTACTACCACGAGGAGACGCGCGCCACGGCGTCGCAGGTGGAGAAGTACCCCAACGGCCAGTACCTCGTGGTGCGCGACATGGCTGAAGCCGAACTGGTGATGGACTACATCGAAGCGAAGGCCGGGCGTGCCACGCCGCGTCCGGCGCTGTCGCGCGCGGCTTTCCTCGAGAAGTTCGCCATCGCCGCGTCGGACGGCTTCGATCCGGATGTGCATCTCGAGCGCATCGGTGTCGCCAATCAGACCACCATGCTGGCGCGCGAGTCGCTCGCGATCGGCGCGGCGGTGGGGGAAGCGATGGCGCGCGCGTACGGCGAATCGCACAAGGCGGAACACTTCCGCACGTTCGATACCATCTGCAGTGCAACGCAGGACCGCCAGGACGCCGTGGTGGACCTGTTGCGCGAGCCAATCGACCTCATGGTCGTGGTGGGTGGCTACAACAGCAGCAACACCATCTCGCTCGCGGCGTTGTGCGCGGAACAGGTACCCACGTACCACATTGCCGATCCCGACGAGATCGACGTGGAGGGCAACGCTGTGCGCTATCGGCGTATTGCCAAGCACCACGTGGAAGACACCATGCAGCCGTGGATTCCCGTATCGGGGGCGCTTCGGGTGGGCATCACTGCCGGCGCGAGCACCCCGAACAACAAGATCGGTCAGGCGGTGGCGCGTGTCTTCGCCATTCGGGGAATCGATCCCGCCAGCGTCACCTGACGTGGCGCGCGTAGGACGCACCGCGCTCGTCTCCGTTGCGCTGAGCGCGGCGGCGTTCGTCGGCGCGTGCCGTGGATCGCGGCCCGCCACCGCGGTCACGGCGGTGGATCCAGTGGTACGCATGCTACTGGTGAACGATGTCTATGTCACCGACACGCTGCGGGACGGGAAGGGTGGGCTACCGCGCGTAGCCGCGCTCCGCGACTCCATCGAACGCGCGACGGGAAGCCGTGTGCTGTTCGTGCTGGCGGGTGATGTGTTGTCGCCGAGCGTGCTGAGCAAGTGGTACGGCGGTGCGCAGATGGTTGATGGGTTCAATGCCGCGCGCCTCGACCTTGCTACGCTCGGCAATCATGAGTTCGACAATTCCCGCGCCAATCTCGTGGCCCGTCTCGGCGAGTCGCGGTTCCGCTGGCTCAGCGGTAACTGCGGGGAGGCCAACGGCACGGCGTTCCCCGGCGTGCGCGGGTGGGATACGCTGCGGCTCTCCGGTGTGAAGGTCGGTATACTCGGCACGACCGTCGTGCGCGAGTATCCGTCGTATGTGAAGTGTCGCAACGCCGACTCGGCGACCACCGCGCTCGCCGACACGCTCCAGCAGCAGGGGGCCGAGCTCATCGTTGCCCTCACGCATCGCTTCGCGGTGGAGGATGAGGGGACGCTCACCCGCGAACCGCGCATTCAAGCCATCCTTGGCGGACACGAGCACGAGGGGCGGCGCGCCGAACGCGACGGTCGCGTGATGGTGAAGGCCGTGTCGAATGCCCGGACGGCGATTCTCGTGACGTTCACGCGCGAGGGCCGCGGCGGCGCTGCGCGGTGGCGTGTGCGTGATCAGGTATTCGAGATCGGGCGCGGTATGCCCGACGACGCGGTCACCGCCGCGAGCGTGCAGCGGTGGCGGGACACGCTCACACGCCGGATCGGTCCCGACCGCGTGCTGGGGATCGCCCCCGAGTCCATCAACGCCATCGACTCGGTGTCGTTGCGGGAGAGCCGGTTCGGCAACCTCGTCACCGACGCCATGCGTGTCGGTACGCAGGCCGACGTGGCCCTCATCAACAAGGGGGCGCTGCGTTTCGACGACATCATGGCGGCGGGCCCCATCACGAAGCACATGATCGAGGGCGTGTTCCTCTTCGCCGACGAAACCCGGGCGGTCACGTTTTCGCTCACTGGTGCGCGGCTCCGCGAGGTCCTCGAGACCGGGGTGCGTCAGGGCGGACTGGGCAGTGGCCCGTATCCGCAGTTGAGCGGTGTACGCTTCGCCTTCGATGCGCGTCGGCCGAGTGGCGCCCGCATCGTGGGAGATCTGCGTCGGGAGGATGGCCGCGTCATCGCCCCCACGGATACGCTGCGGGTGACGTTCGTGACGTATCCGGCCTGTCGCTCGGGTGATGGCTATCGGATTCCCGAGGCGGCGGCGGTGTGTCGTGCGGTGGAACAGGATCCGGCCCGCGCCCCGCGTACCGTGGATCTCGTGGTGCAGCACCTCGAGCGGATGAACGGGCGCATCGTGGCGCCCCTGCTCGGTCGCGTGGAACGGCTCGACCGCTGAACGCGACGGGTGCACATTGAGAGAGCGAGGTTTCCCGCACTCCAATGGTACTCTCCATGAGCTCACAACACGGCACCCATGAGCCGTTGACGCCTGTCGGCGCTGACGTGCTCTCCCGTTTCCGCCTCGATGGCAAGGTGGCGATCGTCACCGGCGGTACGCGCGGTATTGGCCTCTCCATTGCGTGCACGCTGGCCCGTGCCGGCGCACGCGTCATGGTCTCGAGCCGCAAGGCCGAACATGTGGAGGCGGCGCTGCAGGCCCTACGTGCCGACGGCCATGATGTGCACGGGCTCGCCTCCAACATGGGCAAGCCCAGCGATGCGCACGAACTCGCGGCGCGTACTGTCGAGCACTTCGACGGCATCGATATCATCGTCAACAATGCCGCGACCAACCCGATCTTCGGCCCGCTGCAGCAGGCGACGGCCGACGCGTTCGACAAGATCTTCGACGTGAACGTGAAGGGGCCGTTCGAGCTGTGCAAAACGGCGCACGCGATCATGGTGGAGCGCGGCGGTGGCGCGATCGTGAACATCTCGAGCATCGGTGGCGTGACGCCGGAGGCCGGGCTGGGGCTCTACAGCATGAGCAAGTCCGCCCTCATCTCGCTGACGAAGGTGATGGCGCAGGAGTGGGGAGCGGATGGTATTCGGGCGAATGTGATTTGCCCGGGGCTCATCAAGACGAAGTTCTCGTCGGCACTGTGGCAGGACGAGGCGATCGCCGACAAGGTGCTGGGCCATCAGCCCCTGCGGCGCATCGGCGTGCCTGACGACGTGGCCGGATTGGCGCTGTTCCTGGCGTCGGAGGCATCGGCGTATTGCACCGGCTCGGTGTACATGGTCGATGGCGGCTACCTCACGTGAGCCACGCCTCGACTGGTTCCGCGGCGTTCACGGCCGAGAAGCTCGAGGCCATGCTGGAAACGGCCCGCCGCTTCGTGCGCGAGGAAGTCGTGCCGTTGGAGCCGCAGTTGCTGTCGCAGCCGTGGCACGTCGCGGTCATCACCCTCGATGCGCTGCGTGTGCGTGCCAAGGCGCTGGGACTGTGGGCGCCCTTCCTTCCCGAGGCCTACGGCGGTGTGGGCATGCCGCTCGACGCGTTCGCGCGTCTGAGTGAGGTGCTCGGGTGGACGCCATACGGACATTACGTGTGCAACTGCCAGGCCCCCGATGTCGGCAACATGGAGTTGCTGCTCGCCTTCGGGTCCGACGACCAGAAGCGCGCCTATCTCGAGCCGCTCGCGCGTGGCGACATCCGCAGCTGCTTCGCGATGACGGAGCCCGAGCATGCCGGCAGCAATCCGGTCGTGCTTTCCACGACCGCGACGCGCGACGAGTCGGTGTGGGTCATCAATGGGCACAAGTGGTTTACCAGTAGTGCCGATGGTGCGGCATTCGCCGTGGTGATGGCCGTCACCGACCGCGAGGACGCGCGCCGCCATTTCCGGGCGAGCCAGATCATCGTGCCGCTCGATACGCCCGGCTACACGCTGCTGCGCAACATTGCCGTGATGGGCGAAAGCGGTGGCGGATGGTCGAGCCACGCGGAAGTGCGCTTCGACGATGTGCGGGTACCGGTGGGGAATCTGCTCGGCGCGCAGGGGCACGGGTTTGCCCTGGCGCAGGAACGACTCGGGCCGGGACGCATCCACCACTGCATGCGGTGGATCGGTATCTGCGAGCGCGCCTTCGATCTCATGTGCCGCTACGCGGCCACGCGCGAGATCGCCCCCGGTGAGGTGCTCGCCCGAAAGCAGCAGGTCGAGTTCTGGATCGCCGAGTCACGCATCGAGATTCACGCGGCGCGGCTGATGGTGCTCGATGCCGCCACGCGCATGACGCGCGAGGGGCAGGAGGCGGCGCGCGAGGAGATCGCCTACATCAAGGTGTTCGTGGCCAACACGCTGCAGCGGGTACTCGATCGTGCCATTCAGGTGCACGGTGCGCTCGGCATGACTGACGACACGCCGCTCGCCTGGTGGTACCGTCACGAGCGCGCGGCGCGCATCTACGACGGGGCCGACGAGGTGCACAAGAGCGTCATCGCGCGGCGGGCGCTTAAGGCGTACATCGTGGGGACTGACGGGGAAAAGCGTAAAGAGTAAAGCGTTGCCTCCCAACTGCACGCCGCCAGCGTACGCAGTGCTGTTATGTGGCAACTCATTACGCTGTCCCCTTTACGCCGTTCCGCCGAAGGCCCCATGTCCGACGCTCTGATTCCCGTCCGCGACGCCGATCTCGTTGACCTCGACGCGCTGCAGCGCTGGCTGGCGAGTGTCGCGCCCGAGTTCGTGCCGGCCGGCACCACGTTGTCGGCGCGGCAGTTCCCGGCTGGGTTTTCCAACCTCACGTATCTCGTCACGCTGCACCGTGCGGAGGGCGACCGCGCGCTGGTGCTGCGGCGACCGCCGCGTGGTGTTGCTGGAGGCATCGCGCACGACATGGTGCGCGAGTACGGGATTCTGGCGGCGCTGCACCCCCTTGGTGTCCCCGTGCCGCGCCCGGTCGCGTGCGGGGAGGATGCCACCGTACTCGGTGCGCCGTTCTATCTCATGGAGTACGTGAGCGGCGTGATTCTGCGGGGCGCGCCACCCGCGCGGCTTCTGGAGCCCGCAGAACAGCTGCCGACGCGCATGGCCGCCCTCTCGCGAACGTTCGTCGAGACGCTTGTTCAACTTCACGCGGTCCCGGTGGACACGCCTCCGCTTGCTCTGCTCGGCAAGGGCACGGGCTACGTGCAGCGCCAGGTGCACGGGTGGACGAAGCGATGGCAGGCGTCGCGCACGCGTCCCGTGCCGACCATGGACACGGTAGCCGCCTGGTTGACGGCTCATTGTCCCCCCGAGCGGGGGAGCGTGCTCGTGCACAACGATTTCAAGCTCGACAACCTCGTGTTCGATGCCACGTTGTCGGAGGTCCAGGCGATTCTCGACTGGGAGATGGCTACCGTCGGGGACCCGCTCATGGACCTCGGGACGTCGCTCGCGTACTGGGTGGAAGCCGGTGATGCCCCGATCTTCCGTTCGCTCGGCCTTGGGATCACGGCGCTCCCGGGCGCCTGGACCCGCGCCGATCTGGTGCGTGAGTACGGCCAGGCCAGCGGGCGCGACGTGAGCGACGCTCCGTTCTATCTCACGTTCGGCCTGTTCAAGGTGGCCGTCATCGCCCAGCAGATTTTCGCCCGGTACGAGCAGGGGCTGACGAGCGACGCCCGGTTCAGTCGGTTGGGGGACGTCGTAGAGGCGCTGGCGGAGAAAGCGGAAGGGGAGATGCGCGGGTAACTGCGGCGCCCGAATCGCGAGTGTCCGGTGTTTGACTGACAGCGATCCCGTTCAGGGTGAAGGGTTGTGCGTTCAGGGTCGTGGGTGGGTGCAGCACCCACCCAGAACCCTCAACACACGACCCTCCACGCTGTACGGGGGCGCAGCGGTCGCACACACGAGCCCTGACAGACGGTTGCGTAGTTGGCGCCCAGCAGGAAGAATCGGAGAGCGGTTTTCCCACCTCCCATTCTCCCCATGCGTACTCGCCTCACTCTCGCCCTCGGCCTCTCGCTGCCCACGCTTCTGAGCGCGCAGCAGAAACGCCCCGCGACGGCCGCAGCGACGTCCGGTCTCGCCGATACGACGTTCGCCGGCCTCGCCTACCGCAACATCGGTCCCGCCAACATGAGTGGCCGCATCGCCACCGTGACGGGCGTGCCGGGTGACCCGGCCACCATCTACGTGGGCAGTGCCTCCGGCGGGGTGTGGAAGAGCACCAACGCCGGCACCACGTGGATGCCCATCTTCGACAAGCAGCCGGTGCAGACGATCGGCGACATCGTGCTCGAGCCGGGTAACTCCGATGTCGTGTACGTGGGGAGCGGCGAGGGCAATCCGCGCAACTCCGTGTCGTTCGGCAACGGCGTCTACAAGAGCACCGATGGCGGCAAGTCGTGGAAGTGGCTCGGCCTTCCCGACTCGCGCCACATCGCGCGCATGGTGATCAATCCGCGCGACCCGCGCAAAGTGTACGCGGCGGCGCTCGGCTCGGAATACGGCCCCAACACCGAGCGCGGCGTCTTCATGTCGGAGGACGGCGGCGAAACGTGGAAGCGCACGCTGTACATCGACGACCGACACGGTGCGTCGGATATCGATATCGATCCGCAGAATCCCAATGTGCTCTACGCGGGCATGTGGTACTTCGACCGCAAGCAGTGGACGCATCGCTCCGGCGACGAGAAGGGCGGCATCTTCAAGTCGGTGGACGGCGGCAAGACGTGGGCGAAGCTCACGCGTGGTATTCCGTCGCTCACCGGTCGCATCGGTATCAAGGTCGCGCCGAGCAATCCGCGCATGGTGTACGCGGTGATCGAGAGCAAGGACGGCTTCGTGTTCCGTTCCGACGACGCCGGTGAGAACTGGCAGGCGGTCAGCCGCAACGCCAATACGATCGGCCGCGGCTTCTACTACGCCGATCTGCGCGTGGATCCGAAAAACGAGCACCACGTGTACACGCTGGGCATGTCGTTCATGCACAGCATCGATGGTGGGCGCACCTTCGTGAACGTGCCGGGCAATTTCCACGGCGACCATCAGGCGCTGTGGATCGACCCGCAGAATCCGAAGCGATTGCTCATGGGTGACGACGGCGGGCTCGAAGTGAGCTACGATGGTGCCGGCGCGTGGGAGTGGTTCGACAATCTCCCCGTTGGACAGTTCTATCAGCTGTCGTACGACATGCGCGAACCGTTCTACCACGTCACCGGTGGTTTGCAGGACAACGGGGTGTGGACCGGTCCCACGCGCACACGCAAGAGCAGCATCTACTCGTGGGAGTGGCGCTTCATCCAGTTCGGCGACGGCTACTACGGCATCAGCCATCCGGATGATCCGGACTGGTTCCTTTCCGACTATCAGGCCGGAGGTATCCAAGCCACGCATCTTGGCCGCTACGAAGTGCGTGAAGCCTCGCCGCAGCCCAAGCGGATGGACGGGTACTCGGCCGACTCCAACGCGGTGCGCTTCAACTGGAACGCACCCATCGTGCCCTCGCCGCACGACGGTCGTATCGTGTACTTCGGCGGCAGTACGCTCTTCCGCAGCGCCGATTGGGGGCGCACGTGGACCGCGTTGGGCGGTGATCTCAGCAAGAACGACAAGTCGCGTCAGGGCGATGCCGGCGGGCCGATTCTCAAGGAGAACACGGTCGCCGAGTACTACGGCACCATCTACTCCGTGAGCGAGAGCCCGGTGAAGAAGGGGGTCATCTGGGCCGGCACCGACGACGGCAACCTTCAGGTCTCGCAGGACGATGGCAAGACGTGGACGAACGTGGCGCCCAATGTGCCGGGCGTGGGCCCCGATGCCGTGGTGAGCGGCATTGAAGCCTCACGTACGGCGGCGGGTACCGCCTACGTCACGTTCGAACGGCACATGAGCGACGACTTCAAGCCGTACGCCTTCAAGACCACCGACTTCGGCAAAACGTGGACGAACATCACCGGGAATCTGCCGGCGAATGCGTATGCCCAGGTGATTCGCGAAGATCCGAAGAACCCCAACCTGCTGTACTACGGGTCGGAGTACGGACTCTTCGCCAGCTGGACCGGTGGCACGCAGTGGACCAAGCTCTCGCTCAAGAATCTGCCGAACGTGGCGGTGCACGAGGTGCTCGTGCATCCGCGCGACAACGATCTCATCGTGGCCACGCACGGTCGGGCGCTGTGGGTGTTCGACGATGCGTCACCCATTCAGCAGATGAACAGTGACGTCGCGGGCAAGCCCGTGCACCTGTTCCCTATGCGGGCGGCCATGCGCTACAACACGGGTGAGCAGTCATTCAACTACGGCCACAAGCAGTACCGCGGACAGAACGCCCAGTACGGCGCCCTCATCACCTATTGGCTGGCCAAGGGGACCGATGCGAAGGTGCCCGCCGATTCGGCGGTGCGTATCGAAATTCTCAAGGACGGCGCCGTGATTCGTCGCTTGCGTAAGGTGAGCGCCAGTGCCGGATTCAACCGCGTGGCGTGGGATCTGCGCATGGCGCCCTCGCTCACGTTGAGCGACACCCCGGCGGACAGCCTCGATGATGACGGCGCGCGCGGGCGCGTGCCGGGCGCGCAGGTGCTGCCGGGCACGTACACGGTGCGCATCACCGCGTTCGGGCAGACGCAGGAGCAGCCGCTCGTGGTGAAACTCGATCCCACCGCGAAGTTCGCCGATGGTGAGGTGAAGGCCCAGTTCGAGCAGGCCACGCGCATGGTGGCCACGGTGAACACGCTCATCGAAACGGAGCGTGGACTCGCCGCCTTTGCCGCGCAGGCCGAGGAGCGCGCCAAGACCGCCAATACGCTGCGTGCAGCCGCCGCGAAGGAGCTGGTGATCGCCACACGCGAAGAACTGCGCAAGCTCGACTCCATCCGCCTGCAGCTCACGCGCCCCACCACCGATGTGGCGCCGTATTACTCCGAGGGACCGCGACCGCTGCAGCGCGCCTCGGCGCTGCTCTCCAACGTGGATAACGGGCTCACGCCAGTGATCCCCGGCCAGATGGAGTACTCCGGTGAAGTGCGCCGCGACGCCGACGTGGTGATCACAATGGTGGACACGCAGATCCAGTCTACGGCGAAGCGGCTCAATCCGATGCTGGAGAAGCTGGAGATGCCGAAGCTGGTGGTGCCGACGAAGAAGCCGGTGGCGATGTAGTGACCCTGGCTTCTTCGTGGCACCACGGAAGCTGATGTCACGAGAGCTGGTGCAACGGGAGCTACACTCACGGGAAATGCAACAACGGGAACTGCCCCAGTGGAGGAAGTTCCCGTTGTTCTATTTCCCGTGTCTGAAGCTCTCGTCCTACCAGCTTCCGTACGAAGCGCTCCCGTCGTTCAGCCGCTGTATACCTCAAACACGCCCGCCGCTCCCATTCCCCCACCAATGCACATGGTGACCATGCCGTAGCCGCCGCCGCGGCGGCGGAGGGCGTGCACGAGTTGGGTGGTGAGCTTGGCGCCAGTGGCGCCGAGGGGATGCCCGAGCGCGATGGCGCCGCCGTTCACGTTGATGATGTCGGTGGGCATGTCGAGTTCCTTGATGACCGCCAGCGCCTGCGCCGCGAAGGCTTCGTTGAACTCGATGAGCTTGAGGTCACTCAGCGAGAGGCCCGCCCGCTTGAGCGCCTTGGGCACCGCCTTGATGGGGCCGACGCCCATGATGCTCGGATCCACGCCGCCCACGGCGAAGCTCACGAAACGCGCGAGCGGCGTGAGTCCCAGTTCCTTCGCCGTGTCGGCGCGCATGACCAGCACCGCCGCGGCGCCGTCGGAATACGGCGAGGCGTTGCCCGCCGTTACTGTGCCCGTGGGGAGGAACGCCGGGCGCAGCTTGCCGAGCCCTTCGAGCGTCGTCTCCGCACGCGGGCATTCGTCGGTGTCGAACACCACATCGGTCACCGACTTCTCGGCGCCCTTCCACGTGAACTTCTGCGTGTGGATTGGCACGATCTCCTCGCGGAACGCACCACCCGCTACCGCAGCCGCGGCCTTCTGCTGACTGTCGTAGGCGAACTGGTCCTGCTGCTCTCGGGTGATGCCCCACTGCCGGGCCACGTTCTCGGCGGTGAACCCCATGCCGATGTAGCTCTCGGTGATCGCGGGCGACAGGCGCGCGTTGTAGCCGCTCATGGGCACCTGCGACATCATCTCGATGCCACCGGCCATCACGGCATCACCCTGGCCCGCGATGATCGCCTGCGCCGCGTAGGCCACCGACTGCAGCCCCGACGAACAGAACCGGTTGATGGTGGCCGCCGACGTTTCCACCGGCAGACCACCGCGCAACCACGCAAGTCGCGCGTGATTGAGTCCCTGCGAGGCTTCAGGCATTGCGCACCCCCACTGCACGTCTTCGATCACGGCCGGATCCACACCGGCCCGCTCGATAGCGGCCTTCATCACCGCTGACGACAGATCCACCGGATGCACGCCCGCCAGCGACCCATCGGCCTTGCCGCGGGCCACCGCCGAACGTGCGGCACTGACGATTACGACCTCGGTCATCTCCATCTCCTGTCGCGCGCTCAGTTGCGCAGCGGCTTGCCGGTCTTGAGGGTGTACGCGATGCGTTCCTGGGTCTCCTTGGTGCCCAGGAGCGAGAGGAACTGCTCGCGTTCGAGGTCGAGAACATCCTGCTCCGTCACATCGCGCGGCGTGCCGTCACCACCGCACAGCACGTAAGCCACCGCGCGTCCCACGCGCACGTCGTGCGCACTGGCCTGACCGGCTTCCTTCGCGGCCCACAGCGCGTACTCGAGATTGCCGATCCCTTCGCGGCCCAGCGCCCGCACCGTACGCTCGGCAGGAGGCAGGTAGCCCGGCGCCAAATCGAGTACACGCTGCTTGGCGTCGCTGAGATGCTGATCCCGATTCATCGAAATGCGATCGCGATCACGCAACAGCCCCATGGCGCGGGCTTCGTGTGCCGACGTACTGGTGCTGGCGAACGCGATGAGCTTGAACGCACGCTTGACGGCCGCAAAGAGATCCACCTCTTCGTACTGCTGCAGTTCGCTGGTGAAGCGCATGAGCAGTTCCTTCGTCCCACCACCACCGGGGAGCAAGCCAACGCCGACTTCCACCAAGCCGATGTACGTCTCGGCGTGCGCCTGAACGGCGTCGGCGTGCAGCGTGAATTCGCAGCCGCCACCCAGGGTCATGCCGGCCGGAGCCACCACCACGGGGAAGGGCGCGCGACGAATGGACATCACGCTGTTCTGGAAACCACTGATCGACTGTGCGATGTCATCCCACGCACCGGCTGCGACCGCGAACGACACCCCCGAGAGATCGGCTCCGGCCGTGAACACGCGCGCGTCTTCGTTGCCGATCACCATGCCGTTGAAGCCGAGCTTCTCGACCTTGCGCAACGACTTCTCGAGCCCTTCGAGCACCCCCTGTCCGAGGGTATTCATCTTGGAGCGGAATTCGAAGCACGCCACACCGTCGCCCAAGTCGATGAGGCGCGACAAGCCGTTGTCTTCGAGCACGCGGCCGCTTTGCGCCAATCCTGCGAGCGAGATGCGTCCCGGAATACCGGGGATGGATTCGTACGTGCCGTCGAAGGTGAGATACTCGCCGTTCTTGTAGAACGAACCCTGCGCGAGTTCCAGCAGCGCCGGAATGTCGCGCCCTTCGGCCGTGAACTCCTGCTTGAGCCAATCGAGGCCGAGCGCGTCCATCACCTGAAAGGGTCCCGCTTCCCAGCCGTAGCCCCACTCCATCGCGCGATCGATGGCCACGAGGTCGTGCGCAAGCTGCGACGCCAGCGTGAGCGTATAGTGCGCCACGTCCACCACATGATCGCGAATGAACGCGCCCTGCGCGCCCGGCAGGTTCTTGATGGCGGGCAGTCGCTGCGGAATGGGGAGGCGAATGGCCGCGCCGATGTCGCCGTCCTCGAGCCGCTGCTGCGGAACGTAGCTCTTCGTCTTCCAGTCGAAAGTGAGCGTGCCCTGCTTGGTCTTCTGGTAGAAGCCACCGCCGGTCTTGTCGCCCAGCTTGCCCTTGGCCACCAGCTCTTCGTGCACCCACGCCGGCAAAGCGAAGTCCTCGCCCGTGGTCGCCCCGATGCCCTTGGTGACATGCGCCAGCACGTCGAGACCGGACAAGTCACCGGTGCGGAACGTGGCGGAGCGCGCCCGACCGATGAGCGTCCCCGTGAGTCCATCCACTTCGTCGATGGTGAGGCCGTGCTGCTCCATACGGCGCATGGTGGCCACCATGCCGTACACGCCCAGACGGTTGGCGATGAAGCCGGGCACGTCCTTCGCGATGACGATGCCCTTGCCGAGCGTGCGCTCCGCGAATCCGCGCATGGCGCCGATCACCGCCGGGTCGGTCTCCGGCGTGGGGATCACCTCGAGCAGGTGCATGTAGCGCGGCGGATTGAAGAAGTGCGTGCCGAGGAACCGGCGACGGAACTTCTCCCCACGCCCTTCGAGCAACACCGCCATGGGAATGCCCGACGTGTTGGACGTCACGATGGCGGTGGGCTTCATCAGCGCTTCGATGCGCGCGAACAACGTCTGCTTGGGCGCCGGTTGTTCAATGATCGCTTCACAGATCCAGTCGCACTCGGCGAGCCACTGGAGATGGTCTTCCGTGTTGCCAGTGCGCACGCGCGCCGCGGCCGCCGCTTCCATGAAGCTGGCCGGCTTGCTCTTGATGGCCTTCTGCAGGCCGTTCTTCGCCGGGGCGCTGCGGTTGGGGGATTTCGGATCGGCATCGCCCGGAATATCGAGCAGCACGACGCGGCACCCCGCCGACGCCGCGAGGGCCGCGATACCGCTCCCCATGGCGCCGGCGCCTACCACGCCGACGGTCGTCACGCGCATTCAGAATCTCTCCGTAAGGGATACGGAAATCTTCCGCCGATGACGCGCGGAGCGGAAGGGGGCCGCGGCGAAAAACGTGACGGATACGTCATGTTTCGGCGGCCTGATGCGTGGCGCGGTGTGTGCGCGATGGCCGTCCCGGACCCGCGTGTCGTGCTCAGGGCGGAGTAGCCGAGCCGTCCCCATCGACGAGTTGCAGCGGGTCGTATCCCTTGATGCCGCGATACAGACGGCGGATGCGGGCAATACCGGCCGCCGGGTCGTCTTCGTCGGGGGTCACCGTGGGCCCGAGCCGCACCGTCTTGTGCTCCCAGTCGAGCGCCACGAGGCAAATGGGGATGTCGGCCCCCTTGGCCACGTGCCAGAAGCCGCTTCGCCACTCCGTGACGGCTTTGCGCGTGCCCTCAGGCGACAGCGCCAGTGCAAATCGTGTGCTACTCCGGGCGAGCGCGATGGTACGCTCGACGGCGTTGCCCTTGTTGCGACGGTCCACGGGAATGCCCCCGTTCGCGCGCATGAACCAGCCGAGCGGAGGGCGGAAGAGCGTGTCCTTCCCCCACCAGTGGGCGTCGAATCCCAAAGCCCACTTGGCGGCGAGCCCGATGGGAAAGTCCCAGTTGGACGTGTGCGGAGCCACAATGCAGACGAACTTCGGGATGTTGGGCATCTGCCCGCTGAAATCCCAACCGGCGCGGCGGAGAATCCACCAGCCAAGGGCGCGCAGCCACCGTTTGTGGGACTGCGGCGCGTCGGGTCCGAGTTGCCAACTGGCGTGGGGTAACGACATGCCGTTCATTTGAACCCATGAGTCAATCGTCACGCAAGGGATGGGTTCGTGTTGCGCTCAGCGCCGGCCTCCTCGCCGCCGGCGCGATACCGTCGCATCTGCATGGACAGAGTGCCGATCTCGTGCGGCCGCGTCTTCTGTCGCAGGTGGCCAGGCCACGCTCTGGCTACGAGGGCCCGCTGGTGCTCCGGTTGCCGGCGAGTCCACGCCTGCTCGGCATGGCCAACGCTGGCGTGGCCTCGAACGACGGCGACGCCCTCTTCTACAACCCGGGTATGCTCACGCAGGCGCGTGGTGTGGCCGTGTCGATGCAGCGCTACGGCGAGCATGCCACGGCCGGCTCCTTCGCCAGTGTGCAGACGCTGGGATCGCTGTCGGTCGGGATCGGGGCGCAGGTGCTGCAGTTCAACGCCGACCTCTCCGACCCCATCGCCTCGGTGAACCAGGGCGCGCCGCGCCTGTCGGACGGCGGTGATGCGCCGGCGTCGAGCAGTGCATTCACCGTGGGGGTCGGGCGCACCATCAAGGGATACCGCCTGGGCGCGGCGGTGAAGTATGCCGAGGAGCGACTCGGTGGGGTGCGTGATGGCGTCATGGCACTCGACGTAGGGATGAACAGGGCCGCCGGGCCAGGTACGCTTGCGGTGAGTGTGCAGAACATCGGCGCGGGCCCGGACCTCTACGACCTCAACGGGCCACTCCCCACGCGCCTCACGGTGGGCTACGGTGGCGGGCTCTTCCCCATCGGCGCGCAGTGGGATATCGGCATGCAGACACAGGTGAGCGTCGAGCGTGACGGGTTCGTACGGCCGGCTGGCGGTGTAGAACTGGGCTATGTGCCGATCGAAGGCGTTGCCTTCGTGGTGCGCACGGGGCTCCGTCTGCCGCGTGAAAAGGACGAGCCACTCGCCACCGGTGGGCTCGGCGTCACCGCCGATCGCTTTTCGCTCGACTATGCAATCGAGCCGATGCGCGGGAATCGCCCGGCGTCACATCGCGTGGGTGTGCGCATCCGCTGACACCGCAGGCGTCCGACACAACAAAAGCGCCCGGCCATGATGGCCGGGCGCTCTCGTTTGGGTTCCGGTTGCCGCGCGCGCGATCAGCCGCAGTTGGGGCGGCCGCCGGGGAGTGAGATGGTGCAGTTCTTCGTCGTGCCATCGTGCGTGATCGTGACCTTGGCCGTCGCTGACCCATCGTACTCGATCACTTCACGGCGTTCGCGCGTGGTGGCCGTGCTGCCGGCCACCGTGCTGGTGATCTTCATGTAGCGGATCACCTTGCCCGACTTGGGGAATGCCGGCGCGTTGCCCGTCGTGGACACGGGGACCACGAGGTTGGTCGTGGTATCGGCCGAGAGCCGCACCGAGGTGAAGGCCTGGCCGTCGCGGTTGGTGCCGCTGCTGTTCTCGGTGCCACGCGACGTGCCGTTGACCGTACGCTGCGTGCTGGCGGGCGCCAGACCGGTGACCGTGCGATCGCTGCTCACGCTCACCGTGGCCGACACCTTGCTGCCGTCGCGGCCGCGGGTGGTCGTGCCGCTGACCGTGGTGCGCGTGCGCACCGAGTTCGTGGTGAGGGTGTCCACCTTGCTCTGCGCCGCGCCCGCCGCGTCCTTGATCGTGTAGATCGTGACTGCGGTGAGGCCGTTGGTGGTGCGCGTGCAGGTCACGTCGCCGCTGGCGACGGTGCAGCTCGCGTCGATGTTCACGCCGAACCCGAACGGACCACGCCCAGGGCCGCGACCGCGATCGCCCTCGCCACGGAAATCGGCGCCCATACCGCCGCCCATGAGACCGCTCATGCCCGGGCCACCCCGGCCGCGGCCGCGGAACGGGCCGCCCCACGCGCCCATCCCATCCGGCGCATAGCTGCTCGTGGCCACTTCCATACCGGCCGGCGCACTATCGAAGGCCGAGTCGAACTGCATGGTACTGCCGGGGCCGCCAAACGAGTCCAATGTGCACGCCGTGGCGCCAAGTAGCGTCGTCGCCGTCGCGAGCGTGCGGATGATGTTGCGTGCCATGTGCGGATTCCTGTGTGCGGCCGATCGGTGGCCGGCGACCGTCGCCGGGTGTCAATCGGACGTTCGTACATAAAGACACCCGGGGCAAGCCATACCCTACGTGTCGTCGGGTCGGCGCAGGAACGGCGATAACTTCTCACGCAGCTGTCGCAAGGCGCGGCTCATGTTGGCCTCGACCGCCTTCACACTGATTTCGAGCTGCTCGGCGATCTCGCTGTATTTGAGATTGCGCTCGCGGCTCATGAGGAAGACTTCACGCGTGCGCGGAGGCAGGTCGGCGATTGCGTCCCGAATGGCCCCCTCCAGCTCATTGGCCTGGGTGTCGGCGTCAGCCTGCTCGGCGGGTTCGCTCAACGCCTCCACATACACCCGGGACTTCTTCTGCACCTGCAGATGCCGCAGGTGGTTGAGCGCGCGATTGCGCGCCGCCTGCATGAGATAGCCGGGAATACTGCTGCCATCGGGGAGCTGCTCGCGCCGGCGCCACAACTCGAGCATGACGTCCTGCGCGAGCTCTTCGGCTACGCCGGGGTCGTGCAGGATGTGGTTGGCCGAGCGCACGACGGGCTCGTACCACTGGCGGAAGATCGCGTCGAACGCCGCGTGATCGCCCTGTCGCAGCCGCGCCAGCAGGTCTGATTCGGTCACGGGGCGTGAAGTCGCGGGGGCAGTGGAAGATTCGATGCGCGGGGCGGTCGGGCAGCGGCCCGGTCCTGGTGCACCCGTGAATAATGATATGTTGCGGCACGTGCCATGGGTCCGATGGTCGTGTCGGGCTGTTTCCGCCCCGACGTAGGGTATGGCCTGTTCACCGTGTCTTTGGGGTATGTCCGACCGTCTCTCTTCTCCTGCCAGCGAAGCCGGCGGCCCGTTCGAGGCCGACTGGGAGGCGATTGCCCGTTATCTGGCGGGCGAAAGCGACCCGGTGGAATCCGCTGCCGTGCGCGCATGGCTGGCGACGCATCCGGAAGACGCTGCGCTGGTGGATGCCGTTAAGGCCCGGTCGCTGCATATGGAGCAGCGGGCCGACGTGGTGGTGGATACCGAGCGGGCATTGGCGAATGTGCGGGCACGCATGGCCACTGAGATGGGTAGCTCTGCCAGCGGGCCGCGCCTCACGGTGGAACGTGGCGGTGCGCCGCGCGCCGGTGGGGCGAGCCGGCCGGCAGCGCGCGCCTGGCGGACGTGGGGGTTCGCCGCCGCCGCCGGGTTGGCGGCCATCGCGGCGATTGCCCAGTTCCGTGGGGCCGGCGAAACGGCCACGGAACGGGAGTACCGGACCGCCGTGGGACAGCGCGACAGCGTGCAGCTCCCCGACGGCAGCACGGTGTTGCTGGCGCCGGGCAGTCGCCTCACGCTCGCGGCCAACTATGGTGAGGCGACGCGTGAGGTCACGCTCGACGGCGCCGCGTATTTCGATGTGAAGCACGACGAGGCGCACCCGTTCACCGTGCACACGAGTAGCGCGGATATTCGCGACATCGGCACGGCGTTTTCGGTGAAGACCGCGAGCGATGGCGAGGTGGCGGTGGATGTCACGCACGGTATCGTGGCGCTTAGCGCCCGCCGTACGGCCGCCGCGCCGGTGGAACTGCGCGCCGGCGATCGTGGCGTGCTGGCCCGCGAAGCGGTCACGGTGCGCCGGGGCACGGTGACGGCAGAGGACGTGGCGTGGACGCGTGGACAGCTGTCCTATCGCGATGCGTCGCTGTCAGAGGTGCGGGCTGACCTGCTGCGCTGGTATGGGTTGGCTCTCGCGGTGCCCGACAGCACGCTCGCGGCGCGTACACTCACGGCGTCGTTCCGTGGCGATTCTGCGGCGCAGGTGGTGCGCGTGATCTCGCTGGCGCTGGGTGCCGATGCGATTCAGCAGGGTGACACGGTGACGCTACGGCCGCAGGGGACTGGCGCCACGGCCCCGCGCTGAACCTGAGCGTGTCCATGGGAACGCGACGTTACGGCGCATGCGCATGACATCGAAGGCACGATGGCCTCGCCCTCTCGTGGTGGCCGGTGCCGTGGTCATCCTTGCCGGGACGAACGCGTCGCCGGCTTTTGCGCATACGTCCGTTGGCGATCACGCGTGGCGCGCGGACGGTGACCCCGCCTGTACGTCCGTGTTGTCGTCGGCCGATCGGGCCGCCCTCTGGGCCGCTCCACTCGACCGGCTCGTCACGCTCAAGGTGAATGCGCTCACCGTGCGCGAGGCCGTCGATCGGCTCGCGTCGGTGGCTCATCTCGACCTGTCGTACAGCGCTGATCTCCTGCCGGCTGATCGCACCGTGTGTCTCATCGTCGAGCGCGTCCCCGTGGGGGCGGTGCTCGAGCATCTGCTCGGTGGCTCCACGCTGCGCCCCATCGTACTCGGCAGCACCCAGGTGGTGCTCGCCCCCTCGCGGGTCGCGGCGCGTACCGAGAGTGTGGCGATGAGCCGCCGCGCGAGTGTGCTCGACCGCGTGGTGGTGACCGGTTCGCCCGACGGGGCGGCACAACGCGGCTCGCCCTTCGCGCTCGAAGTGCTCGATGGTGCGCAGCTCGCGCAGCACGGCGTGAGCACGCTGGGTGAAGCCATGGAACTCGCCGTGCCCGGCGTGTGGACCTGGACAAACAGTGCCGGCGCCGTCACGGCGCGATACGGCAGCATTCGCGGGGCGAGTTCGTTCGGGGTCAGTGCGCCCAAGATCTATCTCGATGGTATCGAGGTGGCGAATCCACTGCTGGTGACGCAGATCGATCCGGCGCGCATTGCGCGCGTGGAGGTGATTCGTGGGCCGCAGGGCGCGGCGCTCTATGGAGCCGATGCGATCAGTGGGGTGGTGAACATTCTCACGCGTCACGACGGGACCGAGACGGGGCGTACGCAGTTTCAGCTGAACACGCTCGGTGGTGTGTCGAGCACGGCGTATGCCTCGCGCGATCCGTTCGTGCAGGAACACGCGCTGTCGGTGCGGCGGGGCTCAGCGGCGCGCAACGTCGGGGCGGGGCTGAATGTGGGCACCGTGGGCGCCTACGTGCCCGGTGCCTCCGAGCGACGACTGCTGTTCGACGCCGACGGGCGCTTCTCCCGGCAGCGCAGCATCTACACCGGCTTCACCCGTTTCTCGTTGCAGCACGCCAACGCTGGCAGTTCGCTGATGCTCGGCAACGGGTTCGGCGCGATTCAATCGTCGCTGGCCGGCGGTCCCGCACTTGCGGCTTCGACGGTGCGGCAGTCAATCAGCGACGGCAGCGCGCGTCAGAGTGGGCCAGCCGACTCGATGATGCGCGCCATCGTCGCCGATAGTGCGCCCGGTCAGGACATGGCGCAGTACACCGTGGGCGGCAGCATCAGCATGATGCCCTCGTTGCAGTGGACGCATACGGTGATTGCCGGGGTGGATGGCTATCGTCTGCGCGGACTCTCGCCGTACTCGCTGGCTGGTCCGCTGTCGCTGTCGTCCGCGGCACTGGCCGGGAACGCGGAGGGCGCGGCCGATCGCGCGTCGATTCGTCTGCGTACGGTGGGGCGGTTCGATGTGGCCCCCGCCACGTTGCTCACGCTCACACTCGGGGCGGAGCAGGCCCTGACGAATGAAGTCGTCACAAGTGCCGGCAGCATCTCGGGACCGACCGCGGGCGGCCGGCTCGGAGGTGGTACCAAAAGCGGTACCAACAGTGGGAGAACGGTTGGTGGCGAGGGTATGACGACCGGCAGCGCGTGGGCTGCGCGTGCACCGACGTCGGACCTTACGCGTGCGACCTACGACAACACCGGGCTGTCGGCGCAAGCGCAGATGGCGTGGCACGACCGGTGGTTCGCGTCCGCGGGGCTTCGCGCCGAACGCATCGACGGCGCCACTCCCAATGCACAGCACTCGCTGCTCCCGATGCTCGGCGCCGCGCACGTGCGCGACATCGGTGATGTGGTGCTCAAGCTCCGCGGCGCCTTCGGTACCGGCATTCGCCCGGCGCGTTCGCTGGTGCGCACGTCGTCATGGATGGGACAAGGGCAGTTCCTCGCCCTGTCAGCGCTCGACCCCGAGCGGCAGAGCGGCACCGAATTCGGAGCCGACGTGATCGTCGGACGGAGCGCCCTACACGTGACACGCTTCGATCAACGTGCCACCGGACTCATTCAACCGGTGGCGTCGGTAGTGACCACGGTGAGTGGCGGGGGGCGGGCCGCGCGGGCCATGGCCTTCACGCTGCAGAACGTCGGCGCCATCACCAACCGTGGATGGGAGTTCGAAGCGACGACGCGCGTGCGCTCGCTGAGCGTGGCGGCCACCATGGCCCTGGTCGATAGCCGTGTGGCGCGCGTGGCCAATGCGTATCGCGGCGAACTCCGGGTGGGTGATCGCATGCTCGATGTGCCCGCGAACACGGTGAGTCTCTCCGCGGCGTGGGCACGTGGACGCTGGACACTCACCAGCACGGCGATTCGCGCGGCTGACTGGGTCGGCTACGATCGTGGCGCCGTGGGGTCGGCGCTGTCGACCGGCGACCAGTCCGTGCGGGCGCTCGAGGGGACCAACCTGCGCACGTTCTGGCTCCGCTATCCCGGGGTGACCCGCTGGCGTGCTGGCGCGCAGTATCGCTGGCGCGAAGCGTTTTCACTGGTGGCGGGCGGGGAGAATCTGCTGAACGTGCAGACGGGCGTGCCGGACAACGCCACGGTGATTGCGGGAAGGACGCTGACGTTCGGGGTGAGGACGGTGTTTTAGGGCGGGGGACCTGCGTACAACAGCAGACGGCAGACGGCAGGAACGACAGCACGCAGTTTCGGAGGAATGCGGTACAACAATACGGCAGCGTGCGCTGCGCGCCGCTGCCGATTTCCCTACCGCAAAGGAAATCGGGCGCCCCGCGAAGCGGTGGCGCCCGTTCGCGATCAAGGGGTCAGAGTCGTTGAAAAATTCAACGACTCTGACCCCTTGATCGCTTCCGAATTCCTCCCTGACTGCGTGCTGTAGTTCCTGCCGTCTGCCGTCTGCTGGTACAGCGCGGTTACCCCCGCTTCCCTACTTCCCCGTGACCCCCACATCATCCAGCGTGATCGCCCCCACTCTCTTGCGATCGAACACGAGCCGGATGCTGCGCAGGGCGCGCGGGTCGAACGACGCACTGGCCTCGCGGAATCGCGCAAGCGGTGCGGCGTACGTCTGCATCACCGGTTCGGCGAGCGTGGAAAACTGCGTCTTGTCGCGATTCTTTCGGCGATAGATGTAGCTCTCGATGGGCATGCGCACCGGCCCGAAGGTCGAGAGCGGCAACCGCGCGATGTTGCCGTTGGCGTCCTCGAGCTCGACCGTGAGATCGGGGGCGACGGTATCCTTGACCGGCGTTTTTGGTTTGGGGCGCGACGGCGTCTTGGCGGATGTCTTCGAGGAATCGCGCCCGGTGCTGTCGCGCCTCGTGCCATCGCGGGGAATCTTGCGCGCCCCGGGCTTCTGATCGGTGCTGCCGATGGTGAGAAGCAACGTGCTCTCGTCGGAGACGGACCACGCACGGCGGAGCGAGTCCGGCACCGTGACCGTAAAGCGCGCCGGCCAGCGCACCGCCGTGCTGTCGCGCCCCACGGGCGTGTTGTTCCACCCGAGGGTGGTCATGTTGCTGCGAAAGGTGGATGCCCGTGAACGTGCCGGCGCGTCACTCTCCTTCCAGGTACTCAGCGAGTCGCCGCGCAGGCGCACGCCGGGGCCCGTCCCGGTGGTCACATCCACGTCTTCTTCGAAGGTGGCCAGCCACTGCGTGCGCGCGTCGGCGTAGCGCGTGATGTACATCTCGGGGGGCAACCAGTCACCAGCCGCACGATGATCACGGAACATCGCGCGATACTCGTCGCGGCCGTTGAGGGTGGCTTCGAGAAAGCCGCCGATCACGACGCGACCGAAGCGGCGCTGCGCTTCACCGTCCACGAGGGCGCCGAGTTGCAGCGCCCGCCCCGAGGTGGGGCCGTTGTCCTTGTTGTTCCACCCGGTATTCCACTGACCGTGATTGGCCCGGTGCATCCAGATGGCACTCTTGAACGCGGAGCCCGGGCGCGTGAAGCGGAAGCGGTTGTACTGCGTGAGTCCCATGAAGCTCGACACGTCACCATCATGCGAGCCGTGAATCACGAGATAGTTGTAGTCGCTCACCGGCGTGGGCTGATCGGCCGGCTTGTACTGTCCGTCGACCGGCGCGATGGCCACGAGCGCCTTGATGTCGAAATTGAAGTCGAAGCTGACGGTGGCGTCGTCGGGGTAGTGCGACAGGCGATTGAACGCGCCGGCAATGGCCACAGCCTCGCCACCACGGGAATGCCCCATGAGCGCGATGCGCGTCATGTCGATCTTCCCGAATAGTGGCTTACCCGCGCTGTCGTTCAGGGCGCGGAACACTTCGAGGTGTTTGAGGAGCATCCAACCGCGTGCATCGTTCTCGCTGCGCAGGTTGCCGTTGAGAAAGTTCTCGTCGATCGACGCGAGGATGAATCCGCGCGACGCGAGCAATTCGCCGAGCCACTGGTATCCCGGGTCGGAGAAGTCTTTCATGTTGTGATTGCCGTGCACGACCAGGACGAGCGGATACGTGCCGTCGGCGTCGGGATACCACACCCGCGCATTGAGCGGGAAGGCCGTGTTGTCGTAGCCCCAGTACTTCTTGCGCGCCTTGGCGTTGGCCGGTTCGGTTCGGGCAAAGGGGGAGGCGTCCACCGTCGCGGTGCGATACGTGATGGAGTCCCGATACTCGGGGCGGCGCCGGTCCTTGCCGCTGCCGACATACAGGTGCTTCACGGGGAGCGGCCCCGCCACGCCCGGATTCGGCGCGGTGATCGTACGGCGCGCGAGCACCGTGGCCGCATCGCTGGGGGCAATGGTCAGGGGTTGCACGCACGCGGCGAGCGTGCCGACGAGCACCGTGGTCAGTGTGACCA
>Ga0164293_10000735_pt1 | contig 26876 bp, 27 predicted proteins | sample GEODES118metaG_FD_111487 | JGI IMG/M metagenome (GOLD analysis project Ga0164293, IMG submission 111487) | Eutrophic lake water microbial communities from Lake Mendota, Wisconsin, USA - GEODES118 metaG | ecosystem: Environmental > Aquatic > Freshwater > Lake | place: USA: Lake Mendota...
GAGTGTAAGCTTCAGGATTATAACTTCGAATATGGTCCCTCGAAGTCAAACTTCAAAGAAGAGAAGCGTGTTTACGAGGACGCTACAACCAAAAAACTCTCTGATAAAGTCACTCTTAATATGAACCGTTGTGTTCATTGCGAGCGTTGTGTTCGTTTTACTGATGATGTAACGAAAACCAATGATCTCGTGATGGTCAATCGTGGTTGGCACAAAGAACTTGATGTTGCCGATGAGCGCGGTTTATTTAATGAGTATCAGGGGTGTCTCACTGACTTTTGTCCAGTAGGGGCTCTCACTTGGAATGATTTTCGATTCCAGAAACGTTCTTGGTTCCTTGATAAAAAAGCTTCGATTTGTGACGGTTGCTCTAAAGGGTGCAATATTGAAGTTCATTCGGATAGAGATATCGTTTACCGCTACATTCCTGTTTACAACGAAATGGTTAATGGTCACTGGATGTGTGATGATGGTCGATCTTCATTTAACACTTTGATGGATCCTCAGAGAGTTATTTCTCCTCTGATGAATCATAACGGGACAATGACTTCTGCTTCACTTGAGACTGTTTTGGGTCAAGTGAGAGAGGTTATTTCTAACTCAAATTCTGTGCAGCTTGTTGTTGGTACTGATTCAACGAGAGAAGAGGCAGCTTTATTAAAAGATAAATCTACCGTTGCTTTTGGAAAGCCTGTGATGGTTTCATATTTTAATGGAACTTCGGGGGTTGTGACTTCAAAAGATGACAAAAAATTAGATTCTCTTTTAAAAATGAAAGATAAAACGGCAAACACTGCTGGAGTAGAAGAGACGGGACTCGCCCCACTTCAAAATGGGGAAGTAAACGCAGATGTCGCTATCCTTTTCAGAAACGGCCGAGCAGGAATTCCAAAAATGTCCTCTCATCAAAAAGTCATTCTTTGGGGTGTGTGGACAATTAACGAAATTAAATCTCTTCCTACAAAAAATGTGATGGCTCTCATTCCGGGGCTCGCAACGATTGAGAAAGAGGGAAGCTTTAAAAATGTCGATGGCATCGTACAAAAGTTTCATCCAGCAATCCAACACCGTGGGGGAGGAGTTTCTGCTCATCACGTGATTGGTTTAATGACGGCAAAAAAATAAGAAGTGAGTTATATGGAATATTTTGATTTCCTCCAGTTAGTTGCAAAAATTCTTCTCGTTGTTGGGGTTTGCTTAGGTGTTGTTCCTGTGATGGTTTGGTTCGAGCGTCGCGGAGCTGCTTGGATGCAGGGCCGAGTTGGACCAAATCGAGTTGGACCTTTTGGACTTCTTCAACCTTTAGCAGATGTTGTGAAGTTTATCATGAAGGAGGACTTCACTCCAAAAAACGCCAATAAGTTTTATTATTATTTAGCACCACTCATGGCCCTCATTGCCCCATTGTGTGCACTGTCAGTCATTCCTTTTGGTTCTAAAGCAATTGTGAATGGCCAAGAGATTGTACTTCAGATTGCTCAAATGGATTCGGGAGTTATTTTTATTCTCGCCTTTGCTGGTCTTGAAGTTTATCCCATTATCCTTGCAGGTTGGGCTTCAAAAAATAAATATTCTGTTTTAGGTGCACTCAGAGGTTCATCACAGATTGTTTCTTATGAAATTTCTATGGGACTCGCCCTTTTATCCATGCTGATAGTTTATGGGTCATTTAATCCACATGATATGGTTTCTTGGCAAGCTTCAAATTATTGGGGCGCATTTGTAAATCCATTTGGAGCACTGGTTTTTCTTATTTCTATTTTTGCTGAAACAAACCGTCTCCCTTTTGACCTACCAGAAGGAGAGTCCGAAATCGTCGCTGGATATCACCTTGAGTACGGGGCGATGAAATTTGCCTTGTTTTTTATGGCCGAATATATTGCGATGATTATGGCGTCCGCTCTTATCTCAACTCTGTTTTTTGGTGGATACTCACTTTTACCAGGAATGAGTCAGCTTATTTCAATGATCTCGTCACATTTTGGATTTGGTGAAGTTGGAACAACAAACGTTACCGCAGTTTTTCAGTTTGTTTCCCTTTGCTCTAAAGTTGGCTTTTTTATGTTCTTGTTTGTTTGGATTAGATGGACTCTTCCAAGATTTCGCTTCGATCAACTAATGGATCTTGGATGGAAAATTCTTTTCCCGTTGTCACTTATTAACCTCGTCGTAGTAACCCTTATGGTTTACTTCCTAAATAAATAAAGAGGCCCTATGGGAACGATTAACGTATCGAAGAAATATACTGCCAAAGAAAAAGCATACCTTCCAGCGATCCTCATTGGTATGAAGATAACGATGAAGAGGTTTATTGAAGGTTTTCTTTTTAGAAAGCATAACACCATACTATATCCCGAGAAAAAGCGAGATTATTCAGATCGTTTCAGAGGGGCTCACTTTATTTCGGTTGATGCCAACAAAACTGAAAATTGTACAGCTTGTTTCTTGTGCGAAACTGTTTGTCCTGCGGAATGCATCCACATCGTTGCAGATGAAAGAGAAGATGAACAAAATGTTTATGGGGTTAAAAAAGAAAAGAAACCTGCAAGCTTTGACATCGATCTTCTTCGTTGTTGTTTTTGTGGATTCTGTGAAGAAGCATGTCCTAAAGATGCAATTAAACTTTCTACAAACTATGAAATGTCTACATATTCTCGTGATGAGGCGATTGTTGATCTTGATCAACTTAAGCGCCCAATGAACGGTCGTCACGAAAAGAAGGATAAATAAATGAGTCCTGTAATTATTGTTCTTGCCGCTATTTCTGCGGTCTTAGCTATCACAATGTTAGTTGCTAAAAATCCGATCACTTCGGCACTCTGTTTATTGGGTGTCCTTTTAATGACTGCTGGAATTTATGGTCTCATTGGCGAGCATCTCATTGCAACTATTCAACTGGTCGTCTATGCCGGTGCTATTATGGTTCTTTTTATCTTTTCCATTATGCTTCTTAATCTCAATAAAGAGTCGAGTGAGTTTAAAGATAAGCCAGGTATCTTTTTTGGTGCTGTAACCATGGGGATGGGTGTATTTGGGGTAATTGCTTTTGCACTGAATGAACACTTTTTAAAGCATCGTCAGGACATACCTACTGGCGAATTTACTTCAGAAAAAGTAATCGCTCTTGGTGGGAATTCAAAAGTTTTATCTCACGCATTGTTCTCTCAGTTTTATATTTCATTTGAAGTTATTTCTTTAGCACTCCTGATAGCCATTGTTGGTGCAGTTGTTCTTGCTAAAAGAAAATTTGATTAAGGTTATTTATGACTAATGATGTTTTGATTCAACTTCTTGCTGCTTTTCTTTTTACTGTTGGGATGCTTGTCGTGCTTTTAAGACGAGACACGATCATGGTTTTGATGGGGATTGAGCTTTTATTAAATGCTGCCAATATTTCTCTTGTGGCTTTTTCCAAGTCTGGAGGAATGATTGATGGCCAGCTTCAGGTCTTTTTTATCATTACCGTTGCAGCAGCAGAATCTGCGATAGGTTTATCGATCTTGGTTAACCTTTATCGTAATTTTGGTTCAATTCAAACTCAATCTGCTACAACCCTTAAAGGATAACGAACGTGGAAACTACTTATTCATCACTCCCACTTCTCATTTTAATCTCACCTTTAATTGGTTTTTTTATTAATGGTGTCGTTTATCCTTTAAAACTTAAAGGTTTTGCAAAGACAGATCCTAATACAGCGGGTGGAACAGCGACTTTTTTCATTGGTCTATCTTTTATCATGGCCTGTATCGCTTTCAGTAAACTTGCTGGAGGGGGAGACAATCCTTCCCTTACTTCATATTGTTTTGAATGGTTTAATTTTGGTGGTTTGAACATTCCTTTTGAATTAAGGATTGATAAACTCTCTGGTACTCTTGTGATGATTATTACTGGTATTGGGACTCTTATTCACATGTACTCTACCAGCTATATGCATGACGAAGAGTGTGTTGGAAGATATTTTTCTTATCTTAATCTTTTTTGTTTTAACATGTTACTTCTTGTTATGGGTAACAACCTCCCACTTTTATTTTTCGGTTGGGAAGGTGTAGGACTTTGCTCTTATCTTCTCATTGGCTTTTGGTACACAGATACTGAGAAAGCAAATGCTGGTAAAAAGGCATTTGTTGTTAATAGAGTGGGTGACTTGGGGTTTCTTGTAGGAATGTTTCTTCTCTTTAGAGAGCTTGGGACTCTTAACTTACCAGAAATCAATACTCTTCTAGCTAATCCTGAGGTGGTTACAAGAATCCTTCCTTCCGTTACTCTTATTTGTCTTTCACTTTTTGTTGGTGCCACTGGTAAATCAGCTCAAATTCCACTTTATGTTTGGCTTCCTGATGCGATGTCAGGCCCAACACCCGTTTCAGCACTTATCCACGCCGCTACCATGGTGACTGCTGGCGTATACATGATCGCAAGACTAAATCCTTTATTTGAACTCTCGCCTATAGCACTCTCTGTGATCGCTCATACAGGGGCCGTTACGGCGTTATTTGCTGGGTCAATAGCCATTGCTCAAACTGATATCAAAAAGGTCCTTGCTTACTCAACTGTATCCCAGCTTGGGTTTATGTTCCTAGCTTGTGGTGTTGGAGCTTATCAAACAGCTGTTTTTCACCTCATGACTCATGCATTCTTTAAAGCACTATTGTTCCTGGGCTCAGGATCAGTTATTCATGCTTGTTCTGGTGAGCAGGATATGACCAAAATGGGAGGATTGAAAAAATACCTTCCTCACACTCACATAACAATGCTTATTGGATCATTGGCCATTTCAGGGATTCCATTCTTCTCTGGTTTCTTTTCAAAGGATGAAATTCTCTATTCAACGATCGCTCTTCCAAATGGAGTTTCTTACTTATTTATAATCGGTGTTCTGACGGCCATGTTAACAGCTTTTTATACTGGTCGAATGATGAGTTTAACTTTTTATGGTTCGGAGAGATTGTCTCATGATGTAAAACATCATTTGCATGAGTCACCGGCCCTCATGACTTTTCCCCTTTACGTACTTGCTGGTCTAGCTGCATTTGGTGGATTCCTTGGAGTTCCTCACTTACTTGGAAACTTCATGGGACACATGCCACATTTTCTATCCCATTGGCTTTCTCCACTTGTACCAGCAAAGGAGCTTCCACTTGTAGCAGTGAAGCTACCTCTTCATGAAGGCGTTGTTATGGCGGGGTCATCTGTTATTGCAGTTGTTTCTTTTTTTGCTGGAATTGCAGTTTTTAAGAAGATTCAATTCATTTCTGACGCTTTTAAGGGCTTGGCCCCACTTCAAAAATTACTTTCAAATAAATATTTTATTGATGAAATTTACTCTGTAATCGTTGTTGGGCCGATCAAGAAGATATCAGTTTTCTCAGGTGAGTTTATTGATAAATATATTGTTGATGGTGCCGTTAATGGTCTTGGTCGAGGCATTCGCTCCCTTGGGGGAACATTCCGTGCCTTACAAACTGGGGACATACAAAGCTATGGATTGTTAATGCTTGGGGGTGTTCTCCTGGCTGTGTTATTTATTTTTAAAGCCCTGGTTTAAGGATCATATAAATGGAAACATCGTACTTACTGACTTGGATTATTTTTACACCTCTTCTTTTTGGGTTATTAGTTAGTCTTCTTCCTAATGGTATGGAACAGATTTTTAGGAAGGTCGCTTTAGCTCAGACAATCGTCAATGCTCTTCTTGCAACATTTCTTTATGCTCATTTTGATGGAGCTTCTGGTCTGTTTCAATTTGCTCATGTCGCTAGTTGGTTACCAGATTGGGGGATCAATTATTCGGTCGCTATCGATGGTATCAGCTTACCTCTTGTTATGCTGACTGCTTATGTTGCACCTGTTGCAATCCTTGGCACTTGGCCTGATCTGAAACATGGACAACTAAAAAAAGAGAAATTTTTTGTATTTTGCTTGATGGCATTACAATCAGGAATGTACGGAACTTTTCTCGCTACAGATATGTTTCTTTTTTATTTTTTCTGGGAAGTCGTCCTTATTCCCATGTTTTTTATGATTGGTATTTGGGGTGGGAAAGATCGCATCTACGCTACGACAAAGTTTTTCTTGTATACGATGGTAGGATCTCTACTCATGCTCGTCGCTATTTTCTGGATGATAAAATCTGGCCAGGAATCATTAGGTTACGCTAGTGCTGATCTCGTAAATTTATCTAAACTTCAATTTTTCTTCGATGGATCATCACTTTTAAACGCTCTGAAATCTCCTCAAACACTACTATTTTTTGCTTTCGCTCTGGCTTTTGTTATCAAGGTCCCAATGGTCCCATTCCATACTTGGCTTCCAGATGCTCACGTACAGGCGCCAACTGTTGGATCCGTTTTCCTAGCAGCCGTTCTTCTTAAAATGGGAACCTATGGTTTGATGAGAATTGCGATCCCACTCTTTCCACAAGCTGCTCAATATTTTTCCACACTCTTCATTATCTTGGGTGTGATTGGAATTATTTACGGTGCATTCTGTGCTCTGGCGCAAACTGATTTCAAGAAGCTTGTCGCCTATTCATCTGTTTCTCACATGGGCTATATAATGATTGGATTGTTTTCCTTCCAAAAAATTGCAATCGCTGGTTCTTTATATCAAATGATTAATCATGGAATTTCTGCTGGTGGATTATTCTTAGTAGTTGGATTCCTGTATGAGCGACTCCATACTAGAAATTTAGAAGAATTTGGAGGCCTAGCAAAAGTTGTTCCCCTGATGGCGATTGGTTTCATGATCATGACTTTATCGTCTGTCGCATTACCGGGGTCAAACGGGTTTGTAGGTGAATTCCCCATTTTGCTAGGAGCGTTTCAAGTGCATCCGACTTATGTTCTTTTTGCGGGAACAGGGGTCATTTTAGGGGCTGTGTATGCTCTAAAAGCTTATCAAATGGTAATGCTTGGCCCTAAAACTCGTACCGATTTAGATCACCTTCATGATCTAAATTTAAAAGAAATTATCGCAATGTGCATTTTAACAATTTTTGTTTTTGGCATTGGATTCTTTCCAAAATCATTTTTTTGGAAGTCAGACGTTGCCTTAGATAATTATGGAACAAATCTTATTCAGAAAGTGAGCTCAAAATGAATCTCTTAGATGTATTTCCAATCCAGTCTTTGGGGTCTTTAGAATATTTAAATCTATTACCTATTTTTACCTTATCTTTTGGTGCCGTTGGATCCATTATAGTTGGGACTCATAAAGATAAAGGTCACTCTTGGGCATTCGGATTGTCACTTTTGTCAGTCTTAATAGCATTTTTTCAAGCCAATTCAGCTCTTTTTTCTAATGATGTAAACCTTCTTCAAGGAACTTTAATTTTTAGTACATTTACGAAGACACTTTCGTTAATGATTCTAGCTTTTTCTGCCATCGCTCTCATCGTCACTTTTGGGCAAGATAAAAAAGAGGGCCTATTATCAGAAGTATATGGGCTGATTCTTTTTGCTACGACTGGCATGATCCTTATGCTTAGTACCCAGCACCTCATCTTTATGTTCATCGCTCTTGAGATCATGTCGCTGGCTATTTATGTTTTAGTTACTATGAGGAGAACAAGTAGTTTCTCAGCCGAGGCTGGTCTGAAATACTTTATTCTTGGAGGACTTGCGTCTGCTTTTTTCCTTTATGGTTCTTCACTTATTTTTGGTGCGACTGGATCATTTGAACTTGGAAAAATTTCAAATTTCCTTGCCGGTCATTCTAATCCCTCATTTATTTATTTTGTTGGTTTAGGACTTGTTCTCACTGCCATGCTGTTTAAAGTAGGGGCGGTTCCTTTTCATGGTTGGGTTCCGGATGTTTATCAAGGGGCTTCGACCAACATAACAGGATTTATGGGAGCATCTGTCAAATTCACGGCTTTTATGGCCCTCGCAAAAATTTCGCAGCACCTGGTTTTTGTAGAAAACGTCAACAATCTCGTATGGTTTAAGAATTATGTTTGGTTGGTTGCCGCTGCTTCTATGATTTATGGAAACTTTGTCGCTATTTCACAAAATGAAATTAAAAGAATGCTTTCTTTTTCAACGATAGCCCATACAGGTTATCTTTTGTTGGGTCTTTATGCGATGAATTTTGGAGAACACTCAACTAAAGACATGATCTCTTATTTATTCTTTTATGCGATTTCTAACCTTGGTGCGTTTGCGATTATTTCTCAATTTGAAGAAAAGAATCAAAAAGATTTAACTCTTGAACAGTTGGCAGGAATGGGAATTAAGCATCCATTTTTGGGTGGTTTGTTTACTTTATTCCTCCTATCGATGGCAGGTATTCCTTTAACCTCTGGCTTCATTGGTAAATATGGTCTTTTTAGCTCAGCGGTCAATGCGGGAGAAGTTCCTCTTGTGGTCATTGCTGTACTCACTTCTGTTGTGTCAGTCTTTTATTACCTTAGAGTTATTATCTACATGTTTATGAAAGAATCCTCTGGTGAAGTCGCTAAGTACCAAGGCTTAAAGGGCGCTGGTCTTGCCGCCATCATTTCAGCTGCGGCAACACTACAATTCGGATTATTTCCGAAGGCCATTCTTTCATTCGTAAAAATGATTTCTAAGTAAGAGGTTACTATGATTGCTCGAAAAATTACTTATGTTGGTAAATTTACTGATGAACTCGCAGGTGAGATTTTTGACATCACCAGGAAAAACGAAATTACTGGAGTCATAAAGAAAGTGAATGAAAGAGAAATTGAACTAAGCCTAGAGGGTGATCCTTCTCAAATAAAGCTCATTCAGCATCAGATTGAGAGAAAAATTAAGCCCTACATCGATGATAAAAAAGTGGTTCAAATTCCATATCAGTATTTTGTGGGATTAAATTTCTCTAATTGATTAATTTTTATTTAAAAAGATTCAATCAAAATTCATATGTGAATCGATATGCCGTCTGAGGACTGTGTTCTCCATTTATTTTTGGATTCAAAATAAAGAGGATAAAGTGTTTTTAGATTTGTTTAATCGATAAAATCAACTGTAAACTATACTAGTTGTGGTGCCCAAGACGAGACTCGAACTCGTACGGATTATTCATCCGAGGGATTTTAAATCCCTTGTGTCTACCATTCCACCACCCGGGCAAGCATGAAAAGTAGAGTAATGATGTTATGGTATTGAGATTATGTCAATTGAAAAGCCCCTTGATTGTAATACTGATTTTAAATCTATTTGTTTCTTGTACTCTTAGGGATAATCAAGATGAGCGAATTGTTGAGATTCTAAGGGCATTCCCAGTAGGTTGGTTTAAGGTCAATTCGAATCACTCTTTAATGGAAAAAGATGGCAATCCTGCTCCGCATCTGTTTTTTGATACCACCATTGATTTCAATTTAACTGAGCAATACGTAAACGCACTTGTCATTACCCCAGCTGGTTCTCCTCACGCATATTCTCTGGATCTTAATTCTGGGCAAAGGCACTATAGCCATAGTTTCTGTGCACATAAGGATATCTGGAGGTCCTATGATCTCACATTAAATCGACCGCCATTTTCTGTTGGATACATTCCAAGAGTTCTTGACCAATTAGGCCAACCACAAAAAGTGATCATTTGGTCTCAAAGAGATTCTTTTACTAGAAGTAGCCTATTAAAGTTTCAGAAAGTGAAATTAGTGGGAGCCTACATTGAGCAAATTTGCCCTGAGGGGAATTGCCTTGGGAAAAGTAATTGGCTCTCAAAACTTGTTTTTCTTGGGATCGACGCTGAAGATGATTCTCTACGGTCCATCACAGATGTTCCACAATTCAAAAAAATAGTTGATTGGCCCAAGGCCAAGGCATTTATTGCAAACATGGAGGGACATAACTTTATCGGTGATGTGCCTTATCCAATGATTAAGGTAGGGGAACTCATTGAGTTCTCGAGTGCCTTCAATTACTTTAAAAAACGCTCTATTTTACTTACTGATGATGAATTAAAGAAAATTCAAAGTGGCTGTCACGCTCTGTATGATCAACTGATATCAGATGTGTCAGACATAAAACCAGAGGACTTACCTTCTAAAACGCCTAAAGAGTTAAATGAGAAAATCAAATTGAAAAAGTCCTTAAAAGAAAAAAAAATACCCGTTGGATTTGCTGAAAGGATGAACCGTTTCACACAAAAATACTTTAATCAAATCACAACTTGTGAAAAGTTTGTTTATCATGGAAATATTAATAAGAATTCTGAAAACTTTTGGTTATTAAGTTATTTTAGTGTTTTCTATAGACTTCATAGAGATGGATATTTTTTTGATTGTAAAAATGGATCATGGCAAAAGAATACGTTAGATGAGAATGGAAAACCTATTCATAATATCAAAAGAGATTTTTCTCAATGTAAAGAGGATCAAATTGATAAGGCAATGAACTATTTGCCAAATTTTTTAACGAGCCTTAAGAGTGAGAATTATTTTTATAAGTTTATTGATTACGATAATCATGAATTCGGGAGTCATCAGAAAATGTACTCTTGGGTTAAACTAAAATCAGTAAGATTTGATTGTGACAATGATCCAAATACGAGAATTATAAATAAACTGAGAGTCTTTCCAGAAGAAATAAAATGGAAAGAAAGACATGTTGACGACATTGCAAACGACTTAAAGATCATATACTAATGAAACAAACGACTGCCGTAATCAAAATTTTTAATTTTTCTCATCCTCTGATGACAACAGAAGTGTTGTCATTATTAGGTGATAAATATGTCTCTAGCCTTCCGTTTAGTTGGGAGTTCTCAAAAGAGTATGATCAGTCCGATATTGTTATGTGGGATGGTATCATGACGCCGAAAAACAACGATATTGTTGAAAAAATTCTTGGAGACGTGAAGTCGGGAAAAGTACTTTTACTTTTGGGAGAATCGCAAACTCTTCATAAAGATCGACCGGGGGTTAAAATCCTTAACACAGAAAATTTAAACATGGTCGAGCTTCCGGGATGGAGTATTCTTCCTGAAGAATTGTTGGCCGCAATTGAAACTTGTTACAAAAAGCTTAAACATGTTTAACTGGAAAGAATTTGAAAAAACTAAAGATCTACTTTCACACAGTGGCAAATTAAAATACAAAGATGATCTTGGTCAGCATCACATATATCTTCGTCCAACAGAGCTACTCGATTGGCTTGAATTTATCAAAGATGATCTTGGCTTTTTTACTCTTGTTGATGTGGCTGGTTTTGATTTAGGTGAAAATAATGTTGAAATCGTTTATCACATACTTAACATGGGGTCTCACCAGAGACTAAATATTCATTTGTTTGCCAATAGTGGGGAGGTTATTCCTTCCGTTGTTTCTTTCTTCTCAAATGCGGATTGGATGGAAAGAGAACAGGGGGAGATGTTAAATCTCTATTTTGATTCAAAAAAAGATGCACTCATTCTCCCTCAAAAACAAAAAATATTTCCTCTGAGAAAAAATAGCAATTATTCTTCATGGCCTAAAGATGAAGAGACCAAAATCCCTAAAACTATTTATAACCCGAATAAATCTGAGGCACCTTATCCTGAAGAAAGTTATGTCTGGAAAAAATTCGACCTTTTATCTAAAAAAACAATGGGTAATTTTGAATGGGTTGTTTGTTTTGATCCCATAAAAGTTGTAGATTCTACAGCTCACATAGGATTTCATCACCAAGGAATAGAGAAATTATTTGAAGGCAAAGATGTCATTCAGATTCTTCACCTCGTTGATAAAATAAATTTATCCTCAGCACCCTGTTTTTCAATTGCTTGGGCAAAAACTGTTGAGGAGATGTTTCGAATTAAAATTCCTGAGAGGGCACAGGCGTTAAGACTGGTCATGCTAGAGCTCGGAAGAGTGGCCGATCATTTGACTGTCCTTTCTTCTATTTGCCTAGAAAGTAACCAAAACGAATACAAACTCTTCTTAAATGCTCGAGAGAAGATTTACGAGCTTATTGAAAAGTATATTGGGCATAGATTTGGTCTCGGAGTCGCAGTTATTGGTGGTGTTAAAGAAGATCTACCACATGGATGGATTGTCGAGTATCAAGCTGTGGTTGAAGTTCTTAGCAAAAATCTGAGACTCATTCATAATTCTCTCGTTGGTCAGCGTAAATTTCGACAACTCCTAGAAGGGGAGCCTGTTGATGCCCAATCGATTTTGCAATGGGGAGTGAGTGGTCCAGCGATGAGAGCGGCTGGACTCAACTTTGATCTTAGGAAATCTCAACCCTTTTATTTTTATCAAGATATAGACTTTGATATACCGGTTGGAATCAATGGATCAACTTACGATAGATATCTCATCAGATACGAGGAGATATTTCAAAGTCTTCGGATAATGACTCAGGTATTGGATAATTTACCTCTCGGGGAAGTGATATCGCCTTTATTTGATAAGGGATATCTAGAATTTCGTCACACTTTTTCAAATCTTGAGCAAGTTAGGGACTGGCATTACAGTGCTCTAGAGTCTCCTGCCGGCGAGGCAGGATTTCTTGTAAAATTTGAAGAATCCCTAAAGCCTGCTAGAATTAAACTTAAAACACCTAGTTTTTCGATCGTTCAGGGTTTGTCAGTTTTTGTAAGAGGATTACGGGAAGATCAGATCTCTACAAGTTTAGCTAGTCTTGGAGTTTCTCGTTGGGAAATGGATAGATAAATGATTTTAAATAGAAGTTTTTATTCACAAGTATTCCTTTTAAAGAGCCTCTGGCATAACCGCCAAGTGCGTAAACTACTAACAGAAAAAGTTTTTAAGGCCTTCAAGCTGCATAAAACTGAATGGCCAGAGAAATTGTATTTTTACTCACCAAGACTCAAGAGAATTCCACGGTTTACAGGAAATATTGAGTTATTAAGAAACTGGAAAGACCTAGAATTTTGTGAGACACTTTGTCCGACTCAAGCGATCAAAGTGACTGCCAACGCAATCATTATTGATGATCGTGGGTGTATTGCGTGTGGTCTATGTGTTGACTTTGCTCCTCCTGGGCTGTTGGAAACTTCTTGGGAACCAAATCGCTTACACCGGTCTTGATAAGGATTGGTTTGTCATGTTTAAGCTTTTGACTTTTTTCTCAGCAATTTATGCTCTTTTCTTTTTCTTTATTAAAAACACCCTTGGTGTAAATGGGATTTTTGGCGATGTTCTGGCCTCTCATCCTGTGATCTTTTTAACAATTTATATCGTGGCGATTTCACACATCACAATCACAGCGATGAGTTTATCTTTCCACCGTTATCATACTCATAAGGGAGTGGTCATTAACAAGTGGATCGATCTTCCTATGCAAGTATGGCTTTGGATGGTCACTTCACTTTCTAAAGTTGATTGGGTTTCTGTTCATATTTGGCATCATGCCCACTCTGATTTAGAGAAAGATCCTCACAGCCCATTACACAAGGGAATCTGGCATGCCTTGTTTCTTGGAGTCTTTGATTACTCGAGAGCAAAATCATGGCCGGAAGTTGAAAAAATTAAGAAGACGATTCCTACTAATAGACTGGAAGACTTCATGTTTAAAAACTCATTCACTGGTCCAGTCATTTTATCTGCAATCACCTTGGTGATGTTTGGTCCTGTTTGGGGTGCACTTGTTGCAGTCATTAACTTTTTAGTCTCTCCTATATTCGCAATTGGTGGAGTCAATGCCCTTGCTCACTGGTGGGGTTATAGAAATCATGTTACGACAGATAATAGCCGCAATTTAGGATTTATTTTGCCATTGAATTTTATTATTTGTGGCGAGCTTGATCATAATAATCATCATGCTCATATGCGTTCTTGTTCTTTTCGTCATCGTTGGTTTGAGTTTGACATTGGTTTCTTTTATTTAAAAATCTTAAGCTGGTTTAAACTAGCGGATTTAAAAAATGTTTATTCCCCTGCAACATTAAGACAAGAATTCGGAATGAAATTTCTTGAACTTATTGAGAAGGACTACCGTTTTAAGAAACGTTGTGAGGAGCTCGCTACCGAAATGAATCTTGGATACCAAGATTTAAAACTAAAGATAGAAGCTTATTATCGCGGGGAAAAAGTTAAACTTGAAAAATCTGTTAAAGAATTTATGGACGAGGTTCGAAGAACCTATCTTGCTAACCAAAGATTGAAGCTTTCTTATTCCTAAAAGATATCAGATCGACTTCTCGTCCAGTCTACCTCAGCTAGTTTTTTGAGGAAGTCTGGACGAGAAATATATTCCCCGCCAAATTGTCCCACAACTTTTGTTACCATTTGAGTGTCTATCCAAGAAATATTTTTCATCTTTAGTTTCAGAATCAGGGAGTAGAGTCCAAATTTAGAGGCGTTATCTTCATGGGTGAACATGGATTCTCCTGAGATAAAATCTCCAATGGAAACTCCGTAAATACCCGCGACAAGAACTTCATCTTTCCAGACATCAACTGAATAAGCATAACCAGCTTCAAACATTTTAGTATAAGAATGAATAATGTCCTGATTAATCCAAGTCCCTGGTTGATCCTTCCTTGGAGTGAGAGAGCATTCAGAAATAACTTGCGCGAAGGCCTTATTAAAAGTCACTTTGAAGGGATTCTTTTTTAAAAACTTTTGAAATGAATGAGAAAGATGCACTTTGTTTACATCAAGAATTCCTCTTGGGTCCGGCGAGAACCATGTATTAGGAACTCTCAAGTGATTTGCATCTATGGAAATTGGCCAAGGAAAGATACCTCTTTTGTAGGCATCTAGGAGAGTGTCCACGTCAAGGTCTCCACCAACAGCAACAAGACCATCGGAATCAGCATTCTCAACTGGAGGGAAAACAATGTGTCTTTTCATTCAATGAGCGTGTCCAGAAGTGTTCGGGCGATATCTCCAGCGACTTTAATTGAACTTTTTTGATCGCTGAGTTCTATTCCATCAGGAATAACAAATGGAGCAACCTCCATAAGATCTGCACCTGTGATTCTAAATTCTCTGGAAATCATTTTAATAATAGCGACACAATCAGTAGGTATAAGACCATTCTTTTCTGGTGTTCCTGTTGCTGCTGCAAACTTTTCATCAATCGCATCAATATCAAAGCTGATATAAATCTCCTCAATACCAAGCTTTTTGAAATGACGAGAAATCTTTTCGATTGTGCTTAATGCTCCATTTGCGATCACTTCACTAGACCAAATTTGCTCAACTCCAAGTGTCTCTTTCCAATACTTTTTTGTCTTCCCTGAAGAGCGAATCCCTACTTGAATGATGTGATTTGAGGATTTTAGTTCATTGAGAATTTGGTAAGTCCAAGTTCCAAAGCATAGGTCAACACCTAATCTTTTATCTAATAGATCAGTGTGAGCATCAAAATGTAGGAGAGCTGCCTTCTTTAAATCTTTTCTCGATTTCAACCAGGCCTTTACAAGAGGATAGCTTACGGAATGATCTCCACCCAATCCCAAGATTCTTGCTTCCGGGTACTGGGCGTAAAGGTCTGAGACAACTTTTTCCGCAATACTTAATGGCGAAACGGGTAATTTTTTATTTTTACCATAAAGTGCCTTCCGACATTCTTTTATAGTTTTATCATTTAGATACTTATCATGAAGAAGGTGAGGAATAACTCTTACGTCTCCTAAATCCTTAAAACTATCCTTCAAAGCAGCCATTTCTTTTCTAATAACAAGTGGGCCCCAATTGGCCCCTCTTTGAATGCCTCCACCATTATCGGATGGTATTCCAATGATCCAGGGTTTTCGTGGATCTAATTTCTTTAGATCTTTCGTCCATTTTGCTTGAGCTTTTTTTTCATCTTCAGTTCCATAATAATCGAAAAGAAGAGATCGTTTTTTTTCTTTTGCAGTATTAACAGTGAAAACACCGTTACCTGGAATCGTTAATAATTCTAATATTTCTTTCAAATGAGTATTCCTTTGAACCATTTTTTTTGAAGTAATTCTTTTTCAAAGACTGAAAAGAAATCGCTCCTGTTGAGAGTTAAAAAGTTCTGTAAAACTTTTTTTTCAAAATCCAAAATTTTTTGATCGAGCTGATCCTCTACGCCTGCGATGTGACTTGTTTTCCATATCTGAGGAAAACCGATCCATTCATCTCCGAATGGCTCATTGGTAAAGACATCTAAAAATGCCATCGCTTCAGGGTTACGTAACAGAAACTCTCGAAGACTATTTTCTTCAACAAGTCGCCCTCTAGCTCCGTTAATGAAAAGGAGTTTAGGATGAGCATGAGAAAAAAAATCATGATTAAATAAAAATTCAGAGGTCTTATTTAAACTCATAGCGGATATCACGACCTCGGCTTGACTTAAATCTCCTTCTTTCCAATGATTGATCTTTTTATCATATAGATCCTCAATAAATGGATCTACAATTGTAATACGAGCACCTAAGGCCGAAAGTACGCGAGATAAGATTTTACCGATATGGCCATGGCCAAAAATCCAAATGTTTTTTTCTCCAATGAGATTTCTATTCCATTGTCTTTTATTGTCCCATTTTATGTGTTGCGGGAGCTCTGACAACCCTTGAAAAAGAGCGCTAAGAGTATATTCGGCGACCGCTTGGGCCCTTATTTGATGTCCAATAACAGTAGGAATTTCAATCCACTGATCAACGACATGATTGAAATTATCGTAACCAGAATTTGGATGAATAATCAGCTTGGTTTGGTCTAAGAGTTTTTTAGGTAATAGCTCCAGCTTTGTATGAGTGTTCGTAATCAGGATGGCAGGATCGTTTGTAAAATGATCAAGTTCCCGATATTCCAAACCCCCTATAGCTGAAATCATCTCCCTTTCAACGGAAATAAAGTCTTGAGATTGGTAAGGAGATACGCCTGTCCTAATGACTTGAAAGCTTTTCATGTCTATCAAAACTAGCGTAATTCAGGTCAAAAGTGTATAAGTGTCTCCTATGATAAATATTAAATCTGCACGCGAAATTGAGATCATGAGAGAAGTTGGCAAAATGGCCGCAAAGACTCTTCATTTTTTAAGTCAAAATCTCAAAATAGGCATGACCACGGAAGAAATTAACAAAATGTGTCATGAATATACTGTTAAGAGAGGCGGTATACCCGCAACTCTTGGTTATCATGGTTTTCCAAAGTCTTTGTGTACCTCCAAAAACGAAGTTATTTGTCACGGTATACCTAATGAAAAAGACGTACTCAATAATGGTGATATTCTGAATTTGGATGTGACGACAATCTGGAAAGGTTTTCACGGAGACACCAACAAAACTTTTTTGATTGGAAATGTAAAACCAGAAATTCAGAAGTTAGTACAAGTAACAGAAAAATGCCTTGAAGCGGGTATCTCTGTCTGCAGACCAGGGGCTCGCGTCGGAGATATTGGTGCAATAATCGAAGAACTTGCCCATGGACATGGTTACTCTGTTGTTCATGAATACTGCGGCCATGGCATTGGAAGGCTCTTCCATGAGGAGCCACAAATTGTTCACGTTGGTAAAAAAGGAACAGGAATTGAGCTAAGGCCAGGTATGACATTTACCATAGAGCCAATGATCAATATTGGTAAACGTCATTGTAAATTACTAGACGATGGGTGGACTGTTGTCACAAAAGATAAGTCTTGGTCGGCCCAGTTTGAGCATACTGTCCTAATTACTGAAGAAGGATGTGAGATTCTTACTCAATTTTCTCATGATGAATGGACAGCTGAAGATGAAAAAATTTAACGAATTTTTTGAAAATAATAGTTATCTGCGCTCTTTGGACAATCCCTCTGTAGAAGTGTTTAATTCAACACATAAATTACAACTACGTTTTGACTCTAAAGACATCCTTTATCAGGCGACTTATGAAGGTCCTGAAAATCCATGGATGTCATCCCTATGTTTTTTAATTGAAAATAAAACATTAAACGATTTAAGAGAGTTCTCATTAGAAAATTGGAAAAATTACTTTAAAGATGATCAGTCTTTTTGGGACTTTTACCAAGAGATGGGAGAGTATTTGGTCTTCTGGCCTCAAGAACTTTTGCGAACCGCCCTTGATATCTATCGTGGGAAAAATTATTTATATCAGAATTCTAGCCCTCTCGTTTGCAGATGCTTTGGAGTCTGCGAAGAAGATATTTTAGAGCATCTTCACAAAGAAGAGACTCCGACGCTAGAAACTCTAGGCCAAAGTTCGAACGCTGGTATGGGTTGTCGATCCTGTGTGCCTCAACTGAAGAGATGGTTCCTATCAAGCGGGCAACAAAAGAAAGAACGCTTTTTTAAAGAAAAATCTATCGCTGACTGGATAACTGAAATTGATTATCTCTTATCATGTTTTCCAAAATCCTTAGATTGGCGAATGGAGATTGAGTCCTTTAATAACGGAGTCGTTATTATCTCTTTCGAAAAAGAATCTTCTCAGAGTGAAGAGGAGATAATCGGTAAAGAACTTCAGCGTTTTTTAGGTGCTGCCTTAGACTCAGATTTAAGCTTCTTTTTAAGACGAGCTCGACATTTATCAAAGGCCAGAGGATAGTTTTTAAGCTTCTCAAATATTTTCTGATCTTTGCCTTCAAAAATTTTCTTTGTTTCGACATCCTCTTGAAGATACTTAATTTCAGTAAAAAATTGATTTAATTCAGGGATTTCCTCTTTTAAACAATTTGGAGTAGGTGAAAGAGACTGAATCTGGGCAATAAAGTTGAGTAGGATCTCTCTTGCCGATTCCACGTAGTCTTCAATCATTCCCTCTGTCATACTCCTTTGAATTCCAGTTACATCTTTGGGTATAATAAAGATTTCTTTGCCAAATTTAATAGATAATTCGAGTAGCTTCCAAGATTCGGACGAATTTTCTCCAGAACAGATTGTTAGATAATGCTCTTTATGAAGCTCGACTTTTGGAACCTGTATCATTTCAGCAATGAGCCTTTGATTAAGATCATAAATAGGCCCAGTCTCTTTTTTAAGGTGAAGTCTTTTTTCTTCCTCGCCAAGACATTTAAGTATTTCACGATCTCTAGCGTGCACTAAAGAACTTAAAACCAGTATAATTAAAACGAAAGTCCATTTCATAGTTTTATTGTACCTGAAATTTAGAAAAGATAAGACAGAAAATGCCGAAGCCGTTATGATAGTTTTATGAAAGAAATGAGTTTTATGGAGCATCTAGAGGAGCTCCGAACTAGAATAATAAGAATTTTGATAATATTGGTTATATCTTTTGCCGTTTGCTATTATTTTTCAACCACTATTCAAGAAATACTCCTAAATCCTCTTCGTGAAGCGATGGGGAGTAACGGGAAAGTTATTTTTACTGGTCTATTAGATAAAGTTTTAGCCGAATTACAAATCGCATTTTGGTCTTGTGTTTTTCTAGCGAGTCCCTTTTGGTTCAGAGAGGTTTGGCTATTTATTAAACCGGGACTTTATGAGAGCGAAATAAAAGCAGTAAGACCTTTTATTTTCGTCGGATTTGTTCTTTTTTTGGCCGGAGTCGGTTTTGGCTACTTTGTTATCTTTCCTTTCACTTTTAAGACCTTGATTAATTCTGGAGTCTCTAACGTAGAGGCGATGCTTAATCTCCAGGATTATTTACTCTTATCCTCAAAGGTCTTGGTATTTTTAGGTCTTCTTTTTCAGCTCCCCAATATTATTGTTATTCTCGGGTTCATGGGGCTTGTGACAAAGTATTCTCTTCGAGACATTAGAAGATATTTAGCCGTTGCCTTTGCTGTATTGGCGGCGGTGATTACACCGACTCCAGATATTCTTTCAATGATGTGTGTCTGGATTCCTATGATGGTGCTTTATGAAATTGGGATCATCGCAGTCGCTTTGATTGTACATCCTTATTTAAAAAGAAAGCACATGGGGGAGGAGACTATTGCCCTTCAGGATCAAAATCAGTAGGTTCTTCTTCTGTGTAATGCCTTTCATTTTCATCATTTCCAGTCGTTCGGTCTCCTAAGAAGATGATGTGATCAGTATTAAAATTCCAATTTTCAAAATCACCAGAGATTGTGTAGTTGGGAAGTCTTCGTTGAAACTCTTGAATCATTGTCTCAATTTGAGCAGCATTGAAATCAGTTGTATCGACCTTACAGAGCCAACCCGTAAGACGAACATCCATCCCTGCAACGCTGTACTGGGTGTATCCAAGATCCACGCTGTGGCGGTTGAGGACTCGGCGGACCTCTTTATTCGCTTCCATTCGGCTTAATTTACGATGCATAAGCTCCTTAAATTCAGCTTTATTATAACTTAGAATGTCAGGAGAATTAAATAATTTTCAGACCTTATAAAGAGGCGGATTTAGAAGACAAGGGGGGTCCACTATTAAAGTCCCCCCCTTGCAAGTAACTATTTATTCATTGCTAGAATAACTTCTCTCGTAATTTTGGAGGCAAAACAAGACGAGTTATTTGTAGAATCCAGCATTGGAGCGAGTTCAACAATATCGGCACCAACAAGATTCTTACGATTTAAAATTTTTAAAATCTTCATAAATCCATGAAAGTCTTCTCCTCCGGCTTCAGGAGTCCCAGTACCAGGGAAAAAGCCAGGATCAAAGAAATCGAGATCGAGAGTCAGATAAATTGGCCGATCATTTGGAATTTCCTCAAGCCATTCGCAACACTCTTTTAACGAAGTAGCGAGAGTTTTATTTTCCTTCATCCAGTTAAACTCACTTCGAGGCCCTGATCGGATTCCATATTGAATGAGGCGATTCTTTGAAGTGAAGTGATCTAAAACTCTTCTAATGATGGAGGCATGAGAATATTTCTCTTCAAGGTAACCATCGCGAAGGTCAGTGTGGGCATCAAGGTGAAGTAAGACAAGATCTGGATAGTTTTTTAAATAGGTGACGATGGGCCCATAAGAAATAGAATGTTCACCGCCAAGAGTGACAAATTTGATCTCATCTTTTTTAAGATCGAGATCCTTGGTCATTTCCATAAAGAAGTCATTGGTGATGTGCCACTTCGATGGATAAACTGGGAGATCTCCCATGGTGATAATATTATAGTCTTGAGTATCTTTATCTAAGTAAGGAGAGTAATCCTCAAGCCCGTAAGATGCTTCTCTTATGGCACCTGGAGCAAATCGAGCACCCGGTCTAAAACTTGTTGTGCCATCAAAGCAAAATCCAATAATGTGAGTAGAATGTGAAAAGATAGCTTCAGCATACTGTGTACCAATAAAGGCACGAGCGTGTTCTAGTCCTTCAACTTCTTTTATGAGTCGTGGTTCTTTCATTCTTTTACTCCTGGCCAATCATATTTTTGTGAAAATTTGAAATTGAAAATGTGCCTTTATGCCAATCCATATTGTACCACTTAAGAGTTCTTTGTAGTGAGTTCATGTGTTGAACCTTTACTGGATTAAGATCAGTTGGACGATACTTTTTAGATGAAAAACCAAAAGTCCAGTAGACCCCTGGGTAAATGAGCATGGGTGCGTTGAATGAATTAACCACAGGGAAGATTTTCCTCATGTTGTTATAGATATTTTTAACTCCCCATTCATCCAGAAATGGATTTTCTGTTTGGTTCATCATAATGCCTTCATCTGTGAGTGCATTATAAACGTCTTGATAAAATTCATCTGTAAAAAGTCCAGACGCAAAATCGACAGGATCTGTCGAATCGACAACAATGATATCGTATTCTTTTTTTGCTTTTTTGATAAAAGCAAAACCATCCTGTGGAAGGACGCGCACTCTTTTATCTGACAAACCGCTGGTACAATCCGGAAAATAGATTTTTGAAACTTCAATGACTCTTTCATCAATTTCAACGAGATCGATTCTTTCTATATCTGGATGTTTTACGAATTCTCGAACAACACCACCATCACCGCCTCCAATGATGAGAACATTCTTGCACTGACGTGAAACCATATATGGAATGTGGGAAACCACTTCATGATAAACAAATTCATCCTTATCTGAGACCATCGTTTTGCCGTCAAGAAGAAGAAGTCGTCCAACCGATTCTGTGTCGTAGACATCAATTTTTTGATATTTGGATTGCTCCGAGTGGAGGTGGGCCTTAATTTTAAATCCCATGGCGAAAGTGTTACGAAAAGATTCCTCAATCATCCAACCATCGACGTTCATAAAACTCCTTAAAAATGATGGACTTATTTAACCTAAAATGGGGGATTTTCCAAGGTTATTGACACACAGCCTATTAAAAAATCTTAGAAATGAGGAATGATGACTAAAACCTCCTTTCTGATTATGATGGGGATGTCTAACTTATAGAGGAATTTCAATGATTTTGGTTACTGGTGCCGCAGGATTTATCGGAAGTGTAATTGTTAATGAACTGAACTCGAGGGGAGAGCACGATATCCTCGTTTGCGACCATTTCGAAGCAGGAGAGAAGTGGAGAAATCTTAGAGGTTTGAAATACGATTCCTTCATTCAAGTTGAAGATTTGTTTGAGCATCCGATTTGGAAAAAGCAGGGTGGAATTAAAGCGATTTATCATATGGGGGCCTGTTCAGATACAACCGAACTTAACATGGATTTTCTGTATAAAAATAATACTGAATATACCAATAAACTACTAAGTCTTGCGGCTTCAAAAAATATACCGATTATTTATGCTTCAAGCGCTGCTACCTACGGGGCAGGAGAGCAAGGTTATTCAGATGATCACAAAGGGATTTCTCAATTAAGACCCTTAAATAAATATGGTTACTCAAAGCAACTAAGTGATGAATGGATTTTAAAACAAAAGAAAAAACCTAAGGTCTGGTTTGGAGTTAAGTTTTTCAATGTTTTTGGACCAAATGAATATCACAAAGGGAAAATGAGTTCCGTCGTTTTTCAGTCATTTAATCAGATCAAGGAAGTGGGTGAGGTAAAGCTTTTTAAATCCCATCGTCCCGATTACAAAGATGGAGAGCAGTTAAGGGATTTCGTTTATGTAAAGGATGTCGTTAGGGCCATGATTGAATTGATTGATGCTGGAAAAAAGAAGCCCTCTTTATCTGGTATTTATAATTTAGGGACGGGAGAGGCGAGAAGTTTTCATGATCTAGTCAAAGGCACCTTCCACGCGATGGAACTTGCCCCTAAAATTAAATTTATCGATATGCCAGAGGAATTAAGAAATCAGTATCAGTACTATACCCAAGCAGAAATGGGGAAGCTTAAGAAAGCTCTTCCAAAATTTAAATTCATGCTACTTGAGGACGCCATTAACGACTACGTAAAGAGTCATCTTTCAAAAGCTGAAAAATACTTAGAGCATAAATGAATAAAAAAATTGATGGTTTAAAACAAGCAATTGAAATGCTTCAAGGATTGGATCTTGCTTCCCAACAATCTTTGATCGCTGAGATCGCAAGACGTGATCCAGAAATGGCCATCAAACTAAAACAGAATTTAATCACTTTTGATGATCTTCAGTATTTAACGGTTACAATGATGAAAAGGCTTTTAAGGGACATTGATCTGAATGTTTTGGGACTTGCCCTAAGAGGTGCCAATAAAGAAACTGTTAGCCATCTTTTGGAAATGTTTTCTACTAACATGAAAAGAGATATTGAGGATATTTTAAAGGGAAAGCCAAGACCTCTTACGGAGGTTATGGAAGCTCAGAAAAAAATAATGGATGTGGTTCATAAACTGAGGGATCAAGGTGAGATCATTCTTTCAAAAGACAAGTCCGAAAAATATGTTTAAGTGCATGGGGCCCATTTGGGCCCCATGAAATTACTTTTCTTCAACAATATAAAAATCTCTTTTCCAAAATAAGAATTTCTTTTGAGTGACTTTATATTCTCTTAACGTCTCAAGAGGCTTCACATCATAAACAACATTCCCACTTCCGAACGTATTTTGTCTGGCAGCAACGGTGAATTTTTCTGTTTCAGAGTCTCCGAGAGCTGGTAAATCTTTAAATTTGATTTTCATAGAGTCTTTTTCATAGGTTGTTGCAGTTCCATATTGAGCGCAAAAGGATTCTGGTACCATGCAAGACCTAGGACGACGGACTGTTTCAGTTCTGTAGGAGTCGGCCCATTGAAGACAAGCTCCTTGTGGATTTGTGCGTATACATCTTTTACCAGTACTTACTGTTCTGGTAAAAACATCATAACCACACTCTATACCAGAAGTTCTGTAAACCATTCTCGTTTCATATCTTTCACAAATGGAATTTTCCATGGGGACAAGAAAAGAAATTTCCACCGTTTCTGGCGTCGCATTTGTTCTGATAACCGTGGCACTTGAAGTTGAGACGTCAACTTTTTCGCTATTAAGAAGTACTTCAGGATTTAAGGCATACGATGCCAATGAAAGTAATAGCAATGCAGAACCGAAAAGAGCTTTCATAGAAATGATCCTTTTAAAAAGAATACTCTTCTTACCTTAGTTCCTTTTAATTGTGATTCCTGATGGAAAATCTTACAGGGTGAAACTGACTCAAGGTTTAAATTGAATTATTTGGCCCTCCTAAGGGACGAACTGACTCCAGCTCAAGAGCTAAATTGACCATGCTGCATTACTGATGACAGGCCCTGGAACGAGGTGGCCCAACACGCAGTCGCGAAACTCGTTGAAATAACAAAGAAGTTTCGTTGGCACGATTCCTGCTCAAAGGGTTTCCAAGAGAAAGGGGGGTTACTCAAGGATGAGTGATCTTGAAAAGGACTTCTCCCTCTTGTCTCCATGCCATGGATCGGCGTTCGGTTTTAATGGAATTGAAATCGAAAATTAACTTAAGATCGCAAACAAAATGAAGGAGAGTTTCATGGAAAAGGCAACCCTAGAAAAATTTAAGAATCTTTTTTTAGAGATCTTGTCTGAAGAAGAACTCTCGGACGGAAAACTCTTTCCCGTAAGCCTTGAGGGAGATGAGGTTGATATTGTATCGGTTGAAAAACAAAATCAAATGGATTTTCGTCTTAAGGCCCGAAACGCCATTTTTCTAAAAAAAGTCAAAAAGTCTCTTCAGAAAATTGAAGATGGTACCTTTGGTGAGTGTGAAGAATGTGGAACAGAGATTTCAAATAATAGATTAATCGCAAGACCGACAGCTGATTTATGCATTCAATGCAAAGAAGCCGAAGAGAAGGAAGAAAATCAGCTGATTCATAGGAATAAGAAATCGATAAAAAATGGAAAAGTTCTTCCGATTGAGCAACTAGAGAAAGGATTTAAAGCTGATGAGACAGGGACCTCAAATTTTCATGTTAGACACATGGATTATCAAGATATCGTAGGATAATTAAAGATAAATATTGATAAAAATCAAAGGCCCTCTTTTTGAGAGGGCCTTTTTAAATTAAACAATAAATTGTGAAAGTTCTTGAACTAGAGATTGAGATCTTGTGACAAATTTTTCTTTTTCTTCTGAGGTTAAACCTTCTGATGAAAGAGAGGCAAGATCTTGAACATGATGACAAATTTTTTCAGCGAGTTCTTTCTTCTCACCTTTTTCCCAGATCTTTAATGCATTTTGAATAAGCGGATTTCTTGGATTCACGATAAGTGTCTTCTTTAACGGCATCGCAAAAGTGGACTGTCCCATCGATTTTGTCATTTGCTGAAATCGCTTCATACTCTCATCGACCTTAAAATACGCACTTGAAGATGCGTTTTTTAGGCCCTTCACTTCAACATCAAGTTTTGTTTCAAGTTCTTTATTATCGCCGATGAGAACGTGTCTGAAGAAATCCTTGATTTTGATATCATCTGGAGTTGTTTCACTCGATTCTAGGAGGGTTTCAATAATGGAATCTATAGCGCTAAATTTATAAGTTACGTCTCCAAGCTTTTTATATTCACAATGTTGTGTGAAATGAGGATCGATATACTGATCTGTTTCAAGAACCTGGATGTTTTCCTGAAGAAGCTGTTTTCTTAAGGATTCATCACTTAGGTTTTTCTCAAAATAGATATAGGTATTATTCAGCTTTTCCTTAACATTTTCTGGAATAGATGTTTGGTATTCTTCTAGTGTGACAAGTTTTGAGTCACTGTTTTTAAACAGCACAAATTTCCTCATGACTTCGTCAAACTTCTCATCTTGCATACAACCATATTTTACAAATAATCCAATGTCTTCCCATACTTTTTCGAATCGTTCACGATCATTGTTAAAAAGTTTCTTAAGAGATTCTGAAACTTTTTTAATGATATAATTGGAGATTTTTTTGATGTTTGGATCCCCTTGGAGGGCCGAGCGAGAGACGTTAAGAGGTATGTCCGTTGAATCAATGGCCCCTTTAAGAAGTCCCAAGAAATCTGGAACAACATTTTTAACATTGTCAGATACAAAAACTTGTTTCGAATAAAGCTTAATCCCATTTTCTTGAATAGGTTTATTTGGATTTAGCTTCGGGAAAAATAAAATTCCCTGTAGTGTAAATGGATGATCTACATTGAGATGTAACCAAAAAAGAGGCTCTGCTTCCATGGGAAACATTTTTCTGTAAAAAGTTTTATAGTCTTCGTCCTGAAGTGATGTTGGATCTTTTTTCCAAAGTGGCTCAGTTTCATTTATTGTTTGCTCGACTGCATCTTTCTCATTCAAATCTTTGAGCGTGATTTGATAAGGCATAAAATCACAATAATGGCTGAGTGTTTCCTGGAATTTCCATTTATCCAAAAACTCTTCCCCTTCCGATGAAATAAAAAGGGTAATTTTTGTTCCAATTTCATTTCTCTTAGAATCTGAGAATGTGTAGTCTGTGTCACCCAAGCACGTCCATTTCGTTGGAGTAGAGCCAGGGGTCATTGACAATGATTCAACTTCAACTTTTTCTGCCACCATGAAGGCTGAGTAAAAACCAAGTCCGAATTTTCCGATGATCTCATCTTTAGTATCTGTTTTACCCATGTCCTTCATTTTTTGTACAAATTCCTCAGCGCCAGAAAACGCCAATTGGGCAATATACTTTTCTACCTCAGATTCAGTGAGTCCAATACCATTGTCTTCGATGGTGATGATTCTTTCAGA
>Ga0164293_10000736_pt1 | contig 26868 bp, 27 predicted proteins | sample GEODES118metaG_FD_111487 | JGI IMG/M metagenome (GOLD analysis project Ga0164293, IMG submission 111487) | Eutrophic lake water microbial communities from Lake Mendota, Wisconsin, USA - GEODES118 metaG | ecosystem: Environmental > Aquatic > Freshwater > Lake | place: USA: Lake Mendota...
GAAGGATCAGAGTGAACTGGCTTCTTAGAAGAAGAATAATTTAAATCTTCCTTCGGCTTTAAAATTTCATGAATATTAGACATGGGCACCTACAAGTTTATGAGAGGCAGATTCTTTTTTGCCAATTCCCTTTAATCCACCTTTCGCAACAAGTTCTTCGAACTCACCACGGAATTTTCGAACGGAAGAAAGAGCTGGGCCAGTAACAGCATCAGCGAAGGCACAGATTGTTTGACCGGCCATATTTCCACAGATTTTAGCGATGTAATCGAGATCATCTTGTGTACCACCGCCATCTAGAATTCGTTTAAACATCCTAGCAAGCCAGTGGGATCCCTCTCGGCACTGAGAGCATTGCCCGCAAGATTCATGTTCGTAGAATTTTAAAAGTGTGTATGTAGCTTCAACGATATTAACCGTATCATTCATAACAATGAGTCCACCAGATCCGGCCATCGTTCCGGCCTTCGCAAGTGAATCATAATCTGTTAAAACATGACACTCATCTGCACGAAGCATTGGGGCCGAAGCACCACCAGGAATAACGGCTTTAAGTTTTCCACCTTTCACTCCGCCAGCGATTTCAATGATATCATTGATAGATAAGTTCATAGGGAGTTCGTAAACAGCTGGCTTATGAACATGCCCGGATACACCAATAAGACGTGTTCCACCAGAACGTTCAGTTCCCATCTTGGCGTATTTCTCCCACCCTTTATCTATGATGTACGGAACAGCCGCAAATGTTTCAACGTTATTAACACAAGAAGGCATACCATAAGCACCAACTTGAGCTGGGAATGGAGGCTTAAGACGTGGTTCACCACGTTTTCCCTCAAGAGAGTTAAGGAGAGCGGTTTCTTCTCCACAGATGTAGGCTCCTGCCCCTTTATAAATCACGAGATCAAAATCAAAGCCTGATCCTAAAATATTTTTTCCTAGAAAGCCTTTTGCGTAAGCATCATCAAGGGCTTTTTGCATAAGACGAATTTCTTTAAACCACTCTCCACGAATATAAATGAAACCTTTGTTTGATCCAATCGCATGACCACCAATGATCATACCTTCAATCATTCGATGAGGTGTTTTAGTGAAAATGAGCCTATCTTTAAATGTTCCCGGCTCCCCTTCGTCAGCGTTGCAAACTAAATATTTTGGTTTCGGATTTCCATTAGCATCCACAGGATTTGCTGGCATGAAAGACCACTTCATACCTGTTGGGAATCCAGCGCCCCCACGTCCACGAAGATTTGATTTTTTGACTTCATCAACAACTTCGGCTGGCTTCATTTTAAGAGCTTTCTCGAGCCCTTTATATCCATTTTCTTTTTGAAGATAAAAATCAATTGTTTCACATCCCGGAACATTTACATTCGGAGTGATGACGGGTTCAAAATGCTCGTTATTGTACATCATGGCCATTCTCCATCTTTTTGGGTGCTTTTTCCTACCTCTTTACCAGCATCAAGATCTCTAGATGCTTGATCAATGAGGTTCTCCATCATATTTTCATCAACTTGTTCAAAGTAATCTTGGTTGATTTGAACCGCCGGAGCTGTTCCGCAAGCTGCTAGACACTCAACTTGAGTAAGAGTGAACTTTCCGTCCTTAGTCGTTTGACCGTGGTGAATACCTAGTTTTCTTTCTGCACAAGCAAGAACCTTATCAGCACCATTTAACCAGCATGAGATGTTTGTGCATATTTGGACATCGACCTTACCGATTGGATCGAGTCGGTACATTGTATAAAAACTAGCGACCTCTCTAACTTTAGAAACAGGTAAGTTTAAAAACTCCCCTGCAGCCTTCATACTTTCCATTGAAACCCAGCCGTATTCATTCTGGATTTCATGAAGTATTGGTAGAAGAAGGGCTTGTTCAGTAGGAAACTGATGCCTAATTCCGTTGATCGTCTTCTTAATTTTTTCAGATAACATATTCTCTTCTCCTAGCGATCTAATTCGCCGGCAATAATATTGACACTACCAAGATGAGCAACAGCATCTGGAATTTTTCCGCCCTTAACAGAAGCTTCAAAATTTTGAAATAGCATGAATGAAGGTGACTTCACTCTCATTCTCCAAGCCTTCGGGCCCCCTCGACTTACGATGTAAAAACCAAGTTCTCCATTTGGACCTTCCACACAAGTAAAAGCTTCACCCTTTGGAACATCGATTCCTTCCATGAAAATTTTAAAGTGATGGATGAGAACTTCCATTTTATTGTAAACATCAAGTTTTTCAGGGATCTGAACTCTTTTATCATTTACCCAAAGTGGGCCATTTGGCATTTTATCGTTAACTTGCTTAAGGATTCGAACAGATTGTCTCATTTCTTCTAGACGAACGAGATACCTGTCGTAGACATCACCATTTGATCCCACGACCACATCAAAATCTAGCTCAGGGTAAATATAATAAGGACGATCACGACGAAGATCGTGATCCACGCCGGAAGCTCTTAAACATGGGCCAGTGATGGAATACTTTAGTGCGTCTTCTTTAGAAACAACTCCCACACCTCTTGTTCTATCAATCCAAATTCTGTTTGAAGTTAAAAGGCCTTCAACTTCATCAAGTGCTCTTGGAAGTTCTTCACAGAACTTCCACATTCTTTGGCGAAGGTTATCAGGTAGATCATAGCTCATTCCGCCAATGCGCGCGTACGTTGTCGTTAACCGCATACCGCACATGGATTCAATCATGGTATAGGCCTCTTCGCGCCAGTGATAGAGAAGCCAGAATACAGTCATGGCCCCTAAATCGAGAGCATTAATGGCAACGCAAATGATGTGGTCAATAATTCTTGCTAATTCCATACACATCACGCGAATGTACATACAACGCTCGGTGATAGAGATATTCATGACATTCTCAACCGCCATGGCGTAAGCAATATTGTTGTTTAAAGCTGAACAGTAGTTAAGACGATCTGTATAAACCATCCACTGATGATAAGTTTTTTCTTCACCTAATTTTTCAATTGCACGGTGAAGATACCCGATCTCACAATTAGCGTCTTCAATCGTTTCCCCATTCACACGACACATAACTCGAAGAGTACCGTGCATGGCCGGATGTGAAGGCCCAAGATTAATTAAGACGTTTGGATTATAAAAATCTTTTAATTGATGAGGGTCTTGTACGTGAGCGGCCATATTATTTCTCCTCACTTTCGGTGATGCTCGTATCTATCTCTTTAGGATTTGCTCCTAAGTGAAAAGCAATATTGTCTTTAAATGGTTCTCTTTGTTTGATGGGGTACTCTTTACGAAGTGGATGGCCAGAAAATCTTTCATCCATAAGAATTCTTCTCATATTTGGATGTCCTTTAAAGGAAATGCCAAACATATCGAAAACTTCTCTCTCAAGCCAATTCGCACCATTAAAGAGATCAGTTAGAGTTAAGGCTTGTTCGTTTTCATCTAGTAGACACTTAATTCGGACTCGAACGTGTAAAGTTGTTGAGTACTGTTGATAAACGAGAACAAATCTCTTGGGACCATCTTCACGGTCTTTATTATCGTAGGCAGTAATATCAGATAAAAAATCCATTTTAGATGATTCATCCAACATGAAAGAGCGAAAAAGCATCTTCGCATCTTCAGGAGACTTCGCCCAAATAACCGGTTCATTTAATTTATCAAATTCGACCTTGCGATCAGTTCCGTACTTTTCATTAAGCCTCTTACCAAGGAGGTCCTGAGCTTTTAAATAATCAGCTTTCGGAGCAATTGATGTCGTCATTATTTTAGCTCCTGCTTCGCTTTCAATTCTTGTTGTTGTTTTACATAATCCTGGGTGACTGTAAAATCAGCTTTGATATCAAAGCCAACACCCTTTCTGTAAGACATCGCATTCAGAGCGTCGTCATGAGTTGGACGCTCAGCTGGCTTGCGGTCCATTCCTTTTTCAATTTTTGTTTGGAGATGCATTATCGCGTGAATAAGACCTTCAGGAATCGGTGGGCACCCAGGAACATAAACATCAACTGGCATTATTTCATCAATCCCTTGAAGAACTGAGTAAGTATCAAAAATACCGCCGGAAGAAGAACAGGCCCCCATGGCAATAACCCACTTAGGCTCTAACATTTGATCATAAATCGTACGTAGGACTGGCGCCATTTTCGTTGTAATTGTTCCAGCGACTATCAGCATATCAGCTTGTCTTGGGGAGAAACGAACAACCTCAGCCCCGAATCTTGATAGATCGTAGGTAGAAGAGAGTGTCGACATCATCTCAATCCCACAGCACGAAGTACCAAATGGCATTGGCCAAAGAGAGTTTTTCTGGGCCCATTTAGCAGCTTCAGAAAGTAAGGTCGGATAAAAAAATGAACTTCCGTCTTTAGACATAATATTCTCCCTAGTCCCAGCTCAATGCACCCCTTAAGCGAAGGTAAAAATACCCGCCTAAAAGTAGCATAAAGAAAAGTCCCATTTCCAAAAGGATGAGTGGGCCAGATTTTAGATAAGTTTGATAAACAAGCGTCCATGGGTACATGAACACCACTTCAACATCAAAGATGAGAAAGATAATTCCGACGAGGTAGTAACGAACCGAAAACTGTTGATGAGCATCTCCCTCGTACTCAACACCACACTCATAGGTCTCGTATTTTTTAGGAGTGATTTCTTTGGGACGAGTGCCCATTATTTTGTTGATCGAAATAATAGCGGTGGCGATTACGACACCAATTATCATTAAAATTAAAACGGCTAAATAGTCTAAAGTTCCTTCAACTGGAAGATACATAAACACCCTATGAAAAATGAATGCGCTTAATTTAACATCCAGAGAAGATAAACTCAATGATTCTAAAGAAAAAGCCCACAGTGTTTGACCTATCAAACTCAAAAATAAGACAAAAATCTTTGAAGAATATCATCATAGTCCTTGTTATGAAGCGACGAATAAAAAGGGACGATAGAATTTGGGCCCAACATAATGCACCGAGTTTTAGATGAAAAACTTACCTTGATACAAAGCAAACTCTCACATAACTTTATTACATGACACCTAAGGCTGAAATTGTTCTTGAAGGAAGCTACCTCTACTACAAGGGTGAGATTAATTATTCCCAAGAAGAATTTAAACTTGTTCATTTCTCTGATGCTGATACATATCATTTCTATTCAGAAATTCTTTCTCGACTTGAGAATGGAGAATTTTTAAAGATATTGGTTCGCTTTGAGATGAATCATCAATTTTTTCCTACTCTCGTTCGTGTTGAGAAATCACTAGGTAGTAAATATTCCCTAGAGACTTTTAAAACTGACACAAATAATTTTGAATTAAAGTATACTTTCCAAACGAATCAAAAAATTCAAGATTTCAAAAAGAATATTACCTCAAGACATTATCTTGTTTCTCCGGCCGTTTGCACTTCGGCCATATTTACGCTCTCAAAAAAAATGGAAGCAAATTCAAGAACTCCTGTTCAGTTAATATCCTCAGAGAATGAATGGAATTACGATGCTCCTCCAGTAGAAAAAACGGTTTACGCTGAATTTAAAACAAGAGAATTTAATGACTTCAACTTGCACGGCAACTCTCTTGCTGCAAGTCAGCTATGTCTTTACGAAAAAGATTTGAGTCATGGTACAGAAGAGCAACCTGTCGAACTCTACCTAAGTAAGCACTATGCTGTTCCCTATCAAATAAATTACGGCGACCGTAAAATCGTTATCAAAAACCTAAAGAAAAATAATTAGATCTTAAAATAAGTTGAAATTTGTTCGCATGCCTCATGAAGGCCAGTACTTTTAATCTGATACGGCTCCATTAGTTTCTGAAAGTTTTTTAATGTATTACCTTTCCATTTTTTCACTCTATTATCGACTAAAAGTATAGCACCATGATCTTTTTCAGACCTGAGTAGTCTTCCAAACTTTTGATGAAGAGACCTCGTCCTATGGGCCAAAAAATAATCATTAAACTCATTTCCAAATTTAAATTCAAAAAAATCACGTCGTTTCTGGATAACTAAGTCCTGCCGGACATCTGGGATTTTATCTACAACAATGAATGATAATTTTTCTCCAGGAATATCAATTCCCTCTCCGAAACTCTCCATTCCCACAAGAATCGCACCACTCTCTTTTTTAAACTCTTCAACTACGTTTTTACCAAGGCCTTGAACAAAGACAGGAATAATTCCTTCAAATTCTTTTAACAGAATATCAGAAGCCATTTCAAATCTAAGCTTTGATGAAAATAATAGAAGAGTTTTACCTCCTAATTTTCGAATCAAAGGCATGACCTCTTTCAGTAGATCAGGTACAAAAAGTGGATCAGAAATATTTCTCGTGTCCGGACATAAGTAGACCTGAGAGTTGTTTTTGTAATCGTAGACGGCCTCTAAATAAAGTCCAGATTTAAATCGTTTTTCAGGGGGCAAATATGAATAACCCGTCATCCACTCGACTCCCTGAACTCCAGAGTCTCCTGTAGCGTTTCCTAAGGTCGCCGAAGTAAACACAACAGATGAACTCAACATAAGCAATTCGTCATGAATTTTTTTGCCAACATCAATTGGCGAAGACTCAATTGAATATCCCTCAGACTCGCTGTATTTCAAAATCGTGCACCAATCAGAAGGATTCTCTATGTAGTGTTTAAAATTATTGAGCATTTTTTCGAGCTGACTAAAATTGGTCTCAAAAACTGTTAACGCTTTAAGTTTTTGAGGCTCATTCTTAAACTCTCTGTTTTCCCACCTCGACATGTGAGGCATGTAGAGCTGATAAAGAGAATCAAAAATAAAATGTAATGATTCAACATGATTTAAGATCGTCGCTGCCAGTGAATCTTTGAGTTCACCTTTTTTGGGAAAAGGAAGCTCATTGGAATAAGCTGGATTATAATTTGGTAGTTTTTTAAACCATGCCTCAATAACATCCGGCAATGACTCGAAGTGATCTCTGAGCATCTTTAGATTGAATTGAGTTTGATCTCTTAAAGATTGAATTAAATTCTCAATGGAAAACTCATCCTCAGACTGGGAGAGCAAATAAATAAGAGACCCCATCCCTTGAGGAAAATTTTTCAAAAAGGAATCTAAATGTTTATGCTGGACCTCAAGCGTGTAGGCCTTCGTTGCCTCATTTTCTAATCGATGTGCTTCATCAACAACAATATATTGGGGGCGAGGAATACTTCGAGGCCAATTCATCATTAATGCGTGATTTCCAATAATAAGCTTTGCTTCTTTTGCCTCCCTTAAACCTTGAATATAGGAACACTGATTAGCAAGAGGACAGTTTTGACCAGCACAGGAGCGATAATCGACTGAAAATGTCGCTTCTTTTTCCGCGAGTTCTGGAGATAGTTTTTTTAAAATATAAGGAATTTGCTCTCTGGTTAATTTACGATCATATCCAACCCTTGTGTTATAGAAAAATAACATCTCCAGGTATGCTTTTGAAAAAACATCACTAAAAGAGCTAATGAAAGTCTTCTGGTTTTCGTCTTCTCTAAAAAGAAGTTCACATAAATGATTAGAGGAGCCAACAAGTTTCACGACTTTTGTTTCTTCCCCTAAATTAAGCAATCGCTTCATTTGAGGGACATCCTTACTCAATGCCTGATCTTGTAAAGTCTTTGTTCCAGTTGCAACAAGGCAAAGTTCTTTTTCACTCAAACTAAAAAGAAATGAAGGCAGAAGGTACCCCATGGTCTTACCAGTTCCAGTAGGCGCTTGAATTAAAGCATGAATTTTATTTTTAAAAGCTCGGCCCACTCGAACAGCTAGTTTTTCCTGAGCTTCTCGGTATTTATAAAATGGAGCGACGGTTTTAACTTCCTCCTCGTTGCGAAGAATCGCTTGAATATTTTCAGCTGAAAATTCCTTGGAAAAACTCAGTGAATGGTCGACAGTGATGGCAGGAGTTTTATTAAGTAAGTGATACCTTAAAACGAATTCTTCAACAGGAAAGTCAATCGAGTTTGCGATTTCAATTAATTCTTCCTTTGAGAGTAAAAAGAACTTTTTATAAAAAAAGTCATCAGAAAAGCCTGAAAAAACCTCAAAAAGTTTAAGTCGAAACTCTTTATCTTGATGAGTGAGATAAGTTGCCATTAAAAGAGTCTTCAAAAGATCTCTAGAGTCGGCCAATCCCCTGTGTTCCTCTTTTTCAGCAATACCTAATGTATTTATAAAAAACTCTAAGTTTAGGACCCCAGCTTCGGGAAAAATAAGAGCAAGATAGTAAAGTGAGTCATGATAGGACTCACGACCATTCGCTTGATTAATTTTATCAAAATATCTTTTTAAAAAACTCTCTTCAAAGTTCGCATTATGGGCAAGTAATGAATGAGACTCTAACGATAAAAGATCAACGACTACGGAATCCCATATGGGAGCTTTGGTTAATTGTTCATTCGTAATACCTGTAAGTTTCGTAATAAAACTTGATATTCGATTTTCAGGTCTTACAAGTGAGGAGTAGGATCTAATTAGTTTTGTATCTTCAAATTGCAAAAAACCTAGATCAATAATTTCATCTGCACCGGGATTAACCCCGGTTGTTTCAATATCAATAACCGCCCAAGTTCCGAGACCCATTTCAATCCTTTTACGCAAAGTGACATCCTCTTGATCTAACATAAATTAATAGGCAGAGTTCCGTCAAATATGCTAACTTGCATTAAACATTTGAATCATCGAGGACTAATGGAAGCTCAATTAATGCAACTGCAATCATTTTGTATCGTTGTTTTGATGATCGCTGGTATAAAAGTTCACAAAAATAGAAAATTACACGTCAAAATGATGAGTATCGCTATGATTTGGGATCTGATTCTCATTCTTCAAATCGAATTAAGTCGATCGGCAATTCTTAAAGCATCAAAGGCGGTTACGAATGCAATGGCGCTTAATATTCACGTTACAATTGCTGTACTTACGGTCGTATTTTACGGTTTCATGATAAAATCTGGAAGGGCCGTGCTTTCTGGAAATACTCAATTGAGGTCTCGCCATAAAATATTAGGTTTGACGACAATGTTACTGAGAATTTTAACTTTCATCACAAGTTTTTGGGCCGTAACACCAAAGGGATAAGATGAGTGAATTTAAATTTGTTGAGGATATCATAAAGAGCGGCATGCCAGATGCCGTTGTGAAAGTCGAAGATATGACTGGAACAAAAGACCATCTTGCCATTACTGTGGTAAGTGACGTTTTTAAAGGGAAACTGCTAATTGAACAGCATCAAATTCTTATGAACCTATTAAAAGATGAATTAAAAACGAGAATACATGCAGTGAAGCTGCACACTTTTACAAAAGAAAAATTTGATCAAATAAACAAAAGGTAATTTATGTCTTTTAACATCTTGAACAATGAGATTTCTGAAATTGAAGCAGCAGATAAGACAAAAGATCTTAAACATCAGATTGAAGCTCTCCTTTCGAGTTCAAAAGTTGTTTTGTTCATGAAGGGAAATTCACAAATGCCACAATGTGGTTTTTCTGCGAACTCCGTTGCTATTTTAAAACATTTAGGTGTCCCCTTTAAAACATTTAATATTTTAAATGATCCTGAAATCAGACAAGGACTTAAGGAATACTCAAACTGGCCAACCTATCCTCAACTTTATGTCGATGGAAAACTAATTGGTGGTAATGATATTTTAACTGAAATGTATCAAAACGGTGACCTTCAAGAACTATTGAAGAATAATTAATCATGAAAAGAGTCATTGGAAAAATTGATCCAAACGAAAAGAATGTTTTTATTTGGGGAGCCGGTTTCTCTGGACTGATATTAGGTTATTACCTAAAAGAACAGGGATATAAGGTAACCATTTATGAACGTTCCAATAAGATTGGTGGCAAGATTGGAACTAAAAAGACTCATGCTGGACTTGTAGAGAAAGGGGCAAATGCACTCTACATGAATGCAGATGCAATGGACCTTCTTAAGGAGCTTAAACTTGAGCCCCTGCCTGCAAGTAAAAAGCTCAAAAGACTGCTTTTACTTAATGGTAGGCCTAGAAGAGCCTTCCAAATTTCCATTCTTTCTAAATTAACTGTGAATGGTCACAAGAAACCGCCTCTTATATCTGATGGCCTCACTGTTGCAGATTTTTTTAAACCACTCTTAGGTTCTGAAAATATAAATAGGTTCATCTCCCCAGCTTTGGGTGGTATTTATGCCTCCACTGCTGATCAACTACACTTTAAATCGATCTTTAGTGAAATTGATAGAATTGCCCAATTTGACTCGTACTGGGAATTCATGAAATTCTTGTTTAAAAATCAAAAACAAAAGCCTCGACTAGAAGTCACTGGTTCTGTCAGTTTTGATGGAGGGATGCAGGCCCTTATCAACAGCCTTGGTGATCATCTAAAGAATGAAATTAAAATCAATAGTAAGGAAAGTTTCAAACTTAAGGGTAATACTATTATTTGTACTGATGCTCAGTCAGCATCTGAACTTACTCATGCGATTAAGCCTGAATTCAGCGCAGAATTAGGACGAGTCAGGTACCAAGAATTAACAACCGTGACTGTATTTATGAAAAGAGAAATAAGATCACTTCAAAAATCTTTTGGCGTTCTTATACCTCTGAATAACGGTTTCAACAGCATTGGAGTGATCAACAATAAGGCGATCTTTCCTTCAAATAATCCGAATGTTTTTTCTTATACTTTTATTTGTAGAAAAAAATCTACCAATGATGAAATCATGGAAGACATCAAAACTCTGTATACAGAATTTGTCCCTGAAGATGTTGATTACATAGAAAATACTTACTGGGATAAAGCCCTTCCAATTTATGATCTTCAGAGATATTTGAGTGTAAAAAAACTTCATCAACTCGCTCAGAAAGAGTCTAATTTAGCTATTTTTGGAAATTATGTTGCAGGTATTTCACTTCGAGAAATGATTTCTGCCGCAAGAACGTTTGCCAAAAACCCACAAGAGTATGGTGAGTTCAAATGACAAAGACCACAGAGTTCCCTTATTTGCATGGTTTCTCAGAGACGGAGCAAAAAAGGCTCAGAGCTCAAGCGGAATTTGCCGAATTTACTATTTTTCAAAATATAAATTTCTCTAACACTAAAAAGCTTATTGAAGTTGGTTGTGGAGTTGGTGCTCAGACAGAAATTCTCTTGCGAAGATTTCCAAAATTGTATGTAACTGGAATAGACCTAAATACAAAGCAGCTCGAGGCAGCAGAGAAATTTATAGGTTCTATCCCTGGTACTAAAGGGCGCTATGAATTTCATCAAATGAGTGGAGATAATTTACTTTTTGATGCGCAAACTTTTGATGGTGCTTATCTATGTTGGATTTTGGAACATGTCCCAAATCCGGCACAAGTTCTAAGTGAAGTTCGTCGAGTTCTTCGACCTGGTTCTGAGATTATTATCACAGAGGTCATGAATTCCTCGTTTTTTCTTGAACCATACTCACCTCATGTATGGAAGTATTGGATGGCGTTTAATGACTATCAACATTCGCATGCGGGTGATCCCTTTATTGGAGCAAAGCTTGGAAATCTTCTTACCTCAGTTGGGTATCATCAGGTAAAAACAGAAGTTAAGACTTGGCATTTTGACAATAGACAACCTTCCTTTAGAAAGCAGGCTATTCATTTTTGGACTGATTTACTTTTGTCTGCGGCAAAACAGCTTGTAGACGAGAAATATATTGATCAAGAAACTGTGGATAAAGCCAAAGAAGAGCTCGATCGCGTCGCCAATGATCCAAATGCAGTCTTTTTATACTCATTTATGCAGGCAAGAGCGCAAGTTTATTTCTAAACTCCACTTTCATCCTCAATAAGATCCTCCAGCCTCATAATCGCATTCATTCTACCTAAACCATCTGATAAGAATTCGACCTTATCTAGACCCAATCCTTTAAATTCTGGATACCTTAATTCAATAATATCTTTATTCCTGAGGATTGAAACCTTATCTCTAATCGCCTTTGCCACTTTGCCTTTGAATCGTGGAACATCTTTTACTGAGCTCACCATGTTGAGTTCAGGTTTACCATTGATTATCGTATCATCAGAAGTATCAACATCCTTCAAGCGAATAATAACGACTGGTTCCTCTTGATGTTTTTCAATTCGTAATGAAACATCTAAAACAAGAGGAAATCTTATCACTCGTGATCCAGTTAGAAACCTCTCCATCTTTGTTGGAGTATAGATAACATCCATTATAAGCGTCCCAGAATCACCTTTCTTATCAAGTCTCATGACAACCTTGTTTGGGCCAAGCTCTACACCAGCTTGAGATAAAGAGTCTTTCCATAATCCTGCATCATAAGTCGTTACTAAAAGTTTATTTACATAATCCTCAGAAATACTCGCCACGATATTTGCATCTCCATCCGCCATCAAATGCTTCATCTCTTGTACGGAATTTTTGTGGAGTAGATTATTGAGTCTCGTTGGGGCGGTTTGAGTTGTTTTTTTCGAAATACAATCTTTTTTATGAAGATCAAATTTTTCGACGGTACAAAAATCTCCAGGCATGTTCACTTCAATATTATCACCCTCTTTCGATGTTCCAAAATTCTCTAATCGAAATTGACTTTCTAGAGCGGATGTTGCGATCCAGTACTCTTTCGTTAATTGATATTGTTCCAGAACTTTAAAAGCAGCTGCGCTTGTATTAGACTTTAAAAAATCTGCAGCTTGCGAAAGAAGTATTCCTTTAATCGCCTGATGATTATCTCTAATTAATTTTTGTATTTTCTCAGGCGAAAAATTTACTGTTTTATCACCTATTTTAACCGAAACTTTAGGGACAACTATTTTCTCGTATTCTAAAGATATGTCGTCAGTATTTGACATAAGTCTATTGGCCATTTGATCAAAATTAGCTTTCAAGATTTTTAGTTTAAAGTGATCCTTATTATCAACAATTTTAATCTGTGCAAAAAAATTAATTAATCTTTCCTCGATTGCTTTGATTGATGGATTAATAACATCGACACTGAAGACAGGAGAACTTTTAACTCCAGGGATAACTAGTGACAAAGACAATTTAGAAGCTTTTAGACTAACCTCAGAAGCTGAAAAGTCAGTTCCAATACTCAACCCATCGTTGAGCTTCTCATTTGCCTTAATATCTGTTTTAAAACCTCTCACTTCGTAACTAAAATCTTTCATCACAACTTTAGTATCTGTTTCCAAAAATTGAAGACCAACAACATTCCCGAAATCACGAATGAGATTAATAGAATCTTGAGGCAAAAGTGGGCCTAGCTTTGATTCATTAAGAGTTATCGCACCTGGGAACTCTCCTTTAAAAGGATCGGCCATATTATAGTTTTTCAAAAGTGTTCTTAACTTTCCAACCAACATTTGGGACCAGTCATAATCTAACTTAGAATCAATCACGATATCTGGGGATTTAAAAATCTCCGCAGATGAGATTGAAGAGTAAACTAAAACAAAGATGAGGATGCTGTAATACTTTTTCATTTTCACCACTTATCTTAAATTTGGATTTTTTGAGTTAAATTTAATATCACTAATGTCTAGTCCCAAAAGAAGATACGCTCCTTGATTTATTGAAAGCATTTTAGGAAAAAACACGACACCGGACTTATTTAAAAATTTTGTTAAATCAACCGAATAAGTTTTATTCATGTGTGGTTCAATTGAAGATCTAAGTTCTGCCATAACTCCTTTCTTCACTGTCGAGGTCATATTGGGAATATTAGTTGGATAGTTGTAATTGTTTGGAAGGCTTGATGAACCAAAAGGAGAAAGAACTTTTAAATCAAGACCAGCTCCTCCATTTGAAAGAGTCTTAATCACAGGGATGACTGAGACCTCGATAGGAAAATAAATTTTACCGTTATTGTTGTTTCTCTCAAGCCAAGCTGCAATTTGGTTTTTAAACCAAGAAGTGATTCCGTCTGAGGCAAGACGATTAAGATCGATTTGCGCATTAACAACCGCAGTCATCGCTTTATTAGAAGAGAAGTGGAATTTAACACTCCTAATTGAAAATCCTTGTACGGGAGAGATCGATTCAAATATCTCTTGAAAAAGCTTTGTTGAATTTGCAACATCCAGAACACCATTTATAAGTGGTTCAGATATAGCGAGGTTGACATCATTTTTCCGATAAGGTGAGAGGTCAAGCTTTGGTAAAGGTCTACTTGAATTACCAAGTGTATTTCGAACAGAGATATGGGCACCATTTAACATGAAACTTATCAAACCATGAAGCTCAAGATCCTTATTACCAGGAGTGCTCATCTTATTTAATGAAATGCCAAGCTGTGCACTTTCTATAATTTTTGAAAGCTCATTCATGAATTCAACACTGGGGTCTTGATCACCATGAAACTTAGGGGGAAGAGGTTTCGGAATATAAACATACGTATTATCTTGAGGAGCTGCAAATGTACGCTGATAGATAAACTCATCAAACTTTGCAGGTTTTTCTTTCTTATAGATTTGGTAAGATGTTGCTATCGATTTATTGATTAGATAGACATTAATCATTTCAGCAAGATCATTCGCAATAAAGTCACCAACAAAGCTTAAAAGTTTCTTTGCCAAAAAGTCTTTCTTTTTTAGGATTTCCTCTTTTAACTTGGAGGTATCTAATTCTGTTTCTTGGCCATCAATCACGATAGCGATACGAGGAACATCAATTGATTTAAAGTTAATTGATAAAGATGGCGCATTCCCAGACTCGATATTAGAGCTTACATTTTGAACACTGACTCTTGCCACTTTGCCATCAGTTTTGACTCTTATTTTTATAGAAAGCGTCACTGGTCGATTAGTTGTCGCTATATTAAGTGAGTTTAGTTTTAATTTGAGGCCAGAACCACAATTTTTGGTTCCCTTCTGCTTATTCTCACAAAGAGAAAGAGATGGGGCATTTACAGAGATTTTAGAAAAGCTAATACCTAATTTAACATCGAAGCCATGATCATGTGAGTTGAGAATCTCTGATTTCAGGCTCTTCATATCGACATCACCATTGACTTTAATGTCTGCTGTATTCAGATAAAAATCTAAATCCTTATTGAGGTTAAGATCACTGATTTCATTGACGATTGGTATGATGGGGTTGGATGAGAATTTTGATTTTGGAACAGTAAATTTATAAATATTTTTTGGAATAATGACTGTTTTACTGTCCTTACTGGAAGTGTTGTATTGAACTACCAACCTTAGAATTTTCATTATTCCCTGCTCATTCAACCGAACAGCAACTTGCTCCTGGGCCAAAACAAAGCTAAAGGAAATAAGCAATACAAAAACAAACCTTAAAAGCCACATACGGTTCTCCCTAAGTATTTATAAGGAACTTGCAAATTGAGTACCAACCTAGTGATTGGGCAATTAAGGGTTTAAGGCACTTGTGAGGGTGTGGCCGGACAGAGTCTAAACGAGATGTCTAAAAGTTAGTCACTTTTATGAAGATTGTAAAATACGGCTTCTGAGACGAAATTTAATTTGGGCTTGAAGAAAATGTTCTTAATTGGTGTAACTTAATTTCAGTCCACAAATTTGAACTCTTCTTTTTACTTAGAATTTCCCAATGATTAAAGAGATCAAGGTACATGCTTAAATCAGAAGTTGCCCATAATTTTGCAGTGCTTTGAACTTCTTTATCATATTGAGTTAGCCTCGTTTTTTGACTTAAATAGCTCGTATCCATTAACTTAATCAAATGGGTTTGCATAAACATAAAGAATAAACGCATCTTTTCAAAATCACCCTCTAGTCCAACTAATTTATTGTAAAAGTCCTGGTGTTTTTTCCTAGAGAATAGTGACGCCAACTGAAACTGGTCCAATTTTTCTAAGACCAGTAACTCCTTCACTTGAGATAGCTTAATTTCGGATGCCTCAGGAAAATTTATTTTCAATAAATAGCAGGCATCATAAAAGGATCCTAAATTATTTTCTAATGAGTCTAAAATCCATCCCTTTGACTCATAACTGAGAGGTAGTTTGAGATAGTGACATACAAAATCTAACAGTTTGTTATATTCCCAAAAACGAGGATCCTCAATTATCAAGCAAGGAACTTTTCCCTCTTTTACTAATTTTTTCCAAATACCTGTTTCATTCTCAAAACTCAGAACAAGGACTCTGTTTGTGATTTCAACGCTGGAAAGTAAATCCCAAGCCTCTGAAGAAATGTCATTGGATTGGTGAATAAAAAAATTATCTAAGTTTCCAAATAAACTTAGAGTTAAAAACTCTTCCTCTATCCAAGATTTCGTTACTTCGGATCCGACCTTGTGAAAGATTTCTTTTTTTGTAAAATCTCTGAATAAAGAATCTTTAACCAACTTTAAGCTTATGGGATCAAACGTTTTAAGAGCAATGATCCCCTGCGAAGTTCTAAACGTTTCTCGATAATTTGAAGAAAAGAAATCCCAGATTTGCCATTTAGAAAGCATACAAGATCATATCCCTAATATTTGTTGCCGCTTGTTCTGCAAGGTTTTTTAAATTTTTCCGTTGAACTCCCTGGTTTTGAGTCCCCACGACCTGGACCCCAGCATTGTCCAATATTTCCCTCGTATAGAGTGTTTTCAAAGGGATCATCTCGTTAAATATAATTTTTGAATTTGAAAGTACCTTATCACCAATCCCAGATTTAAGTAATGCAAGCTCCTCTTCACTAGGCTTCTTGATCACAATGACTTGCAAGATGACCTGTGCATCTGTTGTTCCAGGAATATAAAAATTCTGTCTCTTGTTCCCAATTGCATTTGCAGCTTTTCCCTGGGCGAGTCTTAAATTGGAGGATCTAGTTGTTTCGGCGACTTTTTCCGGAGATTTGATAATGCCCAAAAGGACGGCATCGGTATCTTGTCGATAACCATTATTAATTTTTAGCCCGCTAAATGAAGTTAATAAACGGTAAGTTTCTCGTGTGAAATCAGTATGAATTTCGGCAATATTTGAATAGTTGTAAAACATCGGTATGGATAAGGTTTTAATACCATATTGGGATAAAGGATTTTCCTGCTGAGTAAAACGGTATCCGGAGCAACCCATGAGAATCAATAAAATTAGATATTTAATCATGCTTTATCTATAGCATAGACAACAAGGAAGGGCTAGGTTAGAGGTATAAAATCATGTTTAAAAAAATAGAATTCAAAGGCTTAAATTACAAGGAATTAGATCAATATGAGACTCACGACCTTAAGCGTGAGAACATGTATTCTTTTTATCAAACCTTTGATTTTCTGGAGCTCGTTAAAAAGTGGCCTGACATCATTGGTGAGAACTTATCACGTGTGACTTCTCCTCTGAAGATCATAGGTGATAATCTGATTATTATTTCTAAGCATTCTAGTTATTCACAAAATATTTCTTTCCTTTCAGAAGAAATAAAACAAAAAATCTTCAAGCTTTTCCCTGAATTAAGATCAAAAATAAAGAAGATTAACTTCATGACTCAAGAGAGTTTTTTTGAGGAGAAGTCCATAAGTAGTGAAAACAAACAACTACCAACAAAACTACATCCACAAGATCCCAAATATAAAATTTTAAAGATTGAAGCTGAGAGGGTATTTTCTAACGTTGATGACCAAGAACTTAAGAACTTATTAATCTCCATTTTTATTCAGTCGAAATAACTCTAAGAAGACGAGACCATCTTTTTTTGAGGATATTATTTTTAATGAATAAGTATTCTTTCGAATTTGTTTAAATATTCTGTGATCATCTTTTATAACGATATAACATCGACCCGTATCAAGTATGGATTGATCTATCAATCTTATTAAAACTTGCCAATTATCAAGATTAAAAGTTCGAGAATTGTCTCTTAGCTTATTTAAAGACGCCTCTCCGTGCCCAGGTAGGAAATAAGGAGGATTACAAACAATTAAGTCAAATTTCCTTTCGCTTTTCCAGTTCCCAAACGTATCCAAGATGATTGAGGTATTGATTCCTCTTTTTAATTTTTGATCTATATTTTTCTTTATATGGTCCATCCATTCATGCTGCCCGTCTAAAAGATAAAGGTCGCTAGGAAGTAAGGCATTTGAGACCTCGATACCAATGATGCCGCTGCCGCAACCCAAGTCTAAAATAGCTTTGGCAGACTTGTTTCTCTCAAGTACAAAATTGATGAGTTTGATGGAATCTTCATTAAACCGATAAAAATCAGGCTGTGAGTAATCATTCATCTATTAGTTTTTTTATCGTTTTCTCTACGAGAACTTGATTTATATCACCCAGTTGAACCATTTTATAGAGACTCATCCAGAATGTTTCTGGAGAAGTAAGTCTTTGATTTAAAAAACTTCTTCTGGCCGGAAGAAAACTTTTACCCGTTTTCTTAGAAAAAAGATCTGAAAACTTCTCATCTTCCATTAAGTAAATGAACCAAAGTTCGTCTTTTTTCTCGGTTTCAAGGAGCGCTTGGTAGATATCATCAGAGGAGAATAAGTTAAGATCAATAAATGCCCACACCCAGTAAGCTTGCTCCTGGAAATCAATTGGATTCTCTCTTAAATAAGAGTCCCTCTTGTTCTTAGGTATCTTTGATAACCTTAAAAACTGTATCAACTCAGGGGCAAGAGACTTTACATATTTTAAATCTACTTTGGCATATGTCTCATTTACATCAAAATCATTAATGATACTTAGTAACTGAGGGTCGTTATAAAAAGATTTTAAATATAGTAATAGCAAGTGCACCATCTTTCTATCAGCAGGGTGCGTTGCTAGTTTCTTTAAGATTTGTTCGCTACTTTCAATTCCTATTTGATGAAAAATGCTTTTCTCTTTAGTTTCTAACTTTTCCCAATTAACTCTTGGTGGAGTAGTAATGATCTCTGAAAGAATTCTATTAGAACGCGTAATATTCCCAATTAATAGATAGCAATAAGACTTTAGAATCTTTTCTGGCAGCGTATTTTCTGGGATATTTTTAATTAATTTTATTATTTGTTCCTTCATTTTTTGATCTGTTATTAAATTAAAATGTGACTGAATAAGCTCTTTCGTGAAAACATATGTTTTTTGATCTTTAATATTTATTTTCCTAGGCTTGGCCACCCATTGAATCCATCTTTTAAGAGGGTGATCCCTGTGCAGTTTCACAACACAATCTCTCATTTTAATTAAGAATTTTTCATTTATCTTTTCAGGAGGGAATAAAATAACAGCTAATTGGTAATGGCTTTGGCCGAGTGTTTGACAATCAACATCTTCAATTTCAATGTTACTCGTTACTTTAAAACCATTCAAACTAATGGCCGGAGAGAATTTCACTTTTTCCAAAGTGATTTCTTCACCTAATAGCTTTTTTTTTTCAGGATTTAAATCCTGTGCGTAAGTCTTGTTTATAATTGAAAGGCTGATATCAACACTAGAGGAGTTAAAGATGGTGTTAATAATCCTCTTTCTAAAATAAATCATCAAAAACAAAATAATAAATCCTAAAATTGAAACATATTTTAGCCATTCTTGTTTCTTTAAAGGTATCTCTTTTTTAATAGGTTCAGCTTTTCGACGGGGCTTTAATTTACTTTTTTTTTTTGATTCTTGAGTTTCAGGTTCTAGATTTTGCCTTTCCTCATGGCGAGACAATTCTGAGGGCCCCATTTCTTTCGATTTATTTGAATCTTGATCGATCACTTTGGGAATGCTTAATTCCTCATCAATTTTATTTGAATTCAGGGCCTTTAAATCAATCCCTCCAATTAAAGTGATATCATTTGTCTCTTCATTCACTTGAGGAGATTGAGCTTTTATTAAAAGAACATCTTTGGCCTCACTAATTGGATTAAATCCCTGGATTTCTGGGCCCGTAAGAAATCTTTCAACGAGTTCCTCTTCTCTAATGAAGAACCAGTATCCGTTACCTGAACAAACTTCATCATCTGGTTTGATCGATCCATTTTGATAAAGCTCTAGAACCTTCTCTTTTGAGACGGGACCCAATATATGATTCGATTTCGTTCTAATGAGCCAGTTTTTATCCATGGTTAACGTGCAAATATCCCAATAAGTGCAGCTAAGTCTTGATCAGTAAATCTAAGACCAAGAGATATCGTAGCACTTTGTTTTCCGTCTTTAGAAATTAAGTCTTCACCAGCAAGTCTCGTAAATAATACGTTCCAAATTTTAACTTCTGAATAAAAGCGAAGATTTGGTCCAGCATCTTTTTGGTAATCGAACATTTCTATACCTGTTCTAATACCAAAATCAGGAATGAAATAGTCTATCCCTACGCCACCAGTTGACTCTATTAACCCTGCTCGAAGTGCCCATCTTTGAATTCTTCTTCCGATTTGAAAATTGAATTTAAAATCAGATTTATTAACTTCACGGACAGTTTCTTTGGTTTCAGTTCCATTCACTGTCGTATAGGTGTCAACTTCTGTTTCATTTTGTGGACCAAATTGATTTGTAACAACACCTAAACGGAAGAATCTCTCTGGTGCTGGGTAAATATCAAGATCAAATCTCGTATCGGAGCCGGTAAGTGTATTGGCCCCTGTCGATAAACCAATGTCTGCTTCAATATTGTTAATTCTATTTACGAGACGGTTAACTGATGAAAGAGTTTGTGAAACTTGGTCTACAACAGCATCATCTCTTAAAAGCTTACCAACCGTACCTTTACCCTCTTTTACGTCTGCAACGATGAGCTTGAGGTCTTCAACAGTGTCGTCAACTTTATCTAAAATTGGACCAATCTTGGCCAAATCCGCCATAAAAGAATCTTTTTGATAACGATCAGTTTCATGAGCGAGCTGAGAGGATAATGCTTCAATATCATCTACAATTTTAGAAATTTTATCTTCATTTGAGGTCGTGATTCTTTTTAAACTACTCGTAACATCATTCATGTTGGCGACAATTTCTTTGATCACGTTACGGCCTTGGTCGTCCTTGAGGGCCTCTTTTATACTCGCCGTGATCTCTTTCACATCTTTTAAAACAGCAGAGGCATCCTTTGCAATACCATCTATCCCCTCACCGTCTTCCGTGATGAGAATTGAATCTTTTGGAAGCCTGTCGCCAGACTGATCACCTAGATCCATATCTATGAATTTATCTCCCAGAAGGCCTACACTTTTGATTTTTAATTTAGCAGAGGGAGTGATCTTTATATCTTCCAAAATCTCAAAAGTAATAAGAGCTTTGTTTCCAGTTAGTTGAATCTTTTTAATTTTACCCGCATTAATCCCGGCAACCTTGATGGGTGTTTTTTCAAAAATTCCTGAAGCATCTGTTAAGACTGTTTGATATTGAACGTGCTTACCAAATCCAGATTGGTTCTGAGTTATCTTTAATGACATCACCACAACACTGGCCATCGCTGCCAATGTTAATAGTCCTACTTTCAGTGGATTCAAGGAATTTTACTCCATCAAAATTCAATAACACTAACTATCGGTTATTAATCTGATGATAATCGATTCCGGCTATAACTCAAGGAATCTTCGGATGACAGGATTTTCCGATTTTTTGAATGTTTCTACATCTAAATGCTCAACTACCTGTCCTTTTTCCATGAAAACAATATAGTCCGAGTATTTCAGTGTAGCATGAATATCGTGGGAGATAATGATTGAAGTAAAGCCTCGATGCTCATTTCTACGGTGCGTGTCCCTCATAAGATCATAAACCGTGTGAGTGGTAATAGGATCAAGACCTGAGGTCGGCTCATCATAAAGCATAATATGAGGATCAAGTGCCAGACCTCTGGCGAGTCCGACTCTTTTTCTCATACCGCCTGATAATTCTGAGGGAAGGCGTTTTGCCGCTTGCGGAGAAATTCCCACTGATTCAAGTAATCCCATGACTTTTTCGGATATTTCTTCCTCACTCATTTTTGTAAATTCTCTGAGAGGGAAAGCAACATTTTCAAAAGATGTTAAAAAATCAAATAGGGCCGCATATTGAAAAACCATTCCAAAATTTCGGCGAAATTCTCTAAGTTCAAGTTCACCCAAATGATTGATGACTTGATCGAGTACAATCACTTCTCCCGAGGTTGGCATCACCAGTCCCAAGATGTGCTTCATGAGTGTTGTTTTTCCTGCACCGGAGAAACCAAGGATGGTTGTAATTTTCCCTCTATGAATACCAAAATTAAGGTTATTAAGGATGGTTGAATCACCGAAAACTTTTACTAAATTTCTGAATTCAACAGAGTATTTTTCGCTCATAGAATTTTCGCCAAAAAGCTTGTTAAGAAGAAATCTACTACAAGAACAGTAATCATGCCCCAAACAACGGCCATGTTCGTCCCCTTTCCTACTCCTTCTGCCCCACCAGTGACATTAAAGCCTTGATAGGTTCCTATGATGCCAATAAGGTATCCAAAAACAGTTGCCTTTATTATCCCTTCAGCGACCATTCCAAGATTCATGAACTCACCAATTTTTTGGGTGTACATCATCTCATCAATTTGAATCACTTTGACTCCAATAAGCCAAGATCCCCAATATCCAATAAGTAAGAAAATCCCAGACAAAAGAGGCATGGACAACATCGCGCCTAAAATTCTTGGAACAGCTAGGTACTGATAACTATTTATTCCCATGACTTCGAGAGCATCAATTTGCTCAGTCACTTTCATACTTCCAATTTGCGCTGCCATGGCAGCTCCACAGCGGCCTGCCACAACGAGACCGGATAAAACGGGTGCCAGTTCTTTTGCAAGAGCAATCGTCACAATGGGGCCAATAAAAGAATCTGCATTAATCGCCTTAAAACCCAAATAGATTTGAAAAGCAAAAACTGCACCTGTGAATATCGACGTAAGAAAAATAATAAAAACAGATTTATTTCCCATGAAATACATCTGCTCAAAAAGAAGCTTCAATCTAAATGGAGGCTTAAAAGTCCAAAAGATTGTTTTCAAAGTAAAATTTGTAAAATCTCCGAGACCCTTCAACTGCCTTAGGACACTATCCCCTAAATCAACAACTCTTGATTCTGCTACCTGTTTAATATTCATGCTATTACTTTACTTTATAAATTCTCGGAATTCGACTAGAGACCGCACACATGATTTGATAGGCATGAGTTTTTGTCTGAGAGGCCATGTCGGCTATTATTGAATTGTCATGATTCCAGATTTCAAAAACATCCCCCTTTCCTATAAGACCGGAGGCACTAGGATCAAATTGAACGAAAGTCATATCCATATTCACTCTTCCAAATATCTTTCCTACAAGACCATGAGTCCTAACTGATATACCACTGTAATAAGTTAGAAATCCGTCTCCATAACCAATTGGTAAGACGGCCATAAATGAATCTTTATCCGCGACATTCACGCCGTATCCAACTGGAGTTCCTTTTTTCACCTCAAAAGTACTTAAAACTTTAGTCGTCCATCGTGATATTTGATGACCTTTCCAAAGAAAAGGGTCATTTACACTGGGAGGCCCATAAAGCATGAGACCGGGTCTTATGTATGTTTCATTTAAGCCAAAATGTTGTTCAATCGCACCAGAGTTGGAAACAGAAGTTTCTTCTATCGAAACACCCGAATCAGATAAAAACTTTTGTATTTTCTTAAACTCATCAAACTGACGATTTGTCTTATCGTCTTTTTTTAGTCTTTCTGACGAACGAGCAAAATGGGTCATGAGATGATTTATTCCGCGTGACTTTAATTGAGGAATTAAAGAATCTAAGTCCTCTAAAGTAAGACCAAGACGATTCATTCCCGTATTTACTTTAATCACAAGTGGAACTTTAGAAAAATCTGATGAATTCAAAATAATGTCGAGGTCAGATTTTTGATGAATCACTGGAACAATTCTGGAGTCTAAAAAATTTTTTCGTAATTCATCATCTTCAAAAGAGGTCTCCGAAAAAACAAGTATTTTTTGATCCTGAAATTTTAATGTTTTTCTCAAGCTAAGGGCCTCACCTAAGCTAGCACATCCCAGAGTTTTCACATGACAATGATTCATTAAAAAATCTGAAACTTGGTGAATGCCATTACCATAAGCATCTGCCTTCACCATGGGAAGGACCTCTGCCTTTGGGGCCATCTTCTTTATCAACTCGAAGTTCTCGGCCAAAAGACCAAGATTAACCTCTAGGGACGAGGAGTATCGCATTAAATAGAAAGTCTCTTTAAATCTTTTCTCGCCATGGTCATGAGGCGCTTTTCTTCTTCCTTAACGCCCAGTTCTTGGAATTCCTTTTCAAAAATTCTAAGGTAATGGCTTGAAGAGGCTGGAATCAATTTCAGGGATGGCATCATATCCTCAGAAAGAACTTGTGAATTATCTTCAAAAAACTTCCAGTACCCAAATTGCTTAATAAAGTTTTGAAGCATTTGAGTTTCTACTTCAACATTCTCTCTTGGGATGAAAAAAACAACCTGCCAAGGACCAAATAAAGAGAGTTTTGTACTCTTATCTAACCTTCCAGATAATTGAAGAAAGAAATCATTAAAGAACGAAGACCAGAAAAATTTATTGTTTGGTCTTTTTTTCGCAACTTCAGTCAAAGGAATTAAGCTTAGAGCAATAATACGAAGATCAGAATCAACACCGCTTTTTTGTAGTCGATCCATATTATCTAATGCTTCCCACATAGGAAGGAATTGTGAACTATAGTGAGGCATCTGTTGGTAGAGCTTTAATTTACGTAAGCTTGAGCTCAGCATGGTTTCAAAAACTTCCCAAGGGAAATTCATCATTCTCTCTTCTTTAAACGAAACATATAGAAGAAGGTCAGGATTCGCTGCCCCTGAATAAATTCGAATCATCACTGGTTCCAAATCAAATAGATCATTGGCAACCTGGGTAGCCATTTCAAGAGCAAATGGTTCAATCCCGTGTTCATTCACTTGACCTAGCCATAATGAAGGAAAGGGATGATATTTCTTTTTGGAAATTTCTGGAGATATTAACTTCTGACCATTTTGATTAAGCTCAAATACTCCATACCCCTCTATTGCTTCCCATTTTTCAAGTTTGGACAATAACGAACGTGTGAAATCCTGCCTCGTAGAATCATTCTCTATTTCAGCACAAAGCGTTCTCATAAAATCAAAGTGTGCACGAAATTCTTCCGCATCTGATCTTTCTGAAATTAATCGCTGTGAGCGAGATTGAATTCTCTGAATTCTGGTTTCAAGCTCAGCTTTATCTTTAGCGAACTTCATTTCATTCATTCTTCTTGTCATGAGGGACATAATTTGTGAATTCAAAGAAGAATCGTTGTGCAAAAAGCCTATTGGGTTTAGACCTTGCGTTGACTGAAGTAAAATCTTAGTCGAATCCTTGGAAAAGAAAGCATAGGTCAGCGTCTGATCTAAGACCTTAGGATGATTTCTAAATTGAATGCTTCCTTGACTCATTTTTGTCACATCAACAATTGATAAATCAGGAATTTGAATATTTGTTGCTACCCAAAATTCATCAAGACTTTGATAGAGATGGGCAAATATGTTGTGCTGTCGAAGAGCGGCTGCGATTTCTTTAGCGGAAGCTAAATCATCCATCAAAATTGCCACAGAAAGTTCTAATCCTTGAGTTGTGGTCTGCATAGGTCCTCCCGACCAAATGAATTCTTTTACAAATGGTATCTTAGGGGAAAACCGATAGGCAACTTATGATCTTAAAACCTCATCCCAAAACTGAGAGGCCAGCTTTTGAAGATCCTCACCTTTGGGATTTTGAATCTGCCATTTTATTTGAGAAAAGAGCGCTTCTCTTTGACTAAAGATACGTTGAAGCTCGCTTTTTCCAAGCCTTACAAGAGGCCTTGGTTCAGTATCTTGACCTTGGAGTCTCTCCCAGCAAACTTCAAAAGATGAATAAAGATGACAGAACTTGATTTTTCTACTCGGACGATACAGATCTAAAATCATCTGGCTGAGTGACCCTCCACCGAGGGCCAGCACACCTTTACCATCTTCTTTTAGCCACCCTTCTAGGGCCTGTCGCTCCCAAAGTCTAAATTTTTCCCAACCGTGAGTCTCTAACAGAGTCTCAATATGGGCGAACTTGTGTTTTTTTAAAATCACCTGATCTAAATCATGAAAGATCCATTCTTCAGACGGAGCCGATCTTTCAAGAATCTGTAATAAGCTGGTTTTACCTGATCCAGAGAATCCAGCAATTAATATTTTTTCGCAAATCGCCATGGCCCTTCTCAGTTCGTGAAATCTTTAATAAGTATTGCCCATCACATTTTAAATGAAAGGTTAGCATGAATAAACAGGATAAAATCGCCTCAAAAATTAATCTCATAAAATTGGCCGCCAACAATCCAATTCTTTTTGAATTGGATTCAGAGACGGATTGGGTAAAAGAATTTCTGGTGGAAATGAACGAAAATGCTTCGGAAAAAACCCCAGATGAATATTTAAATGAAACTTCTATTTTCATTTCTGGTGAAATGGAGAAAAAAAATAAACCTGACTTGGGTGAGTTTTTATTAGTTAAGGGTACTATCGAGGCGGATTATGTTACAGAGTGTGTAAGAACTCTCAAGCCCATGACAGTACAACTTGATGTCCCTTTCAAAGTTATTTTTGTCGATGAAAGTCTTGCAACTAGTGAATTATTCGCAGAAATAGACGAAACCTACGTGGAAAACGATGTCTATGAAATCTACTTTTATAACAAAAGAACGGTGGAATTTCAGGAAATGCTGCATGAGCAGATATTCTTAAACTACAACCAATACCCTGTTCTTGACGCGGAAAGCAAGCTTGATGGAGTTGACTCTGGTGATGCACCATGATGATTTACTATTTTTAGACTTGGCAACCGGAATAATCTGTATTAGAAATAGAACCTCATTTTTCAGAATTATAAGATTTCAGAGTAATATCGGAGGCATTTGTGGCAGTACCTAAGAAAAGAACCAGCGTTTCACGTAAAGGTTTAAGACGAGCTGGTC